>Ga0302271_10004920_pt1 | contig 10414 bp, 9 predicted proteins | sample III_Bog_N1_1_FD_198767 | JGI IMG/M metagenome (GOLD analysis project Ga0302271, IMG submission 198767) | Peat permafrost microbial communities from Stordalen Mire near Abisko, Sweden - III_Bog_N1_1 | ecosystem: Environmental > Terrestrial > Soil > Wetlands > Peat | place: Sweden: Abisko... | reverse complement strand
TAAAGCTTGACATATTTTATGTACTGTATTGTTATCCAATTTAGCCCAATCATGTTCTTCTCCTTGTTTTCTTAACCCCATTCTATATGAATGTAAACCATTCTCACTATTATTACACCATTCTAGAACACATGTTTCATTAATTGTTTTTATACCAAGCATATGATTTACTTGATATGATTCAGGGTTTTCTATTGGATTGAAACACATCATTACTAATCTATGAATAAGAAAATCTTGGAATCCGTTTATACATGCTAATTTTATTTTTTCATATCCTCTACCCACATTAGTCAAATTCATATTACACATACTAAATTCACTATAAACCTTCCCGTAATTACTCACTAAATAATATGGTTTTACATAAGGAATATAATCTGATACTCTTCTCCATTCTTCTATTAATGGTGGTACTCTATACATAAATTGATTCAAATTTTATCACCTCTTTTAGTTATTATTTTATTACACACATTTCTAAATTAATATTTTAATTATTCCTGCTGATTATTCCTTGTTAATATTCCTTAGCACTTTAGATTCCCTAAAGCTTTTATTTCAGCTTAGAACAGGTCTATATATTGTTTCTACTTTCGTAACCATTTCTCTATTAGATTATGGTTTATAGACTTTTGTGAACTTCCCAGCAATTAAGAGAGTTATTCGACACTATATTACTATAGTGAAGTCCCAACACATTTAGGATTCCTGTTTAGCAAAACTTTCGTTCCATTATCGACTCTAATAATATCTCTAATGATTTTTACTAGTCTTTGATCCACAACCATTTGTCCATGCATCCAAATACTATAAGCATCTGAATATGAAATGCTATACATCTTTTGTAATATGTTTACAATACGTTGTTGTAACAATTCAACCATTGCTTGGTATGGTAGTATACATTCATCTACTCTAAGTCTCCAGTTACTAATAATTACATCTCTATTAGAAAAAGAAGATCTACCACCAAAGCATTGTCTTAGTTGTCCTTTCTTAGAAGATAATATGTTTTCAATCTCTCCATATAATTCTTGATATTTTAAACACAAATCATATAGTAATTGATTTTTTGTTTTCTTACCGTAAGAACTCCTTATGTACTTGTCGTTTAATAAAGTAACTAATTTAGTCATCATATGATACTGAGCATTAGAACTTTCGAATATAAATTTGTCAGACGTCGTTTCGGTAGGTCTGAGGAGACTAGAGAACACGGCAATAGATTGTGTAAATACTTTATCTCTATTCTTCATGATGTGGTCATATTTTTCTTTCTTCTTAGGAGTATAATAGAACTGCATGATCTCGTCAAATTTCTCTTTAAAATCTATTAACCCTAAACCAAAATATCTTTCTTCTTTCTTTTCCTTATCTGGTTGATATTCTACAATTATTTTATGCCCATTTTGATCTTTCTTCTCTTCATATCCTATAATCTTTTCAAATTTCTTAGGAGAAATATATGATGCTATTGCTTTAAATAGATTAGGATGTATAATCCAATAATTTTGAACAGTCATCCAACCAAATATATTTAAATTATCATCTACATATTTTACTTTAGTCCCACAATCTGGACATATAGCTCCGTTATGAATTCTTTGATTAACATTACCACATGTACATTTGTATCTATTATCAAACGCATTTATATCTCCTAGACCTTGTCCAAATTTAGTAGAGAAAATACCTGATGGATTCTTCAGATCTTTCTTGAATGAACTTTGAATTCCACTAAGAACAAAACCATCCTCATATAATATATTATATTTCTTGTCCTCATCCATATTAATAACTTCTAGTGTGGGTTCATATGTAAAATTCGGATTATTAGGATACGAGCATTTTACCTCAAAATTTCCCATTTATATTTTTCTCCCTCCAGTATAAAGTATATTTTATTTAATAAAACTATCACAATACAATCATCCCCTCTCAATATTATAATATATAATTATAACGGATATTAAAAAATAAAGAGGTTTTTACACCTCTTTATAAATAATAAATTATATATAGAAAACCTCTCAACATTATATAGTTTGTGTATATTTATTTTTCTATAAATTCTACTAATAAATGAGGTTCATCATATATTGATTCATTACCTGAATCTTTATATGATACTATGATTTTATAACCTTCTTTAATATCATCAAATTCAAAACTTGTACCAGTACAATCTATATCTGTAGAAATTCCTATTTTATTAATTGAGTGTAAATAATAAATTTCGCTATCTGTGAATACACATTTAGTTATTCCAAAATCAACAATTATATTATTAGTACAAATATTACCCATATTGATTTCTTCTGATAATGTTATAAGTTCTTTTAATCTTTCTATTTCATTTATTTTTTCTTTTATACCAGATATTATTTCTTCTTTATTTATCTCTTGCAAATTACCTAATTTATGATGTTTCATTACAATAGATTCATTGTCACCAAAACAATGTTGATCTAAAATATAAGGTCCTTCTATTTTACATTCATTCACTTCTCTTATTAATTTTTGACCATTATCAAAATCTAATTCAAATTTAATTATATCAGATATTGTCACGGGTTTAATTATATAAACCATAAACTCAAATAATCTACAATATTTTCCCTCTTCATTTATATACCAAATATGTCCTTTTTTATCCATTTATAATTCCTCCTAATTTATTGATTCATACCAAGGGGTCAGCCTTAGTATTATCAGAATTTGGTATATACATACCAGTGCAACAAAAAGAAATACGGCAAGATTTATTATTTTTATTAAGAGTATGATATCCTTCTAAACCTCCATCTCTGTCACATATTCCCGTTATTTTAGTTTCAATAAATACATCACAATTTGAAATGAATTTTAATATTTCTTCTTCACTATCATGATTAATTAACTTTTTAACTACTTTAATAGAATTTTTAAATCCAAGAACTACTCTTAAGGATCTGGCTGCTCTAGGGATAGCTTTTTTATTAGTCACATTATTTCCTCCTTATTTTTTATAGAATAAATTTATATCACCAAATCCACTTTCTTTAGCAATCTTATCTAACTCTTCTTTATTATCTAAATGTACAAAGAAAACTCTATCTTTATTTTTGGTTATAACACTTTTAATTTTATTAAAATTGGTATGTGGACATCCCGCAAAATCTTCAAAATAAACATCATGAAATAAATATACATTTTCACTTCCTAATCTATTACATTCAGATCTAAAGATACTATGTATTTCTGGATGTACATCACAAGTATCCCATACAAATATAAAAGTTTTATCAGAACGATTTATTATATATCCATACGAATACCAATCATTATATATATTATGTACTAATTTTATAGTATTTATTTTGAATTTAACAGCACTATTAGTAGACGTTACACAATATCCTTTTTCACCTCTTATTGGTGAAGAATGAAAATCCGTACTATATAATTCTTCTCCAATTAAATGATCATTTAGCATATCTCTCATTTTTGATTGTTCAGGATATATTATTTCAGGTATTATCTTTTTAGTATGATAACAATATTCTATTAGGGTAGGTAATGAACCTGTATGATCTGAATGCATGTGTGTTATTAATATATTAACGTGTTTTATATAATCATATTTATTCAATATTTTCTTTACTTTAGGAAATACATCACTACCACAATCAATTAATATTAATGTATCTAGCTCTATAAAATAACAAGAAGTATTACCTAAGTCTGTATTAAATGCCGAACCTATCCCTAAGAATTCTGGGACTTTCATTGTTATAAAAGAACTTTCTTCTTTTTCTTCAGAAATGTCAGATTCATTCTTAGTTTGAATAAATCCCCTAGCTTTAATATCGTCTTTTAAATTCATTTTGTTACATTCTTGATCTATATCGAGTTCTTTCATTTGTTTATAATTTTGATCAGAATCCAGATATGCATTTCCCCATACTTCAGGAAACATAAGAGGAGTCATAGATTTCATCTCTTCTAATCCTATATCAATAGTTTCTGTAAACATATAAACCGTAATATGACGATTTAATGATATATAGTTTTGATATTCAGCACCTTTACTTAAATCAGTAAAAACTCGTACTAAAGGTTTTCCATCCAATGAAAATAATACTACATGTAATTGGTTTTCTTCAGTAGGTTCTGGATGTGAATCTTTCCATACTTTTATAAAATTATTATCGGTGTATTTTATTTCGTTCGATCCTCTATCAAGAGTTTCTGTAAACATACCTTTTGTGAATATATTAGTCTTTAATGATATAAATTTAACATAATCAGAACATTTGTCTAGGTCTGTAAAAACTCTTACCGTAGGTAATCCATTCTGATCAAATACTACAATATGTACTTGGTTTTCTTTGATTTTCTCTTCCATTTATAAACATCTCCTTAAAATTTGATTTATATACACTTATATAATATATAGTTGTAGGAGATGTTATTCGTTAAAATATAGAGAGGGATAATCCCTCTCTATCATCCTCTTGAAGATTTAGCACCATTTCTAATAGCATTCATATCATTATTTAATTTATTTATAACTTCTGATGGTATGTTTTCTAAATCATAATTCATAGATTTTAAAATGTTATTATTATCCAATCCGTCAGAGATATGATTTAATATAATTTCTATTTGATTATCATTAAAAATTTGATAATGAGGTTTACTGATATCAAAATTATATTGTAAGGATATATCAGACCAACTACGATTATGTTTAATTGAACTAAGAATATCGCTTATACTTTTATCTACATCTCTATTCAACATAATTCTAGATATATCTTTATACGGCATCCCTATTTGTAAGTATTTGCATATTTGATGGACTTGTTCATTTGTCAGAGTAGCATTATATTTAGTTTCACATTTAGAGACCAAATTCATTCTCATTGCGTGATCCATATTTTCTCTATTAGTACAATATTCTAATACTTCTATTTCATTTATTGTTTTAATACCCAATACATGATTTACTTGATATTTTTCTGGGTTTGGTATTGGGTCAAAACATAACTTTACTCCCCTATGAACAGAGAAATGTTTTTCTTCTCTATTACCAACATGAAATTCTGGTTTTAATCTTAATTTTAACTCTTCATAACCTTTCTTACTTATTTTTGGTTTTAGATTTCTATTTGCAACTTCACTATATATTTTCCCTTTATTAGTTATTGTGTATATATCTTGAATTTCTGGAAAATAATCAGCTATTCTTTCCGTTGATTCGGGTATTATTGGTATTCTAGTCATAAACGTTTTCATTTAAATCATCACCTCTAACAGTATGTACGACCTATAGTAAAAAAATAAAATATAGAGAGGAATTATCCTCTCTATAATGAATAATTAAAAATGTCCTGTAAAAGCTTTAAGTGGATTCATCTCAGTAAATTTAATTGTAGAATCGTGGAAACCCTTCATCGTTTTTTGTTTTTGAGTTGCTGCTATAATAGATAAGGCTAGACCTATATTCTTAAATCCTAATCTAAAGAACATGTTTCCAGCACATTTATTACAATATCCATTTTTCGATTCACACATATTAGAGAATCTCATTTTAACAACTTTATTTATATATTTTTTCATATTTTTACTTGTCATTTCAATTAAATCTGGACCATCAATTATATAATTATACATATATTCTTCTACATTTTTATCCGTTAAGAAAACCTCAATATATCTTTTAGTTAAACAATCAGATCCTCCGTCCATGAGTACGACATGTTGATACGCGGACGATATTTGCTTCTCTTTGTAACCTCCAAGTGCCGTTAAACGGCTTCTACCATAAGGTCCACTAGCCAATGAATTAGACATAGGAGCATAGTCTTTTTTAGATATACCATTCATATAATTACTCATAATTATATTATATTCACCAGTGTCTGGGTCTCTTGTAGCACCTTTACTAACAAACATGTTTTTAAAGTTATTACCAAAGCTTCCTCTTGCACCAGAATCAAATAAATCCATAGACTCATCACCATCTAAATACACTCTCATGTAATCTAATACTTCTTGTTCCATTTGATCAGCAGCAAAAGGATCTTTAGCATCTATTCTCTCTTTATATTTCTTCTTATATAATTCATTTAATTTCTTAGCTGCTACTGTACCACAGGTTAACATTTTTTCACTCATGGTTGGAGAAATTATAGAAACAAATGGCATGAACTTTTCACATCTCATAAAAAAATAATCCATGTCATCTGTAGTAATATCATCTTCCATTAAAGCATAAGATAATCTGGAATTCATTTTACCAAACTCTTTACCATTTATAGTTTTATTTATATAACCATCGAATACATGTGTAAATTTCTCTGATATAAAATGGATATTAAACATCCATAATCCAACAGTTGTTAAGAAAGGTTTTTTATTCTTCCAAGGAGATTCACCATAAGCATCCTTAGGAATCATTATTTCATCATAAGGATTAAATCTTGCTTTACCATTAAACTCTCCAAACATTTTTATTACTGTTGATTTAGTAACATCAGAAGGTTTAAGATTTAATATATATTTTACATCTTCTTCTTTATCAATCATTTTAGGATATCTCAATTATAATACCTCCTTTCAGAAAAAAATAAAGAGCTACCTAAATAACTCTTTATGTTTAAAATCACCTACATATTTCAGCATATTTCATTATATAATTAGAAACTAAACTATATAATTCTTCATAACCATCTTCTTGTATATCAAGCATTTTTCCATATACATATGATTTGTCTTTTAAAGCTAAATTTACATTAATCTCTATCTCATATAATATATATGCTTTATTATCTATAATCTGACATACTTTATGTAAATGTTTTTCATTCATTATATTTATATGATCAAATATAATACATATTCCATTTAAATTATCTTTTTCTAAAGTCCATATAGGTTTTCTTAAAAAATTATTATTTAATTTTACTAATATATAAGGTATATCAACATTATTTATATTATTATATACTAATACTTTTAAATCACCTTCATATAATTTCTTTTCCATTTATATTACCTTCTTTCAAATTATTAATTATGTATTCATTAATATATAATCATAATTTGTATTAGATAATATTATGGAAGTACTTGATATATTATATCAAATGCTTTATCTTCATCTATTAATAATTCTGTAGTAAGATTTAATACTGTATATGGTCTTATATCTTGGAAATAATCAAAACCATTTATTGTCTTCTTCCATGCAGTTAATAATGATATTTGGGATATTCTAGCATCAGCCATAGATGTTGTATATCTAAACCAATCTCTACAATCATCTGTTGTTATTTTAAAGTAGTATTGAATAAATGATTCTACTTCTTCTTTCTTTGCTCTTTCAGAACTATATATATTTTCATCTATAGGAGTTCCATCTAAGAATTGTTGTTTATATTCAGGAGTACCTTCCCATGTTTTGAAATTATAAGCTATTCTAGCATCACCTTTTTTTCTACCAAAATATTTAGCTCTTTGTGCTACTGTAATATCATTAGCAACTGGTACATATTTAAATGGCACTAGATCTTCAGGTTCAATTCTTGAAGCATATTTAACTAACTTCTTTTGAGATAAATCTGGACCACTACCATTCTTACCAACAGCAATTAAGAATACGTATTCACCAGGTCTACCACCTTCTCCTGTATATGGTTCATTAACACTATTATCTAATACTAAATCAGTATTATATGTAGGAGTCCAAATCTTAGGTTTTATTACAGGACATATTCTTTGAGCATTATAAGTAGAACCTGCGAGTACAACTTTATTATGTAATGGATCTGAACCAAAAATATCTTTACCAGTTGCATGATCTTTGATAAATATACGATTCTTTCTACTAAACTCATCAATTTGATTTTTGTCTGTTATATTTATCCTATCACTTACTTTTACTATTTCATTTTTAAGTATAATCATTATTTATTCCTCCTCTTTTTCTTTATTTATATGTTTTCCTCTTCTAAATCTATCTTAGTATCATTTATAAATAATCTTTCAGTAATTCCTATATTGGTTCTCTTAGTCAAAGTACCATATATTCTTATTACATCTTTTATACCAACTTCTGATTTTTTATTTAGATAAACATATGTTGATGATATTTTATCTACTATATCTATTAGGTCTGAACAATTTCTAGGTTTATTATTATAACCATGAATATATATTTGTTCTCTAATATCTATACTATCTTTTTTATTTAAATAAATATTCAAAATTATATTATCTAATATTCCAATCATATCACTTTTATGCAATTCATAATTAATTCTAATTCTATCTATGATACCAACAGCGTTATCTAATTTATCATCAAATTTATATATAGTATTAATATTAAGTATTGTACTCTTATATGATTTAAAGAAATTTATAACTTCATACATATACATTTTTATAGATTCTGAAGATACTGTAGGAATTCTATACCATAAGAATTTAAAATCGTCAGAGTCCATATAAGATTCTATTATATATACAATATCATTAATAGTATTACTAATTTTAGAAGTCCTTTCATCTTTATCTTTTATATCTCTTATATCCTGAATAGATTTATATAAAATAGGATTTTTATCTTTTATAAAATCAGTATATCCTGTTGCAGTAGTACCATCCGATTTTTTAAAGAATTCCATATTAACTTCAGTTGTTAATAATGCATCGTATAATGATTTATAAATATCGTATATATCTTTATTATCAGCCGTTCTCATTTCTTTACATATGTGATCATATACTTTAGTATTTTGTGTGAATATATACATCAATTGATTATATGTCAATATAGATGAATCTGGTATTTGAAAATCTGCTACTCCTAATTCTTCTAAAGTATAACCTTTATTAGCTACATAGTTTCCCAATAATTCTAAATTAGCTTTAAAATTAAAACCATTTATAGTAAGAACTTCTGTTGGTTTATATAATATATTATCAGTGACTCCTATATACATATAACCTAAAGCAAATAAGTATACTAATATATCGGTAAATTTAAAAGATGTTATTGTACTTATTGTAGGTATTTTTAATAATAATTGATCTTCTATAAATACATCATCAAAAAGCATATTATAAAAATATGTAGTTTGAAATGATAATTGAGTCATTGAATATACACTATCTATTGACATATACTGAGATCTAAGAATGTTAAATTCATAATCGATTATTTTTTTTCTTATATATTCATGGTCTTGATCTCCATCCCAATATTTATCCTGAGAAACAATTTCGTCATAAGAAAATTGATTAATAGGTTGATTTATATAATTATCAGGTATTTTATCAATAGGAACTTTGATAAATTTTAAATCGTAATTCGTAGAGTCATCTTCATTAAAAGTATAATTTCCATCTGAATCTTGTAATCTTTCTTTTAATATATAATATTTAAATACTTCTATATTGTCAAATCCAAATAAAGAACTAATATCAACTATACTCTGATGACTAGCTCTATACTTTTTTAATCTATTTAGATTTCGTACCATTGCTAGTTGATACTTCTTTGGAATATCAGGAAAATAATCTATACCATTAGATTCAAATATCAATTCTATAGTTTTTAAATCAAATATATCTCCTTTTATAAAGAAGTCAGGAATTTTAGCAAATATATCAGATAAAGTAGTTATAATAATAAATATAGATATAAAGGCATCATAATTATCTGATTTATATTTATATGCATCAGAATAAACTCTTTTCATAGTATATTGTCTATTTATTTCATAACTAGATTCAAATCTCTTAGATATTTCTACTGGGATATCTGTAGGTAAATATAACAATTGAAATTCTAAAGCTTTTCTAGCTTTATATATAGAAACCTTATTAGAACCAATATGTTTCAGGTATTTAGAATTAGGGTATTCCAATATTAATATATCAATAATACCTAATACTTGTAAAATATCTTGTTCATCTTTACTCATTTCATGTATTTTATTATTTAGATTTATAGTATATAAAGTAGTATCTATATAACTTTCATTCAATGTTATACCTATATCTCCTATATCTGGAAGACCATTAAGCATTCGATAATAATTATTTAATTCATTATATGATTTTAAATATATATTAGTTCTATTGTTTATTATTGTTTTTTGTATAGTCGATGGTATAGTCAATGGGCTTTCTAAATAACCATCTATATATATTGAATCTAATCCATATGATAATAATTCATCACGACTATATGAAAAATTAGATATGTTGGCTTTGGAATCTAGACATTTTATATATAAATCTGAATTTTTGATTGAGTCTAATGATTCGTATTTATTAGCACTTGTTTGATCTTTTATCTCTATATCTCTACATATAATTTTTGAATAATAAACCAATTAATCTACTAATGGTATTG
>Ga0302271_10004918_pt1 | contig 10418 bp, 6 predicted proteins | sample III_Bog_N1_1_FD_198767 | JGI IMG/M metagenome (GOLD analysis project Ga0302271, IMG submission 198767) | Peat permafrost microbial communities from Stordalen Mire near Abisko, Sweden - III_Bog_N1_1 | ecosystem: Environmental > Terrestrial > Soil > Wetlands > Peat | place: Sweden: Abisko... | reverse complement strand
TCGCGCAGAGATAAGATGAGTCAAACAAAAGGACTAGTATGATTTAGCTCAGATAAACTACAGGAGAGTAATCACAGTAGCAGCCAGAATAACAGTAATTAGGCGCTGCCAGACAACATATTAGCCATCGTAGAGGTGGAAGCAGTGAAGTTTCATCGCTTGGTATCTCAGAAGCAGATCCATTTCAAGAACTAAATGATCAGCTAAAGGCACAAGAGACACAGTTACAGCAATAGCAGAAAGCATATGCAGCTATAACCACTGAGAGTCTGAGGATTCCTTTTCCACATAAACACAACCAATAATAATAATATTTCCAATCTAACTCGGTTGGATAGGTCAATAGTAGCCACTAATTCGTATAATCGCTTTCTTAATCGCAGTCCTAACAGTAGCAGCCGTAGTAGTAATAATCTGGGAGATACTCTCAAATTGACCCTTCAACAAGAGGAGTTTATGGCTTAATAACTCATTCTGCTGACAAAAATAGAAAATCACCTTAACCCTACCTAGAATGCAGCAAGAGCATAGAGTTGCTTGAAAATAAGCTTGATGGAATGAATACTCGAGGGAATAAGCTTGATCAAATCAGATTAATCAGCCAGCATGTCATTAGCAGCATCGATGCTAAAGAAACAGCTGCTCAAAAGAAAATGACTCAAGACCATGCTGAAGATGGCGTTCAAGAGGATTCCAAATTGATAATAAACAAAGAAAATCATAAGAAAAAGGAACTATTTAATGTTTATGATTCTTCTGAAGTAGCTATCACAGAACTGTACAACAAAAGACAAAGAGAGTTGAGGAGTTCTTTAGAAGCTCAGCCAAATGGAAGCTGGAAGAAGTACATCAATGCTTCAGCTGAAAGCAGTGACAACAAAAAAACTAAGAAAAAATGGGAACGAGATCATAGCAACAGCAAGGGATTATTCAATGGAGGAGGGATGCTAGCTCAATAGGAAGATAAACAATATTTGTAAGAGAATCCAATTGGCAAGACAAACGAAGCAGAGAACAAAGGCCAATATACGAGAGACACAAAGACAAGAACAAAATTAGAGAAAGCTAAGAGCACTACTGATATCACTAAAGAAACAAAAATTAAAGGGAAGATACTTGCTTTTGGTAATCAAGATAAACAGGGGAATTAATAGAATACTAATGCTTTGGAGTAACTAAGATAATAAGCATAGATTCCGACATACTTCAAAACAACTCTGTCGGCGTAAAACAAGTTGAAATAGAAACCCAGCAGCAGTAGCTTAGCAAATTAAAGGAAGGGGAATATAAACAACGAGAAATCTGAGAACTACAAAAATTACAATGAAATCCATGGAGGTTCATAGAAAGAATAGCAAAGATGTGATTCTTCAAACAAAGCAGCTCAAAGAAAAACAGAGGAAGACAACGACAATGGTAATCATAGCGTATTTTTAGGAAAGATCTAGCAAGATAACGTTGAAAATATCTCTCAAATATCATAGCCGTAGCTGAGAAAACCATTATTACCTTAGAGAAAGCAAATAGACAAAAAAGGAATCAGCATCCATGAAAGACTCTTCAACGATGCTAAAAAGGCACAAATACTAAGAGCTCCTAGTAGCAAAGACAACCAAAATAACAATCACAATAGTAATGGGATGATGAGTAAACCCAATAGAGACGAATCGAAGAAGGATAAAAACCTACAGCCTCAATAATAATAGCAGCAGTAGCGATTGTTTTCGCTATAGAACATCTAGGACGCAACTGATTACGATTTTCAGCAGCAAAAAGAGAATATTCAAATATTAAAGCCTGCATATTTTGAGTTAAAGAGCCACTGCAAAGGTAAAGTACAATATCCTTCTGCTGTTTCTAGACCTCCTCGATTAGAGGAATCAACTCATGAGAAAAATAATAGAAAAGACTTTAATGCGATAGAATGTAATAATAGACAGTTCGGCAATGACTTAAGATATCACTAGCCTGAGCATGAGTAGAAACACCAAAATAGTGATAGAAAAGTAACTGCAAGCTCTATCCCATCAGTTGCAAATGAGAATCTCATTAAACCTTATCCAATCCCTCCTCTTCCTCCTCTTAGTTATCAACCAATCAAGCAGTAACAACTGCAATACTAGCAACATTCCTAATGCATAAACGTATCGAGTTGTATTTGTGGCATATGCACTTCTACACATCAGTTGTTTTCTTATCTTGATGGGGATAATGATGGTATAATCAATGTAGAGAGCCTATCGTTGAGTGGGATTCAGACGGAGCTGCTATTGTTGATTTCAGATTTGTTACTACGAGTAGAATCCATGCATTAGAATGTCAACTTCGATATGTTTTATTAGCTCACTAGCTACTAGCTCAGGACTAGAATTGCACAGCATTATTAAGATAACCAGGTATCTATGTTGCATGAGCGATATCCACAAAGCCAGAACAATCCATCTCAAGTCTTTGCAACATTCCAGCCATCTTATCAATGAAGAATTAGAAGATACAACTAGAGGATTTCAAAGTTTTAAGCTGTATGTTAGAAGCAACATCCCATTGAATTTGTGCTAATTTTTGGAATGGTTTATTTATCTGTTTTGGTAATATTCTTAATAATGTCTTATTAATTCTCTGTAAGATCTACCTTTCATGTTGGCATATATATAGTTTGTTATTTTAAAATTTGCTTTGAATAATCTTAACAAATTGTCTTACTGACTGGTTGATACACGAATAAAGACGAAAAGAGATATTATGGAAATCCAAAAAGTGTAGCGCCGTGAGTATGTAAATGGGTTTCTTTGAATTTTGAAGTAACTCACTGACTTGACTTTAACAGTTGAAGGTTGCAGATGAATTTATCCTTAAGAAATCATTCCGTCTATTATTATGGGTTTTTAGTTGAAAAATATATATCTAATTAACATTACAAAAGTAGACACTTTAGAAGGGGGGGGGGTATTAAATTGTTTGATAATCAAAAGTTTCTTTTTTATTTTTGATTCACTTTACTCTATGTTTTTGTTTGTTTGAAAAATCAGATTATTTGTTGACCATGCAAGGTTCCAATTCGCATGTTGAGGATTTATTATTTAATTCTGAAAGTCAGCCTTTATTGTCTAATGCTTATCTATTCAGCTTATTAATTCCCAAAACAAAACTATTTATCATCGTAACAATTCTTAAGAAAATATATGCTAATAAACATTGAAATTAATCTTTGCAAAGTATGTAAGCTCTTTAAGCGAAGGTCTGAGATCCAAAAATCAAATAGTTCTTCTTGAAAAATATGTTCTCCAGTATTATTGGACTCTTTTGTTTGAACTCTGTTTGTGTTTCGATCCTTTAATGTATGTATTTTTTATTATTACAATCTTCTAATCATCTTTAATTACCACTCCCATTTTATTCTTTTCAGTGCCAAGTGAAATTCATTGTAGGTTTGATGTGTCCTTATGAATTCTCGTAGAGGCTCATGAAAACAAACGCCTCTTATATCAGTATCTCTACATCTGAATCGCTCCATTTCTCAGTGGGGAGATTCTAAAAGAAGGTTATGATATCGTTGAAGGACATTTTCTTAATTTTCTTGGAGAATTTAAGAACAAGAGCAGCACATACGTAGACGTGTAACACTGTAACTCCCTTATCATCAGCGAGGTATGTATCGAAGACTCGGAGGACTTATTAGAAAGGGAATTCTCTAATAAGGAGGCAAAGGATCCATCTGAAGGAGAACTAAACATATTCTACTTTTTCGCTCTTGAAGTGAGCAGCCAATTCAGGATCAGTGTTTTAAATAATCTAAGCCATCTTATCTAGACTTCTCTTGATTCCTGGTTGACCTGTTGTGTAGTTGTCTTAGATTTTATCAAGCACTCTCGACAGACACCAATAAGTATCTGCTTCTATTTCTTACCAGAGCTCTTCATTTACCTTATCAATATCACTAGGTATCTCAAAGTTATTCTTGCCATCTAACGAGCAGTATTGGCTCAGAAACACAGCTAAAAAGGGAGTAGCTATTTCGTTGATTCCTTGCACGTACCCACAAGCTGGATGCCTATTTAGTTTACATACAAAACAATATTGCTATTATTCTACATTCCCACAAAATATTGATGTACCTGAGTCCCCAGATGATCAGTATGCGCTTGAGCATAGCTTGAACTTAAGGGTATTTGAAGATTTAATACATTGGCTGAGTTCGAGGCACATCAGTCTCTACAACTCGTATCATGTTGAGTTCAGTTTTCGTGAAGTTCTGAGAGGGATTAGCGGAATTTGAATCATTTTGGTCATTTGAAGGACAATACTAGGCTACGTAATTGTGATATTCTTGTCGTAGTCTACCAAGGGCTTCAGGCCATTGCTACCTATTAGTCGGCTAATAGTCCAATAACACTTTCCACACAACACCTCTGAATACCGATGGGATCCCTTACCAAGACTTGGTTTTCAATGCGCGTTAATCAATCTAGCTTTCGTTAAGGAGCAGACCGAATTGCATGACGACACCCTCTTCTTCTCTGCGATCACACTAACCTGATGGCATGAATTCTTCATTCTTGTTGTAAATTCTATGAATATTTATCTTATCCAAGCGCTCTTCGTTTTCTTCCTATTTTAACTAATGCTAAGGGTGCTGCAAGTCTACAGAAACAGGAGATTCTTCCCCGAATAGCTTCGCTTTCCATCTTTACAACATAAGTGTAGATGTCTCCAAATTATAATCACTTGAATTGTATGCTTTTATTAATAAGTTTTAACATCTCTAACAATTTATGAAAGCTGAATCAGAGCCACTAACTCAAAGGCCCCACGCGCAAGCCAGATAAATCCTCAGAAACAAAGAAATAAATAAAATAACTGCGCCCTTACTTTCCAAAGATCAAAATAGAACAATCACCCAGCAGCAATTTGATTGTACAAGTTAGTTAGTTAGTTTTGCTATGATTGTTTCTTCATAACACAAACACAGAAGAAGAATAATATTAATACTAAGACACTGAAGTTTACAATCATTTTATTTCTTTCATCCTTCGCTTTATTCAAAAAATAAGCATTTTTAGATGATATTTGAAATGTCTTTAAGCGAAAAGAAGAGACATAAGATGCAACCAATCACCTTAGGTAAATACTTTACAATATTATTTTTGTCAATCTTAGTTATTCCTTCATGCATTTATTCCATGTTTTCCTCATGACTAAGTTAAAATTACTTCCTTAATTAAATGGAACTTTCACTTTGACTCTTATTTCTAAATGCTAGTGCTTGTTATAGAAAGCAAAGATAATTCTTTCTTTCTTCTTAAACGAAGGAAAACCATTTGAAATGTTTTCTAGCATTTTCCTTAAAGAGTCTATTTGCTTGTTCGTTCTGTTGTGTCTTTTTTTCTCTTTTGAGAAAATCCTCAAAGAATGGTTAAATTTCTTCTATCATCTACGCTGGCTAGAAATCACAGTGATTCATGCTAATTAATCAAAGATCAATCTGAAGTTGTCAGGAATCAAAAGAGAAGAGTGAATTAATTCAGTGAGAAAGGAGGAGAGAATTAGAATACAACAAGAAAGCAACAATGGCAGCAGTGTATGATGAAGTTGAAATTGAAGATATGGATTTCGATGAAGAAACTGGCATCTTCACATATCCTTGCCCTTGCGGAGACAAGTTTCAGATTACATTGGTAAGCGCTCACATGTGTGTTCAAATTATCAACAAAATTATATTCCTGGTATTTGATAGGACATGATTATTGAAAAGCAAGATATCGGGACTTGTCCTAGCTGCTCACTGACCATCAGAGTAATCTTTGATGATGTAATTAATTACTTTTAATTATAAAAATAACAGTTTCTGATGGTTATTTGTCTTGTTGTTCAGGGATAATATAAGGAATACGAGAAATTAATGGAAGAATTCAAGAGCTCTTAATGATCTAGTTGATGGTTCAAAAACAATAAGAAATATGAGTGTTAAGTCTGTGAAAATCGTTTGTAAATAGATGTGTTGTTGTTTTATTAAAAGCATTGAGCATTCACTGAATAGATAGCTTGTTTGATTGCTAAATAATAACTTGCAATATCGAAAAACATATTCAATTTATTACAAGGGAATACAGATAAATCAATACACAGCTTTAATTAGTATTTCATTGATGATTATTTGTTTCAAAATGGCATCTTTGATTTTTGCTGAGAAAATAATAAACAGATTCTTTTGAGAAAAGAAATGATAATAAATTGGACTAAATATTTAGACACTTGCAGGCAATTCTTTCATTGGGTGTTATGGGAATGCCATTCTCTTGGATATCTTTTCTAAATTGTTAATTAGCATGTTATTTTAAACCCAAGGAATCTATTCATTTGTATTCTTAGCTGCCACTACAAGACATTCTCTAAGAATATCCTTTATTTTCTTATTTCTCTTTGTAATCTGTATTGCTTAATGCCATATGCCAGAATTACTGCCAATGATAGTAAATTGCAGTTAGTTATTGTCACCAAATCAAAGGTAAAAATATTAACAATAGCTAATAATTTATTCACCTAAGCTGGGTCGATGCCTTGAAATTAAAACGTCCGCGCACAGAAGAGAACACGAGTTGTTTAATATATTAAATAAAATCTTATTTATATCTTTAGTTAATAGATCGCGTGATTTCAGGCTAAATGAGCTAGTCCTTCTTGCAGGCTAAGTCCTCCTCTTCTTCTGTGTTCTCTTCTGCATCCAAACCGCAGCCACCTAGTTTCCAGCGTAATTCAACTGATGTGTTCTCTTAGCTGAACAATTTCAGAAATGAGACTCTCAGGAGAGCCTAAAATTCAGAGCGATCTTCTCTCATCTAGCTGGAATCCCCTATTGCTTCGAATATCAACAAGCAAGCAGCATTGAACATTGGTTCTTCTTAGCCTTCTTAAAACAAGCACTCATTCCAGCCTATTACCCCTTAGAACTTGGCTTCCCTTTAGATTCAGTAATTGTCTCCAAAGAAAACCTTCTTGGCTTCATAGTCAACGAACTACTCCGAGAGCAGATCCTCATCGAGTCTCAAACAGCAGACTGATAATAATATTAGAAGCAGCTAATTGACTGCTTCCACCAGCAGTAACTTCAGTAGAGTAGGCACAGCTAGCAACAGCAACTACAATACTTCATTCCTCTAAGGGTAGTCTGGAGTGCTTGGAACAATCTCATCGAATCTGTCTAGTCTGCAGAAGGAAATAAAGGAATTCAGCTCTCAAAAGCTGCTAGCTAACTCTGTATCAGCTGTTTCTCTTCGCAAATCCTCCATTCCAACTCTCAGCAGCTACAACGCTAAAAGAACCACTAATTATTCAGAAGAACCTGCTGAGCAACTAAACTAACCTTAGAAACAGCTGTTCAGTTACTCTTCAGATAAAAATGTAGAAGTAATCTATTCTCCTGAAAGAATGGCCGTTAGACTCAATAGTGTCCCCAACACTCGCTTCACTGACTTTGTTTGTCCTAATACTAATAAGCTTGGTAATACTCGCATTGTCACCAACTCAACAGCACCCGTTTCCTCCAGCAAGAACGTTGCACCCAAGAGAAGCATATCTCAATGTGATGCGTAGATCAAAGGGCTCGATGAACTAAGAATCTAAATTCAAAACGCAGGAAGAGCTAACTAACAGAAAGGTCAGCTTAATAATGGAATCTCCGTTCCCAGCAGCCAATCAACCTAGCAAAAGCCAAAAGGAGTATAAGACTATTTACTCACTGACATTGCAGACCTCACAAGACATCTCAATCTCTTTTCCGCTAAGTCTAAGCCATCACTTAAGATCTTCAAGGCGAAATGAGCAAACAGGCAGAAACAAAGCCAACTGTCTTTGCATTCAGAAACTATTGAAGTTGAATAACGAAATAGATTTGTTTTATTTGTCAAGACCTTGTCTGTAAGTTATTTTGAGAGAAATTATTGATTTTATTACATCTTATCACCAAATAGTAAGGGGAGGTGAGGGACAGCCACGCAAATATTAAACAACCTGGTAGCTGTCCGATTTTCTAAACAAAAATGAATTGTTATGCTTGTTAAGAATAAAACATTTGGACATATTCGAAGATGAATAGTTTAATTCTTTCTTGAAGAGCACTTATAAGTTAGGATGCAATTTTAAGTCCTAATATTCAAAGAAGAATGAGAGAGTATTTTGCATTTTATGTGGGATTATTGTTACCAACTCTTTTGTAATTAACGACTCCTTACATACCCACCAGTCAACCCAATAAACTATTAATAATCGTTAGCAATATAATTTGAGATCAAAAATACATATTTTAACTAGAATCATACTAAAGTTGACAGTTTGTTTGATAATTAGCACATACACACATGCAAAACAGCGAGAGTTTCAAAGCGAACTAGCAGAAAGAGTTTATATCCTTTGGGTAACCAAACTCTCCAGCTAGTCGTAGCAACTTGCGAAATATTGAATAAGACCATAACACACTCAGAAAGAAGATAGCTGAGTTGACCAAAGAGAACAACAGCTTAGATCGGAGTACTGCTGATGCTAAGACACAAGATAAATCAACTGATAAGAGTAATCATACTCTGTAATCTGAAGGTGCAGCAGTCAAATCCAAGGAAGAGATAATGCTGTGGAGATTAGTGGAGGAGTACAAAGCAACCAACAAGCAGTTATTGGCGTAGTTAGAGTCAGAGAGAAATGCAGTGCTATCCACAAAGAGCAGGATTCAAAGCTTAGAGTTAGAGGTCAAGCTGTGCAATAACTAAAACAAAAGACTCACTTAGACTCTACAAGAATAGATTTCGAAACAATAGAACATTGAAACCAGCTTGAAGGCTAACAAAGAGGATAATACAAAGATATTAACAGATAACTCCAATAGCGATGTGTATCATCATGGCTTGGTGGGGTAAAGTTCGCCGAGGGAGAGGGAGATAGCCTTGCTGAAAGCGACAGTGAATGAACTACGGAGAGCCTAGCAGAATGATGCATATGTCTAGAAACGAAAATATGATGCTAAAACTGAAGAATGCGGAGAGCTTAAGAGAGAGAGCGAGGAGTTGAAACAGAGATTACAAGAACTCTAAGGAAATAGAGAGAATCCAAGAATAAAGGAAAGGACAATGAATAGAGATCTAGCTGAAGACCTACTCGCAGCGAAAGAGGCAACAATCAAAGAATTGAGGAACGAACTCAAGTAGATTTAGGATAAATTAATAAATAAGAATCATTCATCATCAAAGCAGTAATAGTAGATAGAAGATCAAGTGGATGCAAGCGAGAGGGTAATGAGTCTTCCTTGTGAAGAAGAATGCAATGACTATGAGAGCATCGCACAATCAAAGGATCAACAACAGCCAAATCAATCCAAGAAATCACAGACAGATAAATAAGAAGGATAACGCAGGAAATCTGTATCTTCTCAGACTGAACAACACACTGAGTAGGAGCAATCATCTCAAAGTGTTCCCAAAACAGCATAGTCTCCTCTTTGCTTGACTTCATTTTCCTAGAAGCAGTCTAATTCATAACATAAGCAATAAGATTTATAATAATAGCAACATCTTCAATAATCCTCTAATCAATTATCTCCAATCGATCGAATTAAAGGAGCTAGAATAACTCAGGGATAATAATTCTAAAGAGATGAAGACTACTTGCTCCTCAAACAAACAGAAGCAAACCAGAACAATCCTCTTTCTACTCCCTTATCTCTTCCTCTTCTTCAGCCTTAAATCGCTATGACTCAAAGTGGATATGCTTCTTTTAACAAGCAATAGACTGTCTCCAATAATGAAGATCACTGCTATGAAAATGGTGATACCAATGTATTCTAGACATTATCTTCACCTGAAAGTGCACAAGAATAGGCGAATTATTACCAAGGTGATGCTGTCAACACGCACAAGGATCAGCAGAGTGAATGCTATTATGAAACATAATAAAACTAATGTAATAATAATACCAACAGCAGTGAGGAAAAGAAAATGACTTTAAATCCAAATGAGTAGTTCATAACCAGCCAAGAGCATTCTAATCATGCTGTTGTTGAGACCTTTAAGACCAATCATCTGAAATCGAAGGAAGACACTATTAAAGGAGAAATCAATAGAGATCAATCAGCCAAGGAGGTGAAAAGCCAATAATAGAATTCATAACAAACCGTAGGAAACCGCAGCAGAAGCTTTAGCTTACAGCATCCTTAGCATATTTTTTTATCTAATCAATAGCGAAGCTAGATAACTCAAGCAGGCTAGGACAGTTTCATTGGACAATCTTCTCTATTAAATACATCTCCAGCTCAACTTTAATATGAGTAAGAACCCATCAGTAGAGTATAATTGCATTAAGACTCCGTTTAAACTGGCTGCTCTAACGTAAGACCTTCATCTCAAAGCTACCATTACAGATCAAGTTCAACTGGA
>Ga0302271_10004917_pt1 | contig 10418 bp, 10 predicted proteins | sample III_Bog_N1_1_FD_198767 | JGI IMG/M metagenome (GOLD analysis project Ga0302271, IMG submission 198767) | Peat permafrost microbial communities from Stordalen Mire near Abisko, Sweden - III_Bog_N1_1 | ecosystem: Environmental > Terrestrial > Soil > Wetlands > Peat | place: Sweden: Abisko... | reverse complement strand
TCATAATTAATAATTCACAATGATAATTGTTTAATTATAAACACATTATACATTGAGGATTATACATTATGAATTGATTGATTTTGTACTTATTTTTGGAAAACAAAAGTACTAAAAATCCTTGTCATTAAAAAGGGTATATAAAAAAAGATGCAAAGAACTTACTCCCTGCATCTTAATTATGAATTATGCATTATGCATTATAAATTATGCATTGTCTTTATACTGTTACCGGATTAATTTTTTTTATCAGACCTTTCAATACTTCACCAGGTCCGAGTTCAAAGAACTCTGTTGCACCATCATTGACCATATTCTTTACAGTCTGGGTCCAACGTACCGGAGCAGTTAACTGCGCAATCAGGTTTTCTTTGATGGCAGCAGGATCGGTCTGTGGATAAGCATTTACGTTTTGATATACAGGACAAACCGGAGTGCTGAATGTCGTAGCTTTAATGGCTGCCTGCAATTCCTCGCTGGCAGGTTGCATCAACGGTGAGTGAAATGCTCCGCCTACACTTAGTTTTAAGGCACGTTTGGCTCCTTTTTCTTTCAATAGTTCACAGGCCTTGTCAACACCTTCGATGGATCCTGAGATAACTATCTGTCCCGGACAGTTATAGTTGGCCGGAACCACTACAGCGTCTTTAATAGAGTCACAAACATCTTCTACCACTTCATCACTTAATCCAAGGATAGCAGCCATGGTGGATTCTTCCATCTCACAAGCCTTTTGCATGGCTATAGCACGTTTTGAAACCAATACCAGACCATCTTCAAATGTTAATGCCTTAGAAGCAACCAGAGCAGAAAATTCACCCAATGAATGACCGGCAACCATATCGGGTTTAAAATCATCGCCCATTACAAGGGCAGATATCACCGAATGAAGAAATATAGCCGGTTGTGTCACCTTTGTCTGTCTTAGATCTTCAGGAGTTCCTTCAAACATTAAATCAGTAATACGAAATCCAAGAATTGTATTCGCTCTTTCGAAATATTCTTTAGCTAATGGCGATTGATCGTATAAATCTTTGCCCATTCCTACAAATTGAGCTCCCTGACCGGGAAAAACATAAGCTTTCATAAATCTATATTTAGTTTTAATTTATATTTATCGGGAAATACAAGAAATAATTGCCTGGAAATTAGTTGGATAATTGATCGGATACCCCGTATTTTTATTCCTAAGAGAGCGCAAAGATAATAAAAAGAAAAGAAACACCTAAATGAACATACATAAACTTGATTTTTATATTAAAAAGGATCAGGTTAAATGTGATGTAATAGAATTACTTAGTTCTTATAACTGAACAACTATTTTATTTTCAGGAAAAAACCCTTAACTTTGACGTCAAAATAAACGATATGGATCTGATAGTAAAATATTTTCCCAATCTGACTGACCATCAGAAGTCTCAATTCGAAGCATTATATCCACTTTATATAGACTGGAACGAAAAAATCAATGTTATCTCGCGGAAAGATATTGAAAACCTGTACGAACATCATGTTTTGCACTCACTGGCTATCGCTGAAATCATTCGTTTTCAGCCCGGTACTACCATATTGGATGTGGGAACCGGGGGAGGCTTTCCGGGTATACCACTGGCTATCCTTTTCCCTGAATCAACCTTTGTTTTGATTGATTCCATCGGCAAAAAGATTAAAGTAGGCACAGAAGTAGCCGCCGCTATAGGTTTAAAAAACATTACGTTGAAACATCAGCGGGTACAGGAAGAAAAAGATAAATTCGATTTTGTTGTAAGCCGTGCTGTTATGCCTTTGGCTGATCTGGTGTTACTTGTAAAGAAAAATATCAGTAAAAAACAACTTAATGCCCTACCCAATGGACTTATCTGCCTGAAAGGCGGAGAATTGCAACATGAAATACTACCTTTTAAGAAAGTAGCAGAACTGTTTGAGGTAAGCGATTTCTTTAAGGAAGAGTATTTTGCAACTAAGAAAGCAGTGTATATTCCTATTTAAGTTAATTGGTTGACTGGTTAATTAGTTAATTAGTTAATTAGTTGTTTTGTTAATTAGTTAATTGGGTGAGTAGTTAGATTGTTAACTAACTTATCAACTCAATCAACCAGTCGACTACTCAATCAACCAGTCAACCTATTAACCAATTAACTACTCAATCAACCAATTAACTAATTAACCAATTAACTAATTAACCAATTAACCAACAATGAAGATAAAAACATTTACATTCAACCCGATTCAGGAGAATACATACCTGGTTTATGACGAATCAAACGAGGCAGTAGTCATAGATGCCGGATGTGTTTCAGAAATAGAAAAAAGGGCATTAAAAAATTACATTGAAGATAATGAACTGATGTTGAAACGGGTATTAAATACACACCTCCACTTTGATCACCAGTTTGGGAATAAATTCTTGTTTAACACCTTTGGAATTAAACCCGAAGCAGGTGAAGAGGATGAGTATCTGCTGGAAAATGTAATTTCACAGACCCGTTCGTTTGGAATGGCAGTTGATGAAGAAGCACAACCACTTGGAGGTTATATTACAGATAATCAGGAAATAAAATTCGGGAATACCACCTTTAAGGCATTACATGTACCGGGTCATTCACCGGGAAGCATGGCTTTTTATGATGAAAAAGAAGGGGTTTTATTTGCAGGGGATGTATTATTTCGTGCTTCGATTGGCCGAACCGACTTACCCAAAGGGGATTATGCCACTTTAATACTGTCCATCACGAACAAGTTATTGCCTTTACCCGATTCCACCGTTGTTTATAGTGGACATGGACCGGCAACAACCATTGGATTCGAGAGAAAAAACAATCCGTTTCTTTAAACTACCGGTAGAGATTGTTATCACTAATAAATTGACATACAGAAGGATGTAGCCATTGGCTTACATCCTTTTTTTGTGGTATGAACTCGCGGATTTGTGTGGAAGATATATCGAAATACGGACTAGGAAGTACCTGCATTTGTGGGTATTTGCCTATAACTAATTCAACATCATACCCATGACGCGGATAAACCAGGACCGGGTATTCATTGAGCAGTTGCGTATAGTCTTTCCATTGGTCGAATACCAGAGCATTATCACTTCCAATAATCAGAAAAAAACGGTAATCAGGATATTGTGAAGTCAATTCATGCAATGTATCAATGGAATAAGAAGGAACCGGCATGGTAAATTCAATATCTGAAGCCTTGAAGTAAGGTTGTTGCTTTATAGCCATCAACAACATTTCCAGGCGGATATATTCGTCAATGACATCACCTTGGTTCTTTAGCGGATTACAGGGTGATACAACAAACCATACTTCATCAACAAGCTGATTGTCAATCAGGTATTGAGCCAGCTTCTGATGCCCCACATGGATTGGATTAAACGACCCTGAATAGATGCCTATCCGTCGTTTGTTTTGATTTTTAGTTTCCTGTTCCGATTTCATCGTATACTATTCCTGCTTATTTACTTAGAAACTCACGGATTAACCTTTCAGCTTCCTTCTTAGCCTCTTCCAGGTCATCATTTACCACCACTTTATCGAACTGTGGAGCAAAGCTTAATTCAAATTCGGCTTTACCAATCCGTTTGGCAATCATTTCAGGGGTATCTGTTCCACGGCTGATTAACCGTTGATGCAATACTTCAATGCTTGGAGGTGCTACAAACAAAGCCAATGCCTGTTCATCGTACTGCTTTTTTATATTAATCCCACCCAGTACATCAATATCAAATACTACATTTTTTCCTTGCCCGGTTATACGTTGTACTTCGCTGCGTAGCGTCCCGTAAAAGGAATCGGGATATACTTCTTCGTATTCCAGGAATTCATTCTTACGAATCTTTGAACGAAACTCTTCGGGAGTAAGATAATAATAATCAACACCATGTACTTCATTACCCCTTGGGGCACGGCTAGTAGCCGATACTGAGAATTCCAGGTTGAATCCGCAACCCAGGATATGATGCACAATGGTACTTTTGCCTGCACCCGATGGAGCTGAGAAGATAATTAATTTGCCGGACATATATTATTAGTAAGTAGTTGGTAGTAGGTAGTTGGTAGAAAGAAAAAGTAGCAATATTTGCTTTTTCTTTCTCGATACTCAATCCTCAAAGCTCGATGCTCCTTAAAGGACATTCAACACCTGTTCCTTGATCTGTTCCAGGTCATCTTTCATAAGAACTACGATCTTTTGCATTTCGCTGTTATTCGATTTAGAACCCAGTGTATTTACTTCCCTGCCAATCTCTTGTGCTATAAAACCAAGTTTTTTACCCGGTGACTTTTCATGTTGCATGGTTTCGATAAAGTATTCTAAATGATTGCGTAAACGAACCTTTTCTTCGTTGACATCGAGCTTTTCAATATAAAAGATTAATTCCTGTTCCAGTCGATTCTTATCATAATCGATTTTATCGGATAATGCTGTTAAAGTTTCTTCCAACCGGGCTTTAATCTTTTCGACACGTTCGGATTCAAAAGGTGCTACATCATCCAATAACTGGCTTATATGAGCTATTTTATCATTGAAAACAGCTTCCAGCGATTTACCTTCCTGAATGCGAAAGACAGTAAGTTGTTCGATAGCCAGCGCAATAGTCCTACGAATCTCAATCCATTCATTTTCATCCAACTCAACAGTTTCTGTTTTCATAGTATCGGGTAAACGCAACAATACATCAAACCAGTTAGCCGGTACGTCAATACCAATCTTATCCGACAAAGCTTTTATCTGCTGATAATAAGACTCAACAACCGATTGATTGATCTGTGTTACCGATTCTTTTCCAGCATTATCAACATACAACGACAGGTCTACCTTGCCACGTTCGAGTTTCTGTGAAAGCTCATTCCTGATTTCAATATCTTTTTCACGATACAACCCCGAAATACGTGTTGAAACATCCAGTTGTTTACTGTTAAGTGATTTGACTTCAACCACTATCTTTTTATTACCGTATTCGCAAGTGGCCTTACCAAAGCCTGTCATCGATTGTATCATGATATGTTTTGTTTTTTTTAATGAATATGCAAAAATACAATTTTTATTTTAAAGAACCGATTAAGTACCTCATTCTATAATTTTTATTGTCTGTTGATCCGCCAACTATCAAAATAGTAAAAAATAACAGAAACTATTTCAATTATTCGAAATTGTTATTATCTTTGCCTCAGTTAAAAACGACACAAATGAATTTTTTTGATCCTACACTACCCTGGCATTGGCTTGACTATCGTTTTAAACAATGAGGTTTGTGTGGTTTTTGCGGACATTAAATAAATAGATCATCCATCATAACAGCCTGTTGTTTACTAAAAACGACAGGCTGACTGTTTTTAAAATAAATTCAATTCATTTTTTTTACTGATAATACTTACAAAACATGGAAAAAACCAAGAAATTTCTGTTGGCAGAAAAAGAATTACCTACCAAATGGTATAATATTGTTGCTGACATGCAAAACAAACCATTGCCAATGTTGCATCCGGGAACAAAAGAACCTATCAAAGAGGAGGATTTGTATCCGTTATTTGCCAAAGAATTAGCACATCAGGAATTAAACCAAAAGGATCCCTGGATTGAAATCCCTCAGGAAGTGCGTGAACAATATAAAATCTACCGTCCAACTCCTCTGGTACGTGCATATAACCTGGAAAAAGCACTGGATACTCCTGCCCATATTTATTTTAAAAATGAAAGCGTGAGTCCTGTAGGGTCTCATAAGCTGAATTCAGCCCTTGCACAGGCTTATTTTTGCAAAAAAGAAGGTGTGACCAATATTACCACTGAAACCGGAGCCGGACAATGGGGCACTGCCTTATCATTTGCAGCCAAGGTATTTGGATTGGAACTTGCCGTATATATGGTGAAAATCAGTTATGAACAAAAACCATATCGTCGTTCGTTAATGCAAACCTGGGGAGCACAGGTTATTCCTTCCCCGAGTATGTCGACAAAAGCAGGCCGTGCAATTCTGACTGCACATCCAAACTATCAGGGAAGCCTGGGTACTGCCATTTCGGAAGCTATTGAACTGGCCATGCAGACACCCAATTGCAAATATACGCTGGGTAGTGTACTGAATCATGTTACTTTGCATCAAACTGTTATCGGGCTGGAAGCTGAAAAGCAAATGGAAATGGCCGGGGAATATCCTGATATCATCATTGGATGCTTTGGAGGTGGCTCTAATTTTGGTGGTATATCATTTCCTTTTATGCGCCACTCCATCAAGGAAGGTAAAAAGACCCGTTTTATTGCCGCAGAGCCTGCCTCTTGTCCTAAACTAACGCGTGGTGTATTCGAGTATGATTTTGGCGATGAAGCCGGTTATACGCCTTTATTGCCTATGTTCACCCTGGGACATAATTTCTCACCGGCACATATCCATGCAGGCGGACTTCGTTACCATGGTGCGGGAACCATTGTAAGCCAGCTTATGAAGGATAACATGATGGAAGCTGTGGATATTAAACAACTGGATTCATTCAAAGCGGGTGTATTGTTTGCCCAGACCGAAGGCATTGTTCCTGCTCCCGAATCAGCCCATGCCATTGCAGCAGCCATTAATGAGGCTATAAAATGCAAAGAAGAAGGTACCCGGAAAACCATTCTTTTCAATCTTTCCGGACACGGGTTGGTTGATATGGCTGCATATGATCAGTATCTGGCCGGCGATCTGGTAAATTATTCCCTATCCAACGAAGATATTGCCATCAATGTGAATCAATTGGAACATCTGGTTTAATCGCGCTGTAAAGACTGTAAGATATATAGAATGTAAAAAGGCTTCCAATATCGGAAGCCTTTTTTATATCGATTAATAATCAGTTACTTTTTCCTTTTTGTAATTAATATTGGTGATTATCCGTAATGAAGTATCCCTGGTTAAATAACTCCATGCCCAGTTGAAAAATATAACAATCTTATTCCGGACACTTAAAATAAGCATAAGATGTAAAAACATCCATACATACCAGGCAATGGGCCCCTTGAATTTTATAAATGGTAATTCAACAACTGCCTTATGCTTTCCAATAGTAGCCATCATTCCCAAATCATGATATTCATACTCAACAGGGTTTGAATTTTCACTCTTGAGTGAATTAAGTATATTCTTCCCTAAATTCTTAGCCTGGTTGATAGCAACATTAGCCACCTGGGGATGACCGTTCGGGTAATTGGGGGTTACCATAAAAGCCACATCACCTAATGCGTATATATTCTTGAAGGTTTTTAATTTATTAAACCTGTCGACGATATACCTGTTTTTATAAATATCCTGCTCCAATAAGCCATCGATTATATTTCCCTTTACACCGGCAGCCCAGATTACATTTTTAGAAGGTATCCTTTCCCCTGTATTGAGTACTGCCTCACTTCCATCATACGACACCAGCAACGTCTCCGTCTTTACTATAACCGACATTTCTTCCAGGTATTTCCTGGAAGAAATTTTCGATTCTTCGCTCATATTATTCAATGTATATTTGCTGCCTTCGAGTAAAATGATATTGAACTTTGAAAAATCGATATTATGATAATCCTTTGGCAGTACATCTTTCTTCAATTCTGCGAATGCACCCGATAACTCTACGCCTGTAGGCCCTGCACCAACGATTATAATGTTCATCCAGGCTTGTTTATCCTCTTCACGGGCAAAAATTTCCTTTTCAAAGCTAAACAGGATTTTATTCCTGATTTCAATGGCATCCTGGGTTGTTTTCATAGAGAAAGCATTCTCGCTCATCTGCTGGTTGCCAAAGAAATTCGTCCTGCAACCACTGGCAATTATCAAATGATCGTACGATATAGTGCGGTTGTAAGAGGTCATTATTTTTCGCTCGTTCGGATCAATGCTGATAATATCTGCCATGCGAAAATCGACAGTCTTACTATCCTGAAATACTTTACGAAACGGGAATGATATACTGGAAGGTTCAAGTCGCCCACTTGCTACCTGGTAAAACAAAGGCTGAAATTGATGATGATTCTGCTTATCTACTAAAATAACTTTTAAATCGGCTTTCCGCAGGGTCTTTGCTAATTGTAATCCTGCAAAGCCGCCGCCTATGATAACAACCTTCTCTCCCTTCTTAATTCCTAAATGACTCATCTATCTTCTATTTTATTTAAAATCCTTTTATTAATAAACAACAAAAGTAACTTAATGTTGTTGAATAAAGAAATTTTTCTTTAATTAAATGTGTTCATATCAATAAGTAATTGGAATAAAACATTTTACACAATTAAAAGGAATATAAAAATATTATCTCTATCTTTGCATAGAAATAGTAGGTCGGTTTGTCGCTTTTCCCTTGAGGAATGGAGGAAAGTCCGGGCAACGCAGAGCGCCATACTTCCTAACGGGAAGCTGTCTGTGAAGGTAGAGTAGCGTAACAGAAAAAAACCGCTTCGATTTATCGGAGTAAGGGTGAAAAGGTGAGGTAAGAGCTCACCGGTATGAGTGGCAACATTCATAGCCGTACGTCTTATGGGTTGCAAGATCACGTATACCGACGCATGTAGGGTTGCTCGCCCGATGTCGGGGGGTAGATTGCTAAAGGCAAATGGTGACATTTGTTCGAGATAAATGACAGACGCTTTATGCAAATAGAGTACAGAACCCGGCTTACAGACCTGCTATTTTTTTTCTTCTTAAATTCAGTACATCACACTTCATTCTATCAATATGTCAAAACTTAACGCATTTATCAATCGGATGCTTAATTTTATTCAATACGACATATGGCGTATTACTGAACATGAATTGTCCAAAACCCGTCGCATCACGTATCGCTTTATTAAAACACTGATTTTAGGAACCAGGGGTTTTATTGATCAGGATTTAAACGTCAAAGCATCAGGGCTGACCTATTCCATATTATTTGCCGTTATCCCCACTTTTGCAATGATTATTGCTATTGCTAAAGGTTTTGGTATCGAAAAACTGATCAGAAGTTCACTCGAAGGAACATTTATCGGGCAGGCAGACCTGATTCCACAAGTAATGCAATTTGTTGAACGTTATCTTGAAACTACCCAGGGAGGTCTGTTTATCGGGATTGGACTGGCTGTTTTGTTTTATTCGGTCATGAATTTCTTTATGCAGGTCGAAAAAGCTTTTAATGGTATCTGGCAGGTTAAGAAATCACGCTCCGTAATTCGCCAGTTCTCAACATACTTTTCCTCCTTATTAGTTATTCCTGTCTTAATCGTCTTATCAAGCGGACTTTCAATTTTTATCAATACTGCTATTGCTCAATCTTTCCTGTATGATGTATTAAGCCCGTTCTTACGTTTCGGGGTTAAATTCACACCATATATCTTAAACTGGATAGTCTTCACGGTTATGTATCTGGTTATACCCAATACCAAGGTGCGTTTTTCAAATGCTCTGATCGCAGGTGTTATTGCAGGTACGGCATTTCAATTATTTCAATTTCTGTACATTCACGGGCAAGTATACCTGTCACGTTATAATGTGGTATATGGTAGTTTTGCAGCTATTCCGTTGTTGCTCCTGTGGTTGCAGATATCATGTCTGATAGTGTTGCTGGGAGCTGAAATATCCTATGCATCCCAGAACATACGTAATTTTGAATACGAATCGGACGTAAATACTATGAGTACCCGGTATAAGAACTTTCTAACATTGTTTATCACCTATGTGGTGGTAAAACAACTTGAGAATCAAAAGCCGGCGCTTTCTTCGACTGAAATATCGGATACTTACAGGCTCCCTATCCGCGTTGTCAATCAGATTCTAATGAAACTGGTCGATGTGTCAATTTTTATTGAAGTATTCAACGAAACATCAAAATCAAAAACCTACCAACCAGCTATTGATATCAACCAACTCACTGTAAATTTGCTATTTAATAAACTGGATAATCACGGTTCGGAACTTTTTCTAACCAATAAGAATGAACTATTGGATTCATTCTGGCAAAAATCACTGGATATAAAGAAACGCAATGACGAAAGATCGGAACAATTGCTTGTAAAAGATATCTGATAAATCTATCGTGGGGAAATAGTGAGGAAAGAAAAGGAAAATACTAAAATATCCAAACTAATATGGTTTAATGGGAAAATGCAGAGAGGATCTGAATCAGACATAGAAATGAAAAAAGCCGCTTCCATTTAGTTGGAAGCGGCTTTTTTAGTGAGCCTCTTGTCGGATTCGAACCAACGACCCCGAGATTACAAATCACGTGCTCTGGCCAACTGAGCTAAAGAGGCAAGGTGGGTAAGCCCCCTACATCGCACCGCTACAACTTTCTACCCTTGCTGCGGTCAAGCCCTGGGGGAGTTCAAAAGGAGCTGGTCGTGTAGGACTTACCCGCGACAAAAGTAGTACTTTTTGGCTAATATGCAAACCTTTTCATTTATATTTTTTGCTACAAGTC
>Ga0302271_10004915_pt1 | contig 10425 bp, 13 predicted proteins | sample III_Bog_N1_1_FD_198767 | JGI IMG/M metagenome (GOLD analysis project Ga0302271, IMG submission 198767) | Peat permafrost microbial communities from Stordalen Mire near Abisko, Sweden - III_Bog_N1_1 | ecosystem: Environmental > Terrestrial > Soil > Wetlands > Peat | place: Sweden: Abisko... | reverse complement strand
CTGGCAGCATGAAATCCTTTACTGCATGAAATTTGATTGTTATCATCTCCCATATCTCTAGGCATACTTACTGACTGACCCACTCTGTAATCAAAACTATGAGTGTGTTGATCTGTATAGCGATTCTCTGTCATCTTTGGAAGATTCTTATACAATTCATCCAGATTACCAACTCTTTCCCAATAAGGATTTTCTCCTGAGGGAAGATTTCCATCATCACTTACCAGTTTATATTCTCCCAATCGAGAATATATTCCAAAATTTAAAGGTTTCTTCTTCCATACAGCTTTCACTTTATTATAAGTATTGCTGATGAAATCTACAAGATCGTTACCTTCTGTAACTACTTTTATCACTCTACGATAAGCATAGAAGTTACCATGCCTGTCAATCTTGAATTGATGGTTAGAAAGAAATGTATACAAATCTTCTGCACTCTGAGCACTTGGATTTAAACAACATTTTAACCAGAACTTTTTAAGAGATGTATATGCTACATCATTTAAAAGATTTGTTTCAAGATCTCCTGCAAGAAGACTAACTGCTCCAACAGCTTTCATAAAAGCAGAAGCTACCAGTTGAGGTATACTTCTTTCTGTTCCCACTATATATAGAGAGTCATTTTTAATTACAAAATCGTTGAGACCTTTTAACACTTTAAAGCCTTCAACCAAATTAGTGATCTCACTGACTTCTTTCTCCTCTTTCATTTTCTGTTGTACCACTTCATCAACTGTAACTACCTTAAGGATATCGTCAACTGTTTTAGATTGTACAACATCTTCAAAGTCTTTCACGGTAGCTGAAGGTTTTGCAATAACATCTCCCTCAGGAAGAACAACAGTAAGTACATCATTAACCATCTTTACAGACTTGTAAGGAGTTAGTGTAACAGTAATAACATACTCTGTAGGATCAACAGTAACTGGTAACATCACTTTAACAACTTCTTCTTTTTGTGGTTTATTCTTTTTAAACCAACTCATTCCAAATAGACTCATAATTTTTACTTTTTAAATGTTAGTTAATAATTCATCAACTTTTTCATCTGTTAATAAAAGATCATCAAGATTAATATCATCATTAAGAGAAACCTTGTAGTTCTGATAGTCAATTCTATGTTTATAGTATTTAAACAGATCTACAAGTACAGGAATCATAGGATCATCATTACAATCATATCTATTAGAGATATTTTTCATGATTGGTTCAAGAAATACTAATTTCTTAAACACATCTCTAAGATCAAGATAGTCAATATACACACTCATATCAAAAAGCAATCCTGCTTCTGCTACAGGTAGCATTGCTATATATATCTTATTATCTGCATATTTAAAATTATTATTTTTATAAGTTTGTAATAATGTAATTTTATCAACGAGAGATTTAGAAATAGATGACAATATTGCTTTCTTAGCAAATACGTTAGGATAGTCATCCATTAATCTATCAATCAAATAGGCAGTAATAAGTCTCTTAAAGGGTTTGTTATCTCCTTCCATAAATTTAGTGAATGATATTAAATTGTGAATGTCAAGTTTTTCCAGCACTTTCATTTCTCTATCAGAGAAACTCAGAATCCTCATATTAGTCTTACTACGTACAGAGATATAATACAAGTTATCAAGTTTATCTTGATTGTCATAGCTGTCATAGATAGTTAAACCATTAAACTTAGAAATATCCTCAAGTTTGTATGTAGCAGCAATGAATTTACAGTTCTTACCAGAAACATATCGCTCTAAAGGAACAGCAGTCTTACCAAAGATCTCTCCTGTAAGCTTAATTCTTCTTCCATCTCCTGTAGAGGAAACTCTATCTCTCTTTCGAGCATCAAGCCACTCCTGAGGAATCTCTATGGCATCAATATCCTTAAGTCTGTCAATAAAGATTTTCTGGATGGTTTGGAATTCTGTAATGATTTGTCTCCATTGATCCTTTGGATAGTCCTTAAGTCTGAGAACGTAATAATAACTACAGTCTTGATCTCTATCAAGATATGATTTTCTTCTATTAAATCCAAGAGTATAATGATTAACTTTCTTGATTAGATGATACGTGTTGTAACTACAAAGACTTTTGATATATTCTTTCTTTCTGCCTCCCATAGTCTCATCAAAGATGTACCATCTATCATTTATCTTAGAAAGATCAACCTCTTTATCATCTTTAGACTTTGTCTCACTCATCTTCTGATTCTTGATAGTATATCTGATTTGATATTCAGAGAAGATATGATCCTGCCTGCTATGTAGATTGTTAAGATCAAGAAGATCTATTCCCTTCATCTTAGGTTTTTCAAGTTTTATCTTGGAAAACTTTAACAGAGGTTTTATTTCATAGTCTTCTCCATTAACAGTTACCTGTCTGGTTGATGAGTCGTAATAGGCAAAGATCTTATCAATATCATCTGTCTCAACAATGTTCTGATTGTATTGAGTGATAAGAGTATCAGCTACTTTTTCAATTCTTTCAAGAATAGTCTTTTTTGCCTCTTGTGAATATCTGATAGATTCCCTGTTTGGTGTTGGAAATATTCCATCCTTAAGTGTGAATCTTAATCCTATAGCTATATTAATCTCAAGAATACCTAGTTTAGCAAAATCAATAGGATAATAGATATTATCCAGACAGATATGCATGTTAGGACTATGCACAAGTGGTGAATGCTGATAATATTCACTACGAAGAATAGTAAAATCATTACCTATACCAGATACATCAAAATACACACTTTCAAAATATGCAAGTTGTTCTCTAGTCTTGATAATAAATTCATATCTGTCACCACTCTTTACAGGAATCAGGATCTTCACACCATTTCGTTCAGATGTCTTTTGAGAATAAAGAAGATCAATCTTATTACTATCTTCTCCTTCATACATCATATACTTCCATTCCATACCATTCTTTCGACAGACAAAATGAAAGCTTGATGAATAAGCAAGAGGAGATTTAAAACCTAATCCCATCATCCCCAATTCATTTTCGATGAGCCTCTTGGTAGATTTTCCATATTTACTAATGATAGTTTCTACATCATTAGAATCCATACCAGTACCAAAATCCTCAACACTAAATGTATAGGTGTTGTCATTGTTAGCTGAAAAGCGAACCAGAATTGGATCATCTATTTTAGCTCTTCGATGACTATCCAGGGCATTACTACAGGTTTCCCTAATAGTACTTCCAATAGCATCTGCATACAGATTTTTACTCAACATTTGCATTAAAATCTGGGCAGACTCTAAATCAAGAGACATACTGATTGAATCAGATACATCTCCTACAGACATTACTACAGCATCTTTTTGTTGTTCTAAAATCATAATTATTCAATTAACCAGATTTGTCTTCCATTCAGATTGAAATACTTCTCGTCATTATAATCTTCCAGAGAGTTGTCATACTCTTTCCATGTAATATCCTTTCCACCAGAATAAAAACTAGGTTTTGAGAGAGTTTTAGTCTTCACCTGACATTTTACAGAGCTATGCAGATGATAAGAAGGTGTACTATATTTATACATAACAGGTTCTCTTACTCCTGTTACTTTATCTTTCTTATATCTAAGCATAGGTGGTCTTATCACCTTGGCAAATACAAAGTTACTTCCACATGCTAACATGATTTCATCATCTTTTTTTAAATCTTCTATCTTTATAATCATACATTTAACCAATTAATAGTGATATTATTTCTATCTTTTAGAATTCTGTTTACGTCTCTAAATGCTCCTTCAGAGTCCCATTCAGTACCTTGATAGCTTGCACTTGCTGGATGACTTATCCTAAATATCCAATTAAAAGACATTGTATATTTCTCAAGTTTTTGTGCCTCTTTTCCTAGAAAAATTATTGGAGTTCCAACAGTATCAAGTACATGTTCAAAAAGATATTTCATAAAAGGTTCCCACAATAAATTGTGTGAGCCTGCTTTATTCTTTTCTACAGTTAGTCCAGCATTTAATAATAGAACTCCCTGATGTGCCAAATAAGACAAATCAGGATTTTTAGAATGATTTAATTCTAAACCATTATATAGTTCATTTTCGAGTGCAGTGTAGAACTGGAATAAAGAGGGCTGAGGATAATTAGTTACGCTACAAGACATACAAAGACCATCAGCGATAGGTAATTCATTACGAAATACATGATAGGGTGATAATCCACAAATTATAACCTTAACCTCATCATAAGGAGTTTCAAGAAAACATCTAAAAACATTAGATGAAAGAGGTGCGAGCTGTTTACCTCTCGCACTTTCTTTCTTCAAAAATTTATAAATGTTATCACATTGTTCACTTTCTATAAAAGGTCTCATCTTAGCGTGATAGGTGGGATGAAATTGATCTTTAAATAGGTCCCAGTTCATAGAGTATTGTCTAAGTGTTCCAATAGATCCTTCTGACCTTTTTTGGTTTTACAATCAAATGTATCTACATCCATCTTATATCTTGATGTATTGTAATATACATTTACTTTTGTAGCACCAATAGGTTTATACCTTTTAATAGTGGTCTTCCTTAAACGTTCAGTGAGAATAATTATAAAATCTTTCATTAGTATGCATCTCCTCTTTCTGATTCAATTTCACTATCATCTGTTCCATCAGCATAGTCATGATCATCACTATTATATACCTCAACAAGATTCTCAAAAGGACCATCTGAATATTCTTCAATAAGAGAATCAAACAGATTCAGTTGTCTCTTATCAAAATCTGAAATTGTTGTTATATCAGTAACAGTAGAAGAAGAAACAATAATTCCTGCCTGAGTTACAAAGAACTGATTAGCATCAATATGACTATCCATCCAGAGTGTAGGATGAATTTCTTTCATTGAATAGGTGACGAATTGATAGAGTTCCCACAAGCTGTTTGGAGCACCATAATCATGAGAAGGATTCTTCAACTCTCTCTCAATGATATTCAATTGAGTGGTAGTGATAAATTCATCTTCGATTACCATACGACCCAGGAGTTCAGCTGTAGTTCTCTTAGTCAGTTCAATCTGTTTCATCTGTTCACGTTGACCCTGCATGTTTACAAATACTTCCTGAGCAGTCTTAACATATTCAGCAATTGCCTGAGGTGTATAAGTTTGAACCTGACCTTGATGTTTCTTCTTGAAAGCACCCATGTCACCACTGATACATCCATTGGAACAGATAAAGATATGAACACCCATGGCCCATTTGAGTGTAATACTCTTATCATAGCTGTTCTGCCAGCCAATCTGAATCTGCATTTCACTATCAGCAATATCACTGATAGTATAATGACCATTTGCTACATTGCCTTTCCTGGCCATTGAGTAATCCTGACGTTCCAATTTGAATCCAGATTGTTGAATTCCTTCGAGAGTTAGATCAATTAATCTCTCATGTGACATAGCTTTATATGTCCTTGTGTCCACTGGAGGCGTAACTTCAATTAGCTTTGCCTTTGATACTGCATAAGTTTTAATATCTGCCATTTTGTTTATAATTTAAATTGTTACTGATTTAATAAGTTTATATGCTCTTTGATAATACTTTTCTACAGTTTCAGTAATAGAGGCTACTTCTTTCATTAATATTTTATCTACTGTTAGAAGTTCATCTATTTTATGAATTGTATAAAGTACAGTACAATGGGAAAAGTTGTGTTTTCCATCTGAGAATTCTATACCAATAGCTTTTAAATTAAGTGTAGTATAGTGATAATAGAACCACATAGCAACCTGTCTTGCATTTTTGATTGTTGTTGCTCTGGTTGTATTTCCTAAAGAATTACTAGAAAGATGATAAGCATCTGCTACAATCTGTTTGATTGTAGGATTGATATTTTCAATATGATCTTTATGAAATTTCTCAATAATAGTTTGAATCTCATATACTTTTAATCCATCATCTTTCTTTGGATCACTATTTATACTCTCAATTTTTACAAGAAGTTTTTCATATGCCATAGTACTAATCATTTTCTGCTTGTATTTCTTTTATAAGTTGCTCTTCAAGCTGATAAATAAGTCCTGTTTCTTCAAAGAAGGAGGTAAGTGAAATAGTCATCACTCGATTACGAATAGATATCGAGCTTATATCCACTTTAGCATCACTACCAGGATTACCAGCCAGATCTCCATCATATTTATATGGTGGTTCTGCAGGAAAATATGTGTATTCTACACATACTTCCAATGTTTTAAATATTATATCTCTTGTCATAATATTTTATGATCTTCTAAATAAATTTCTACTTCTTCCCAATCTACAAATGGTCTATTTGATAATTCACTATTAAACATTATAGGGCAACCTAATGCAGCATCGTCAATGTACAATTGAGCATAGGCTTTAGGGCTTGTAGTCCATCCTTGATTAGGATTACTATTAATTCCATATAAAGGAATTTGATTCTCATTAAACCAATTTATAGCATCAGTTAAAAACATTCCAGTAACATCCTGAATATCTTCTCTCTGTTGTCCTATATGAGTTGGTCTATCACTTCTCATAGTAAAGAGAATAAGTTTATGTCCAGCTTCTACAAGTTTTTTAAGAACTGGCACAGCACCAATATCTTTACCTATTTTAGGAAACTCATGTGTTACACATGTTCCATCAAAATCAATACATATTTCCATATAATCCTTTCTTTATAAAATGATTTTTAACTTCTTCTAAACCTTTATATCTGCCCCAATCAGCAAAATCCTTGATACCCTCATTGAGAAGTTCATCTGGAGGATTAATGTGTTTGAATCCAAATAATTCTGTAATAGCATAACTAGCATTCTTACCTGGAATATCACTATCTCCTCCATAGAATACTTCTTTAGAATGTTCCTTTAGATAGGATATAGTATTTAGAGAGAATGCTGAGAGAGATTCGTTCTGTACATGACAGACATAAGGATAGATTAATTTACATACCATAAAATCTTTTAAGGATTTACAAATTAAAGTATTGTGATCCTTATCAAGATTCTCTAATCCATATGCTGTATCTATAGGAACATTAGAAAGCCATTTACTCTTCTTAGGAGCATTTACCTGGTAGAGTTTCCACCAACCTCCATTTGGATAGAAATAACCAAATCTAAGATCCTGTAGAGAGAGTCTACTCTTATTTAAATACATCTCTTTGATAGAATGAATATTATTGGCTCTTAATTCCTCAATGGTAATTTGGTACTGTTGCCAATACTTTAACTCCTCCTGAGTAAATTTTCTAGTAATAGCCTGAATAAGACAATATCTCTTTCCAAGTTCTTCTGGTTGCTGATATTGGGATATTATCTGTTTATAATCCTTAACAGGAGCGTTACTAATTCCCAACCCAAAATCGCTATCTATCTTCAGGAGCACATCATTCATACTATCCAAACCAAATAAGAGTTTTAGAAATGTAAACACATCTCCTTTCTGATTACTTCCAAAGTCCACAAAGTGTAAATCTCCTCCTCTGTTCCCAACCAAAAAAGAAGGGTTGGAATCCTTTCTTAGGGGTGAATTTATTGCTTCTCCAATCTTCCATGATTTATCTGGAATATAGAATCGAAAGAGATCATATACACTTAACTTAGATAGAATAGATTCTGGTGTGAGTTCAACTTTCTTAGATCCTGTTATCATAGCTCTTTACTTCAGAAATCTCTGAATTGGTTAATATATTAATCTGTTCCTTTAGAGAGAATCTTTGATCATTAAGAGTATAAACTTGTCTGGCAAGATTAATAAATCCTCCATTAAACTTACTTTCTTTCTCTAAAATTCTAAGACTATCTTCCACTTCCCAAAGTTCAAAATTGACTCCCATTAAATCAGTATAAAGATCATCAACTTCAGGTATCTCTAGGAATGGTTTCATAATAGGTAACAGATAGAAAAGCTCTGCTTCTACCTTCTTTAATTTCTCTCCATCATGAATTTTAGAATTCTTAATATAAAGAATGGAGACTTTGTCAAGTAATTCTCCAACACTTACTTCAATTTGTGGCATATTTTATAGGTTTTAAAAGATAAAAAAGGCTCCTGCATTTCTGCAGAAGCCAAATTAAACACAACAACTAAAATCAATAATCTGAACCTTCCTCACTAATCACCTTATCACTACTAACCAAAAAGTCATTAGGATCGAAATCCTTAATATCCTTAAGAATATAAGAATCTTTCGTTCCATACTCTCCTGTAACAGCAAGAACAAATTTCTCATGAGCTTTTTGATCTTTAGGCTTTTTAGCCTTTATACCCTCAATTACCTTAGGATTGGTATAATCTATCAATCTGAAGTTTTTAAGGGCATACGTAGGTAGAAACGCCTTGTTAAAGATACTCTGGTACTCACGTATCTCTCCATCTTTCTCTTTTGTATTGATAGTGGCAAGAGCACCAATATTTCCACAAAATTCTCCATTGATTTCGTCTCTCAGATCCTTGACATTTCCCTTCATGAGTTTCTTCCATTCACTAAGGAAACCATCAACATTCTTTTTATAATCCAATTGACTTAACCATGTACGCTTGAAATTATACAATTCTTCTTCTCCAGCATAAGCAACACGATAGTCACCACTGTCTTTAAACCACTGTCCCAAATTATTTGGATCATCAGCCCAGGTACATGTACCAATGTTATTAATATACTGTTTCTTGGTGAGGTCTTTGTTTTCTCTCTCTTTATTCTCCAAAAAGAAAGTCACTTTATACCTGTCAGGACGTTCAGGATCTACCCTGTTGGAAGTTTTAATATCTTCCAGCCATACATTGATCCTCAGAACAGTGTTTCCATCTGAGTTCTCACTGAGATATTCACATTCCTTACTGTCTTCTTTTAAATCATAACCTACAACAGATTTGTATTCATCAGCTGTTGGATTGATTGCTATTACTCTGCCTTCAAAGATTCCTATGCGTTTAACATAAATAGGCATGTCAACATTTTCACGCTTTTCTCCACTAATGCTCATAATTTTACTTTTTTTAAGTTATTTTACTTGTTTTTATTTATAATATTCATTTATTGCATCTACTACAAGTTGTAGATTATTAGGTATTTTAATTTCAGAAAAAAGTCCGTCAGGTGATTTCGCAGGAAACTTCCTATATCTATTGGTAATAAAACTATATTCCATAGAATCATCCTTTTTTTCTTCTACATAAGTATAAAGACAAATAGTAAACAATCCTTCCAGAACTATCTGATTATCAATCAGTTTACCAGCAGTCTTAATCTTATATCCTACAATTTCACCACTGTCTTCTATAGTCTCAAGATGAGTAAGATAAAATACTTTGATATCATCTCTCAGCTTACGTGCTTCTTTAAAAAGATTTACCATTTCTTTTGCAATTAAACTCCATTTTTCATATCCTTTCTCTAAAGCTTTCTCTACCATATTAAATCCCATCAGATAATTCACATCATCTAATACTATGTTTTTAATATGAGGAGCTTTCTGTGAAATGGTTATTAGGAGTCTAATGATTTCATTTACATCATCTACTTCTTTATAGTTTCTATTCTCTACATTATATAGTTTCTCTGATCCCTGAAAGGGTAATTCTTTCTTAGCAATGCTAATTATATAAGTTTCTTTTGGATCTAAAAACTTAATCGAGGTACTTTTTCCCGTACCTGTTGCTCCAACAATTCCTATTAATTTTGAACTCATAATTTTACTGGTTTTTAAAGTTTATACTAATTTCTTCTGGTAATTTCAATTCTTCTTTTTCCATGTTTTTCCTTTCTTTTTATTTAAATTTACTACTTTTTTTCGTTAGAATCTAATTTAATCATCAAATTCTTCTTCCTCATCACCTTCTTCATTATCTACTCTCCAACCATAATTATCTTTAACTGTTTCAAATAATTTTACTTCAGCTTCTTCAAAACTATTAGCAGATAGAATTACAGTAATTGAATCATTTTTTTGGGTAAACATAAATGTTATCATAGATATTTAATTTTACTCTTATCAAAGAATTCTAATGCCTTACTTAACCATAATAATTCTACCTGTTCAGTAGAACTTACAATAAAAATATGAGCTTTCTTATCTGGATTGTCATATTCAAAACTCATTGCACGATTTACTTTTTGTGTAAATTGTTCTGCATTAGAATCAAAATAGTTAATAATCACATAATTAAGAGGTTTATACGTAACTCCACTTGCACCCAGTTTAACTACAGCTAAATGATTGCCCTCTCCTGAAGCAAACTTCTCGAAGATATCTTTCTCTGTAGATTTGGAATGATAGGAAGGTACTCCTAGAGAGTCAGCAACTGATGTAACACCACAAAATACAAGAATTCTCATATTAGATAAACTTCTAAGAAGACTTATAGTAGTATGACGTTTAGCTCTGCTATTCTGAATAATTCTTATCCTATTAAGACGAATGAATGAAGCATCTTTTCCTTCAGATTGAAGTTT
>Ga0302271_10004914_pt1 | contig 10425 bp, 12 predicted proteins | sample III_Bog_N1_1_FD_198767 | JGI IMG/M metagenome (GOLD analysis project Ga0302271, IMG submission 198767) | Peat permafrost microbial communities from Stordalen Mire near Abisko, Sweden - III_Bog_N1_1 | ecosystem: Environmental > Terrestrial > Soil > Wetlands > Peat | place: Sweden: Abisko... | reverse complement strand
TGATATCCATAAGACTGCGGACGTAATTCCACATAGTATGAACCACATAAACCACATTCCATTATCCCCACCGCCAAGATGTTTTTGTTCATAGCCATATGGCATATAGTGGATAAACATTAATGTAGTAACCCAACCTACTAGAGCAAGGAGGTTCCCGCCAATTGAATTTTTTAAAGCTTCTAATTTCATAAATTGCATTTTAGCATATATATTCATTTATAGAACAAATATTTTTATTAATTATTTAAAAATAATTATTCTTATTAGCCAAATAACAATTAATATAAGTGCTACAAAGGGTACGTAAATAGAAATTTTATTCGTAAGAAAAAATAAAAGCGGAAATGTTAGTAAAAATACACCTACCAAAAATAAAGGTAATATGAAAAAGAATATCCCAGTTTTTAGAATATAATCATGAGTCCTAGTTTTTATTTGAATTGCAAATTTATCATTTATTTTTAATCTTATAAAATATTCTATTATGATAAATCCAAATATTAAAACAGAAAATAAAGCTTGCTTCCCTAATGGAATAATCATAGTAACAGGATTCATAAAATATGAATCCGTAAAATTTCTGGAAATTTTAATTTTCAAATAATAAAGTACCCACCATAATATAGTTATAAAACCGAAAATGGATAAAATATGTGTACTAATATATTTTTTAAAATTATTCATAAAAGAGATTATACAATAAAAAGGAATAAATAATGCCAAATTATAACCTATATAATGATTTAAAACAGCTCTCAGATTATATTTATAGAAATGGATTTTACGCCGAAGTATTTTATAAAGATGGTCAGATAGCAATTGTTTATAGAGGTTCAAATGATGTAAAAGATTGGTTAGGAAGTGACTTAGCTATGGGAGTAGATATTCAACTGGTTCAGAAAGTTGATGCTCAAAATTTTTATGAAAAAATAAAAAAAGAATATCCAAACCAAAAGATTATTCTAACCGGGCATTCTCTGGGTGGAAGTTTGGCACAAATTGTAGGTTCTGAGACTGGAGCTCAAACAGTAACTTTTAACGCCTATGGAACTAGAGGTATTAAGTATAATGCTAAATATATAGATAATATAACAAATTATGGTAATGCACATGATTTGGTTTATATGTCAAATTTAGATAATCAAGTCGGAAATGCTTATGTTTTAAATGATTATAAAACAAATGATGGATATATATATAAAATATTTCCTAGTACTCATGTTTGGAAGTATTCATTTGAAGATCATAAACTTGAAAATATTGGGGATTTGTCTAAAGCTCTTGAATATGAAAAAAATAGTTGGGGAGAGTTAGGTAAAGATGAACCAAGTCCAACTTTAAAAGCATCTATTGAATATAATGTAGATAAAAATGAAAATAGTCCAAAGTATATGGATAAAAATGGGAATAGGGTTTATACTCGAGAAGATTTGCATAATATGTCAAAGGAAGAACAAAATGCAAACCATGATGCCATAATGACACAATATCAAGCGAGCAGAGGCACGAAAGCTGCATAGCAGCTTGAGAGTCGAAAAATCATAATCGGTCTTATCTTGAAATATTGATAGCTCAAAGCATTTCCTTTCACTAAATAAATTCTAGTGAATTTATTTCGTTCAAACATGCTTTTACGCGGGACGTGACTAGGTTACTTCGTAACCGTCGCACTTATCAAATTTCAACTTTTCGATTTGATTTTGAGCGTTGCCGTTTAATGCGAGCGCAGTTTGGTTTAGTTTGGAATTCCAACGCAAGCTGAAATAAAAGCCAGTTTGAATAGGAAACGGCCTCAAACAGTATCAGAACTTCGTGATATTTCCAATATGGGGGATCATTGGGTTACAATAAATGGGAACCATGTTTTGATGAATTAATATAGTGTTTTGTGTTCTGAGATTCTTTACATCCGTTCTAAATAATATTTTATTGGTGCAAAAAATTGCACCCTACTTACTAAATTTTAAATTACAAATCTTGTTTTTTAGATTTAATCGTGTTAATAAACTTTTTAATCTCTCAAATATCTAGCTTATAAAATGGTTACATCAGTCTTAGGAATTATGGCACAGTTTAAAATTTGGTGTATTATAAAAATATGAGAAAATTTTTGTTGTTAATTTTAATTTTATTTTCTGTGTCTCTACAATCGGGGTATGCAAGTAATTTGTCGTATATAGATAAAAAAGAATCTCATGCTATTAATAATAATAAAACCGGTGATACTGACAAAATGTTAAAAGCAACCAATTCTGCACAGATGGATTGGAATAAGGAACTTAATAAGTATTATAAATTGTTGTTGCAAAATTTGTCAGGACAAGATAAGCAAGATTTGATAAATTCTCAAAAAGCTTGGGAAAGTTATAAACAATATCAAATTAGGCTTACAAATAATACAATTTTAAACATGCAAGGAACTATGTATATTAATGTTGCTGGTGGGTGTAGAAGAGAAATTATTAAACAAAGGGCTTTAGAATTAAAGCAAATGTATACGGTATTGTTTGAATAAATACATTATATTTTCATAGTTTTTAATTAGAATATTTTTTATTTTATTAGGTTGTTTTTATAGTAATTATATAAACAGCTTATGTGTTGTGTTGTTATTTTCAGGAGGTGTTATGAATAAGCGACTTAATTATGCTTTAAAATTTGTGCTTCAAAGAGAAGGTGGATATGTAAATGATCCTGATGATTTAGGACGAGAAACAAACATGGGAATTACAAAAGCAACGTACAATGGTTATCGAAAAAGCAAAGGACTGTCTACTAGGAGTGTTAGATATATTACAAATAGAGAAGTTCAAGATATATATTATAATAATTATTATAAAGCTTCTGGGGCAGATAAAATTAAGGATCCTAAACTAGCTATAATAGTCTTTGATACAGCCGTTAACATGGGAAATTATAGAGCAAAAGTAATGTTAAAGCAGAGTAATGGGAATGTTAATAAGTATTTGAATCTTCGAAGAATGAAATATTATGAATTCGCAACAGTTAATGTTAAACAAAGAAAATTTTTAAATGGTTGGAATGCTAGACTAGATAGTTTACGTAGTTACGTTAATAATCTACCTTCAGATATTGATTCAGATTTTGAGAACTCTAAAACTTCCCCAAAGTCGATGGTATTATCAGGTTATATACAAAAATCGGTTGATGAGTATGGTAATGAGATAAAAGATTTAAGTCGAGACAATGTAGATGAAAATGATAATAGAGTTTACACCCGAGAAGATGTTAGAAATATGTCCAAAGAAGAATTTAAAGTAAATGAATCAAAGATAATGAAACAAGTATACGCAATTGGGCTTCCTACAAAAGCTGAAGTTATTGCCAATGATAAAAAATCTAAATATGTAATACCTTCTCATAGAGATGCCGCTGATGGTTTACGTTGGGTTACGATAAACGGGAATCATGTTTTGTTATAATTAACCACCACCAGTGCTTCTAATGTTCGCTTTAGTATCACTTCCAAAGAGGTAAATATTTTCCTCTGGATTGCTTCGCTGTACTCGCAATGACGAATATTGAACCATACCAATTATTACAAACATTATTTTTTAGATTTAATTTTTTTAACAAGTTTCTTAATTATAGCTATTATTATTTTTAATAAAATATATGAATAAATTAAATATAATATTGGTAGCAGAGTGTGGTTATAATATACTTGATTCCATACAATAGGGAATAAGTATAAGAAAAATCCAAATTCAAAAAATAAAGAATAAACTTTATTCTCAGGCAACCTAAAATTGTGGATTTGAATATCGAAAAGATTTTCAAAGCCATATGTAAGAATAAAACCCATAAGGCACTCTATATAGACTATAATAAATGGTTTAGTTCCGTAAAAAAACCATTCTATTCGTGAAGGATCTATAGTTTCTTTATACATTTTTGTTAATAAAAACGCGCTTATCCAACCTAAGATGGAAAGTAAGTTAAAAGCTATTGAATACCGTGGATGTTTTAGTTTCATAAATGTATTCTACTCCAAATCTGATTTTTTAGATTTAACGATATCAATAATTTTAGAAATAGCAATAACAACTATCTTAAAAATAACATAAGATAAAATTAAATATAGTATCGGTAATAAATTATAATCTATATTTGCCCACATCCATATAAGAGGGAATAAGTATAAGAAAAATCCAAATTCAAAAAAGAAAGAATAAATTTTATTGTTTGGTAGTGTAAAATTATGGATTTGAATATCAAAAGCTGATTCTAGTATATAAATAATAATTGGAATAATAACACATTTACACATTAGGTCTATAATTGAAAACCATCTTGATACCATATCAATTCCATCACTCATAGAATCAACGGAAGAATGTTTTTGGTCAAACCCATATGGCATAAAATATATGAATAAAAATGTACTTATCCAACCTAAGATGGAAAGTATGTTAAATGCTATTAATGTTCTTGGATGTTTTAATTTCATAAATTGCATTTTAGCATAAACTAGAAAGGAGTATATTATGCAAAATTATAAACTTGATAATGACTTAAAAAGTTTATCTAAATATGTATATCATGATGATAAAATAAATTTACCTAATGGGTATACAAAAGTTATGACGGCTCAAAATAGCAAAAACGGGTTTTATGCACAAGCTTTTTATAATGGAAAAGATGTTTTTATAGCGTATAGAGGAACCGACAGACATAAAAGTTTATTTGATTTTATAAAAGATGTGCATAATGATATTAGTTTATGGAGACAGGAATTGCCAAATCAGACTACAGATGCTATCAATTTTTATAAAAAACTTAAAGGAGAATATCCTAATAAAAATATTGTTTTAACAGGACATTCTTTGGGCGGAAGTTTAGCTCAAATAGTAGGTTCTATAACAGGAGCAAAATCTGTTCCATTTGAACCCTATGGGACAAAGAATGATAAAGCCTCTGCAATGAAATATTATAAAAATATTTCAAATTACGGCAATATACATGATCGTATCTATACTTATAACAAAGAAAATTAAGTTGGTGAGAGATATGAATTGAATAATAAAAAAGGTGTGGGGTATCCATTTAAATATCATGACCTTGAAAATATAGGGGATTTGAAAAATGCTGTTAAAAATAATGAGGAAATAAAACCAAATAAAGATAACCTCTCATTGTTATTAGATTTAATGATTCAAAATGAAATACAAAAATCAGCAAATAGTGGACAAGTGTCAAACCATAATAGCGATGTAGCTAATGGAAAAAAAATAGATGGTCCATTATTAAAAGCCTCTATTGATTACAATGTGGATAAAAATGATAATAGGGTTTTTACTCGAGAAGACTTGAAAGAGATGTCTAAAGAAGAACAAACTGCAAATCATGATGCTATAATGAAGCAATATCATGTAATAGGAATTCCAACAAGAGCTGAAGTTATTGCAAATGATAAAAAATCTAAATATGTAATACCTTCTCATAGAGATGCAGCTGATGGTGGCCGTTGGATTACCATAAACGGGAATCATGTTTTTATATAATTAACCACCACCCGTGCTTCTAATGTTCGCCCTTGGCTCACAAAGAATCACGACCTCCTCCACAAAGAGGTTAAGTGTTTATAACATTGGGTTGCTTCGCTTAGCCCGCAATGACTGGTATTTATAAGATTCTGAACATTGACGATTGAATTAAACATTTTATTTTTAATGTTTCAGAATGACGTGGGGGTATTAGATTCTTCGGCTGAAGCCTCAGAGTGATGTTTAGATTTATATTTGCATACGTGCGTAGCTAAAAATCTTTGAATGAAGAGCGAGTTATTTTTGGTTTGGAATCATAAAATATTCTCAATGTTTTATTTTTAAAAAATAACTGGAATTTAGACTTAACTTGTTTATGTGCATAGCCAAAAATCTTTAAATGAACTACGAGTTATTTTTGGTTTGGAATCATAAAATATTTTCAATATTTTATTTTTAAAAAATAACTGGAATTTAGACTTAACTTGTTTATGTGCATAGCACAAAAAATAACTGGACATAAAATGCCAACATGTTTATGTGCGTAGCACCTCCTCAAAGAGGTATAGAAATTAGTTTTAATTTAGAAAGGATATATATGTCGTTTGAATATATTATTGAACAAGAAAATACTCCACAAACTTTATCTGTGGAACAAGAGGCTTCTCTTGCTAAAAAAATAGTCTCAGACTATCTGAAATTTGATGAGAATCGCTCCCCCAATCTTTCAAAATCCAATGCTTTGATAGATGAAATATTTTTCAAATCTATGAATAATAATTCCTCCGATAAAAAATCCAGCTGGAAAGCAAAAGTAAAAACTTGTAAAGTTTTTATGCTTTATCAAACTCTCAAAGCTTTCATTTGGAAAAATGTGTATTCAAACGTAAATTCTATGTTTGATGTATCGGGCGAAAATCAAGATAGTGATAGTTCCTCAAATAAACAAAAAGCTATGCTTGTTGATATCTTAGAAAAAATGGATTATCAAAAAACGTGTGATGAGGTTATTGATAATGCTTTACTTTATGGTGAACTTATTTCTTTTACCGCTTGGAAAACAAAAGAGGAAGAATACCGTCGTCCGATTGAATTCTTTAAAAATATGTTCTCTTCTGATATTCAAAAAATGCCACAAATAATATCTGCGATATCTGAAGGCAAAAATTTCTGGATAGATTCTAAAAAAATATATGATAATCCATTTATATATCCTGTTAATCCTTCAAACCTTGTATTTGATGTTTCTCAACTCGATAATTGGGATGCTTGTCCTAAAATATACCGTTCGTTCAGAACTCCAGAAGATATTATAAATAACCAACTTTATATAATTGATAAAATCACTGCTCAAAATATTTCTGCATTGATTTCGCAAGATCCATCTTACAATCAATCTAAAAATAAAATGGCAAAACAAAATGACCAAGTGACAGATGGTGAAACTGTTGAAGTCCTTGAACATTGGGGTGATGTAAAAATGTCCGATGGTTCTGTTTTACATAACTGGCATGTCGTAGTTGTTGCAAGAAAATATCTTGTGAGATTTCATAAAAATGAAAGTATTATAAATCCTTTTACCTATGGAACTTTAGTGAAAGACCCTGAAACAAAAAGAGGGATAAGCCCACTATATTCAATACTTTCGCTTGCTCACTCTCAAGAAGAATTGTTCAACAGAACTCTAAACTTGCAGGCCCTGACAGAAAATCCACCATTAATGGCTCCAGAAGGATTTTTCTCTCAAGATGAAATAGACTTGTATCCAGGTAAAATTATTGAATATGGAGATAATCTATCCCCGAATGCTGCGTTCAAACAACTGACATTTAATAACACAGTTTTTCTTAATGATATTAATTTCCTAGATAGTATGATTTCTGAAGTTTCTGGGATTTATCCGAGTATGACCGGAACAGATGAGGCATCAACCAAAACTGCAACAGAAATAACAACAAAAACACAAGGTCAATTGACAAGACTAGCTATGCTTCTTGATATTATTAATCAATATTTTGTTATCCCTGATGTTAGAAATGTCGCAAAATTATGTGCGGATTTTAAATCGGGCGTCGAATCCTATTTTGATAACAAAAATAACCAACAAAACCTTATTCTCGTTGATGATAATGTGCGTCAAGGGGATTATAAATATACATATTCTGATCGCTCAATGATGAACGAGAAATCCGCTAAAGCTGATTTATTGGTTCAGGCAATCGATAAATTTTCTCAAATATTGCCACTTAATCTTCAAGAAATATTCACCTGGTACTTTGAACAAAAAGGTGTTGAAAATCCTGAAAGATTTCTTGCTGCAGCTACAAATGTTCCAGCAGCAGGTGTGGGACAAAATGCCCAAAATATAGCTTTAGGGCAAAATGTGCCAACTGCTCAGAATGGACAAAATCCTAATGTCGATGTTCTTAAAAAATTGGTCGCGCTGGCCGCAATTAAGAATACACAATCTAATAATCAACAAAACCAAAATAATAAATAATAGTAAATGCTTCTAAAGGAGGTGGTGGCTGCCCCAAAGATAAAATAACTTAGCTTTTCAATTTATGAGGATTAAAAATTAATTTTTTATCCAAAATGTACTATAAATTTGGGATGTAACTCCCAAAAAATTAAGGAGATATTATGGAAAATTTTGAACAAACTACTCAAGTAGAAACGGCTCAAGAACCGGTTCAGGTGCAAGAACCTACTCAACAAGCAGAAATGACTAACGTAGATTCTCAAACGGATTCTGATAATGATACGATACTAGGGAAATTTAAGTCGATAGATGATCTTGCTAATGCCTATAAAAATATTCAATCTCAACACGGACAACAATCTAAAGAATTGGGTGAATTACGTAAAAAGGCAGAAATATTAGATAAAATGCAACAACAACAAATTGAATCGAATGAAAATTTTAAAAAAGCAAAAGATTATTTCTCTCAAGTAGTGCCTAAATATGATAAAGATGAATATTTCAAAAATTCAGATTTTAATGATTTATATAAAGAAGCATTCAAAGCACTAGGAACAAATCTTGATACAGATAAGTTCGTTTCATTAGTAGATAAATATGTTTCTTCTAGAATTACTCAATACGAAAAATCTCAAGCAGCAAAATCTGAAACAGAAAATGCAAAATCTCATATGCAATTCTCTAAATCTTCTAAAGCAAATAAAGCATCTTTACCTAAATTTGAATCAATTCCTGATAATAAAATGGATGAAGTTTTAGCTAAATATATCTAGGGGTAAATAATTATTAGGTGCAGTTTAACTGCACCTAATAGCTGAAGTTATTGCAAATGATAAAAAATCTAAATATGTAATACCATCTCATAGAGATGCCACTGATGGCGGACGTTGGATTACTATAAACGGGAATCATGTTTTAATGAATTAATATAGTGTTTTGTGTTCTGAGATTCTTCACATTCGTTCTAAATAACATTTTATTGGTGCAAAAAATTGCACCCTACTTACTACAAAAGTTTAATCAACAATATATGAATAAATAATTGTTGAGACAAAGAAGCTCATGAGTAATATTCCGAAAGATAAACCAATATTAAAACAAATATTATAAATTTTATTCTGTAATATTTTAGGTGAAATCACTTTTTTATCAAACAATATTTCAAGTATATAAATAGCTATTGCAATACAAATTACAACGATATAATACCCTATGATTAGATAATAAGTAAAATCAATGACAATTCCACCAGGTCGTAAATATTTATTTATTGTTACTAACCATCCAATAATTGGATACATAGCAAAAGCCAATATATTTAAACTTAAAGATTGTTTTAAATTCTTAAACATAGGTTAATTCTACTATAAAACGTCAAAGGAGTAAAATATGAAACGTAGCTATAGTTACTATAACGAGCTTAGAGATTTATCTTATTATGTATATCATAACAAAGATTATAAATTGCTAGAAGGTTGGACAAGTATTCAATCATATAATAATCCAAAAACAGGTTTTTATGGTGAAGCCTTTCAAAATAAACAAGGTGAAGTATTCACAGTATATAGGGCTACTGAAATTGATTTAAGACATCCTAGTATTTCTAAAAAAGATCTTTACGCCGATTATCAGTTAGCAATAAATAAATTGCCTGAACAATATAATGATGCTATGTATTTTTATAATCAAGTACAAAAAAAGTATCCAAATCAAAAAATAAAACAAGATGGATATTCACTTGGAGGGTCATTGGCTACATTAGTTGGAGCTCAAACCGGAGCCGAAACAGTAACTTTTGAAGCGTATGGAAATAATATTATAAAGGCTCCAAAGTATACAGATAATATTATAAATTTTGGGAATGAAGATGATCCTATTTTTATAAAAGGTTTGGATAATTTAATTGGAAAAACATATATTATTCCAAATAGTAAAGATATTCCTGTTGGTTCAGAATATGGATATGATTCTTCTGGAGAAAATGGTCAAGCATTAAATATATTCAAACATTTCCCAGGTAATAATGGTGATTTATCTACAGCTATACCATATAATAAATATAAATTTGATTTAGCCGCAGAGTATAATCAAAAATATGATAAAGGGAATATTTTTGACAGAATAATGAATGAGTTTAGGTCAGATAAGAATAATAGTGGAAGAATCTCAGAACCGACTGGTTTTGCTTCTGATGTTAATGCTTCATCATCAGATGAAAATAGTCCAAAATATATGGATAAAAATGGGAATAAGATTTATACCAGAGAAGATTTGCATAATATGTCAAAGGAAGAAGAAAATGCAAATCATGATGCCATAATGAAACAAGCGAGCAGAGGTATGAATGTTGCGTAGCAACATGAAAGTCGAAAAGTTATAATCGAAAACCACGCTTTTCGGTTTAACTTTGAGCGTTACCGTTTAATGCGAGCG
>Ga0302271_10004912_pt1 | contig 10427 bp, 8 predicted proteins | sample III_Bog_N1_1_FD_198767 | JGI IMG/M metagenome (GOLD analysis project Ga0302271, IMG submission 198767) | Peat permafrost microbial communities from Stordalen Mire near Abisko, Sweden - III_Bog_N1_1 | ecosystem: Environmental > Terrestrial > Soil > Wetlands > Peat | place: Sweden: Abisko... | reverse complement strand
TGTCGCTGATCCTTGAGTACCTCGACCAATCAAGCTGATCTCCTTGTATTTCTGAGCATACTTCGAGCGGGATTTTCCCTGCTTCATCTTCTGTTCCATAACGAAATGAAAAAGTTATGTTACTGTCATAGTTCTTAAGGTTTACATGAGTGTATTCTTCAAGATGTCAACTCTGGCTGCAGAAACATTATTTCAAATTGACTTAATTAACACACAGGTTATCCCCTCAGGGCGAATAAAAAAGAAGAATTCATTGTGATTCGATATGATTTTGATGTAAATGCTTATTTCTTTGAGATTGTCCACGCAAAAATTAATTGTGAACTCAGAGAGAATATTGGAAGAAAGGTACCCCTTTTGGTAAATTGAATAATAATTCGTGTAACGGGTCAAGAGATTAGGGAAATTATAAGGAATACAGATTCTCTCTCTTGTGGAAGTGTGAAATGTCAAGGACAGGTTCGGATGTTATGACTGCAGTAAAAAAGGATTAGGCAGCATTTCCAGGGTTCTTTTCGACGCCGGTGTAAGCAGGATTTGAGATGCCTGTGAATGTGAGGTTTAATTACACAGGTGTTCGTGATTTCATCGATGATTTTGATGGCAAAGTATTGTATTGCAAGAACGTAAACCAAGACAAATTGAAGAATAAAGTCTTGGTGGATTTGAATCGCTTAAACCGTGAGGAACGATTGGTGCAGAAGCTCGAAGAGAAACTAGCTAAGCAAGGCATCGAAGTGAATGAAAGTTCAATGATCAAAAAGGATCTAGAGGATCTCAAAAGTCTAGAATAATTCTCCAATAATCTTAAAAAAGCAAGTGATGGAATCTAAGGCAAAATAGATTAATGTGAATCGCATATTTCTCAAATGCGTCTTGAGATCGAAGCGAAGAAACACTCCATAAGAACAACTAACTCGCGTGTTATGGAGATATCTGCTTAGAAAGAAGCAATTTCGAAGCGACTCAGGAAGTTACACCACCATCATCATTTGGAGCCTTTAACAGGAGCACCTTAGCAGATCGATGAAAACGATAACTACTTGACATCTGTCCCGGAAGGTTAAATAAACTCCAAAGAGGAATCTCTAAAATTTCATAAATTAAATGCTGGAAGACCAATAATTAACAAAAGCACTTCATCTCCATCGTTAGTCAACATTGGAGGGTTAGACGCAGTCAGAAAAACCTAAAATGAAACGAGACGAGTTAGGGAGATTAACTAAGAGATTAGAGTATATTTTTTGAAAAAATCAAATGGATTTAGCGAAATGAGGAAGGTGCTACAAGAATGCTTTGATTCATAGCGTAAACGAGTCCTCAAAGCAAACAAAGTATCTTCTCCTTCAACTGGACTAGCTGATTCGATGTTCTTTGAAATTGGTGCTTCAGATGAAGCTAGAAATCGTTCTTTCTTTTCGCCTCCACCGAAATAAATTGGCAGCAGTCTTTCTCTCTCCAAACTTTAAGACAGAGAACTTCGAAACGTTTTATATGACACTATAAAATAAATCAAAGCATCGAAGATTCTCAAGGAAGAAATGGAAAAAGAGCAAGAATTGTTGGCGTCTAATAAAATCAGTTATTCTCAATTTAAGGATTTCTCACCAGATCAAATACTATCTCTACTAATGGTGAAACCGGAATATTTGCATTAGCTTTTGAGTGTATTTGATATTAAAGAAAAAACTCTAAATCTTGTGCTTCTTAGGGTGAAATTAATATTTGCACCTTAGCCATCATCATCATCATCATCGTCATCTTCTTCTTCATCAATACTGAAGCCAGGATTAGATGGTTAATCTCTTTAGTCGTAAAGACAATAAATTGAATCAAATGAGATAAATGAGTAATCATGATATGCTCGAGATACACTGATGAGTTTAAAATATAATTAGGCTAGTTCGTGGTCTAATTATTTAACATGCAAAGGAGTAGCCTCTTGATTCAAAGAGTGTGTATTTTAAAATGAATTGTTTAAACTGTTTTATTATTATTTTTTTGAATAAAATTTCCTTTAATTTCTAAGTTTTACAGTTGATTTGAGGTTTAGTAGATAGTTTAGTTTATTTCATTTTATCGAAAATAGTAATGATTATTATTGGGATAAAAGAAGTATGCTCTAAGTGTCTTGAAAGGATAAGGCACTACAGATAAGCACACAAAGTAGAGTTAAAGAGAGAGCTAGATAGAAGGAATCAAAATTAACTAAATTAGACAAGCTCAAAAAAGCGTTTAGATACTTGTATCTCCAAATTCAATATTAATTTCTAATTACACATCAGCAAATCAAGCTAGTTTAATTTATCTCAATCAACAAAGCACCTTCCATAACAAATGGTCAAGTTCGCTAACAAACCATCACACAAGGCTTCTAAAAGATAGGGCACTTCCAAGAAGAATAAAATTGATAAGAAAGTCAAAGAGCATAACAAAAAAATGAAGAAAGAAGCAAAAAGACTTAAAACCATGGGCATCATCAAGAAGAGTAAAATGCTTTTGGACTAAATCGATTTTACATACATATATCTCAATTCAGATGGAGTCGTTAATCATTCTTCAAATATGGATTGATATTGTCTGTCCTAACCCTAACTGAAATGTTAAATTGTTGTTTTGTTTTTTGTAGAGAGCACTCAGCACGTTGAACTTCCAAATACTTTCCCTTTCAAGAAGGACGTATTGGATTAGCTCGAAATGAAAAAGAAACAAAGAGAACTAGAGAAACTACAAAAATAACTTGGTGGAAAGAAGCCAGAAGAAGATATTCAAGTTGAAGAAGTAGCAAATAAAACAATGGTGTTTGAAGAAGTTGAATTGAAGAATCTGAATGATGAACTCAAACAAGAAAGAGAAGGATTTCATCTTAAAGACGCTGCTACATTGATTAAAGAGAGCAAGAAATACTACAAAGAAGTTAAGAAAGTTATTGAGGCTTCAGATGTTGTGCTTGAAATATTAGATTCCCGTGATCCTTAATCCTGCAGATGCAAGAGATTAGAGATCATCAAGAGCAATAAAAAAATCATTCTCGTCCTCACTAAGACTGATCTTGTTCCCGAGTAAATTAATCACTAAGAGAAAGGGGGGTAAAGGATGTTGATATTAACTTGATTTTGTGTTATTTATTAGGAGCAACTCAAGTGCTTGGAAGAGTGAACTTGAAAAAGAGTACACAACTGTGCTACTCCGATAAGAAAAAGAAGGTCTCCCAGATACTGCAACAAATTCAAATGCTATTAACGCAGAGGAACTGATTGAATAGATCAAAGGTTATTTCGTAGACTCTTCGAAGACAAAAATTATTGTCGGAGTCATTGGATATCCTAATGTCGGAAAGATATCTGTTCTTAGAGCGTAACGATTTATAATTAACAAATTCAACAAAAAAAAGTTTGGAATTAATGAAAATTACATTTGAATATTGTAGATTAAAGAAAACCAAAGCTGTTACTGATGCATCATCCTCCACTGGTATTTAAGTGAAACTGGTTGATTCACCGGGTGTTATTCTCGATGAAAAAGCAAACAAATCAGTTGATATCCTGAGAAATCTACTCAAACCAGATTAAATCGAAGATCCAGTCGCACCAGTTGCAGAACTCCTCAAGAGAATTCCAAAGGATGATCTCCTACTATTTTACAAGCTAGCCGATTATAATAACATCACTGAGTTCCTAAAGAATCTTGCGAAAGTCAAAGGACTTATCAAGAAGGTACAGATATTTTTCAGCTTCATTTTGATAACAAAATATTTTTCTAAATTGTGACAAAAACGGAAAGAATTAATTTTGTGGTATTTCTTTTAATTCAGGGTGCTATTCCAAATCTCGAACAAGCTGCTAGAAGTGTTATCAGTGACTGGAATACAGGCAAACTTAAGTACGTTACATAATTGTGAGTGTGCTAAAGAATGTAGATTTGTTTGTTTTATATTTATCAATCTTATTTTTGAGGCAGTTTAATAATATTTTCTTAAATTATGAGAAATAAAGCAATTTTGAGAAATAAAAAGAAGAAGGATTGTGACCATCAATCATTGTATTCCTTTCTAATAAAGAGCTATGACTTGTTTAATGAGTTAGTGGGTATAAATATGAAAACAAAAAATGAACAGCAGATACATATTATTCTGAAATTATTTGTAACTTCTCAAGAAAGTTTCCCCATTTCTGCTTTTTTAAGCAAATGAACCACTGAACGGTGAACGAGGGAATCAATGATACCTGCAACTGTGAAAACACCTCCAATGATAGCACAGATTTGCACCAAAAAATGTAAAAATGATTCTCTTGTCTGGGAGAACTAAACAGTCACTGGTGAGAGATCATATCTAAAGAACACAGCTGGGAGATGCTAAGTTGTCATTTCATTAGCATTTGCAACAAATTAGAAGACGTGAGATTTTTTATTGGATAAATCGACATAAGTAGTGGGCACTACGCTGATATAGTATTAATGTGTAACACCAACAGTCTTGAGTTGTTCTTGTTTGATTTTGCGAGTGCCATCGAGAGGCTGTAGAATACCTTGGCTGAAGGTTTTTTTGATGCGTTAAAGATCCTTTTCATCACCAAAAGATAAGTGATTAATTGTGTGAGAGAGATCTAATGTGTTCAAACGTGCTTCTTGGAATATTCTTGGAAGAATATTACCAAACGCATGCGAAGAAATGTGGAAGTTTCCTGGGACTTTATTCACGAGCATAAAACCGGAGATCTTGCAGCCTTCACCGGCGTTAAATGCATTTTTAGTTCTTTCGAAATCAGGTCCTGATTCATTCCCGTGATGATCATGTCCACTGGTGCTTTGTTTGATTTTCTCGAGGAATTATCCGTTTGAGGATAATCTAGTTTTGGTCAAATCACCTTCGACGTTAACGGAGTGAGATCCCATAATATCTTGGACATCGAGGGAGAAGATATCGCAAGGGAATTTAGGGAAATCAATATCAATGTTCACTCTGATTTTCTATCCACCTTGAGCTACATCTACGAACATTTCACTGCTCTCTTCGACTGTGAGATAGTTGTTAAATTCACTGATGAAGAGAACTAACATGATCACTGAACTCACAATTGAAACTACTGCTCCAGATAATGTTGGTTCAGTCAAATCTGAAGGTAGCTTGCGATACATATCGAAGCTCTTGAGTCTCTGTTATACTCCTGATCCCAACATTTTTCTTGTTTTGTTTTTTTTTGAAATGATTTGTTTGTTTGTTTATTTTTACCTTTTTTTCAATCAAATCTCGATTTATTTACTCACTACCCTAGACACAAATAAAGATATTCAAAAAAGATAATTAAAGAGCATTCTTGTCCCTTTAAATTTCATTTTCATCCAGCTTCACCCAAGATGATCTTCCCCCCCTTGCTGCAATATTCTTTACGTGGAATCATCTCGTTAAATAATTATTGTTTTGAGACTTTTTTTAATAAACTTCAACCAAATACATAAATAATATCTTTTCTTGAGTTAATTTACTCTGAAATTCATTTATCATCACCATTAGAGCTGCAAGATAATACTAGATAATGAGACAGCTGCAACTGAGCTTTTTGTAATATTTCCACTGCTTCAGTGAGATGTTTATTTGCAATAAATCGAACGCTCTTAACTTTGGCTTCTAATTTAGCATCATTTCTAAGAAAATTGACAATATTTTATGCTAAAGATACCTTTTGTTCTAGGCTAGATTATTTAATGATTCTGAAATCAGTCACTATCACATTAAACCCTCTTTTCCATTCGCTATACTCATATCCAAATACTACTAGCCCAGTTAATTTGCTTTCTTCTCTCACACAAATAATTCCACCAAACTAGTTATTCTCCAGAAGAGACTCTAACCCATGTAAGCTTCTCATTGTATCACCATCATCAATCTTTTCCTTGATAACTGACTCTAATTCAAAGAATATTTCTGTTATTTCCCTGCTTTCTGCTGGAGTTCCTAGATTAAGAGTAAATTTCGATGTGTCTCTAGTGAAATTTAGAATCGCATCAGGCCCGCTGAAAAAGAAATCTACTTCAAAGAATGCTTCGTTATCATCTACCAACCTTAGCTTGGAATAGCAAATTAATGCTCCCTTATTGTCCTAATCAGCGTAGAGTTTAAGTAAATTTGGAAAAGCCCATTTTTTTATGAATTAATGGATTGCGCCAAAAAGTCCTCTTCGCCTGTATTTTGAAGCTGTGTACACAGAATTATACCACCAAATATCTTGATTGGTGGTAATATCTCTTTCAGGACACATCAACACAAAAGCAACTGGTTGTTTTAAGATTTTTTCATCATTTTGATCTGCTGAAATCTCTCTAGAAACTTTCCTTAGCATGAAATGCACACCATAAACAGGGTTAGCTAGAACGAATTTGATTGCATCCCTAGTTCTTTCCTCATCTAAAGTAACTTTCTCACTATCGTAAGCTAATTCCTTTTGGAATTGCAAGATTGTTTCTACATCAGAAATATCCACAGGAGTTATCTCAAACTCCTCATTCTAATTGATAAAAGTATTGCTCTTTTCCATTTTTATTTTTTTTAAAAATGATATTCACTTATTAGTCTCTGAAAATATCTTTTTAGATTTGAATTCTGATCAATTTGTTTATATTAAACAGAGTGTCACTCTCAAGGATATTTTGATTTGGAAATCATTGAGAACAGATAACAATTTGCTGGCAGGAAAATGCACTCAGATTTTGATTTTAGTTTCTCACGTTTAATGAAGAAAATTAACAATTTCCTGGCAGGAAAAAGTCACTTAGATTTGATTTTTTTTAATCTAAAATATTTAAGAACAGTATTCTTATATTATTATTGAGACCCTTGATGAAGATAAAATCATTTTTCAATCTTTAAGAATTAAAATAGAATAACACAGTTAAGAATGATCATAATATCTATTTGTTGTGTTCGTACAACAAGAATGATTCGCACTCCATTCTGAGACTCACCCTTTTCCTCGGGGATTATTTATTCATGTGCTTAAAAATAATAATAAGAAGAAGAAGAAGAATAAATGTTAAAGAAAGTTAATTTGAAGTGTCATTTTAACTAGTAATTTGGCAGACAAATATTAGCCATCAAAGAAAGTTCTCCCCTCTCGTTAATTTATTAGGAAAATAAAACTTATTTTTCTTTCTTGAGAGCACAATATGAGCAAAGGAATCTTCAAAGTGACTGTGAAAAGCTGCAACATCCAGAACATTTCTTAGCTGTTTCCAGACATTGTTCTAGGGGTATTCAAGAACAAAGAAAGAGCTTACGATGAGAATATTTAAAATTCACGACATCTAACTATTTTTTATTGATAATATTGGTTTTTTACAATTAAAACAAAAATATATTGAGTTTGCCATTTTGGATATTTCAAAAAAGAGTCCATTCGTGGAGATTGTGTTCGGTGACCAGGTGAAGAGATCTAAATCAACATCCAATGAGAATAACACAACTTTAACCTGGAATGAATCGTTTTCCTTTTAAAAAACCATTGAATATACCTTAAGCATATTGATCTTGCAACAATCACCAAACGGGCAAGAAATCCTATTGGGATCTCAAGAAATCGGAATTAACACTTTTGTCAGGAAACTAAGCACAGTTGATCATCCAGTGGAGTTAATGAATCAAGGATTAGCAGTGTGCGTGGCACTTTTAAACTTTGAATTCTTTCCATCGAAAGGCTTACCATAACAATGGTTGAAGACAAGAATTAAATAATCAGATGGCTAACTGCACAAGCTTCTGATTTCTAAAATGAAGGCAACAATCGATTCTTCAGAAACTCGTCCTTAAAATAAAGTAAAAATGCATAAAATTATTTATTTTCTCTCATTTTGTTCTCAAAAAAACAACCTTACAAAATCTAATAATTTGCACAACAGAACCAATGCTTGAGAGTGTAAGTTGGGTCTAAATTCTGGGTAACTCAACCATCAAGGACACCAGGGTTCAATTTATCATGGTAAGAGAGCTTCACCATTGTACTCGAGAACAATGAATAAGAGCTTTCTTTAGAAATCGTTGATGAAGATGGTGATTTCCCCGTTGAATAATTAGGCTAGGCAGTTCTCAAATTGCAGCAAATCAAAGAGGGATCTTCTCCCAATCGAATTCCAATAATTCTAGAAGGCTCTTAAATAGGATTCTTTTATTTTCAAACTGAGTACTAAGTCCCTAGTTAGCAAGCAATTTCGCCATAGTTACAATCTAAATCAATACAGTACTCCTCTCCTCCTCGAAACATATCTGGTGGCTAAAAAAAACTTGGAGCCTTAATACTAAGCACAATTAAAGTGTTCTTAGAGAAAAATTATTCAGCTGAGGATGCTTATCTCTCAGTTTAATGGGATGGGTAAATAGAAAAAACTGGTTAGTTCTTAGGAATCGCGAATAAACTAGAATGGAAGGAACGGCTTGTTTTCACGTAGTCTTCACATGACACAAAACTGACATTTAACCTCTATGATAAACATTTTGCTGGAGAGGAATAACCTCTTGGACATTCCTTATTGTTTTTGGATTAAGAGTACTAAAATGGAGGGAAATTCAGGTCACATAAAGTGGATATTTTCTCTGAAGATCGCTCGATTGGGCAGCTCTTTGTGAACTACGAATATGTGTAAGATTTTCCATTTGCTTTCTCATTTGTGTGGGTGTACTTTCAACGGCAAAATGTTTGTTAGGTTTGATTCGATTGAGTTATCGGAATATCTGAAGAAACGAGCAATGCCATCACCTAGTGATCTCAAAAAAAGAGAATTGCTTTAGAGAAGACAATAGATCATGCGACCTAATAATGCTATGATGAATGGAGTGAGTTCGATTGATTTCTTGCCTTAAGTTGAAGGCAGCGCGAATAATAGCATTTTTAGATCTAGTCACAACCATTCTATTATGAAATCTCCATAGCCAACACCAGCTATTAAATCAGTGTATTCTCTGTCACTGCCGAAATTAAACTACGATATTTAAGTCAAGGAATACAATAGACTTTATACTGATTCAGTTTTTGGAAAAGGAATGTCAAATATTCACAGTGCTGCTTCTTTAACGCATAGTATCCCATCGTACTCTCTTCCCAAAGCAGAGAGATTTCCATCACCATCATATCATGGATTCTAATCTAATACTTATAAAGCTCCTTCTTTATTTGGATCTGATCCTAATGATCCGTATGTTTACTCGAAGAAAAACATTTTCACTGACGATTTTAAATATAAAGTTGTGCATAGATCTCCAGCATAGAAGTCAGGTGTGTCCTTTGGAATCGGCAGCAGATTTAGTTCTCCGTCGAAATAGATTTCCCCAGGATATTACTAAGGCCCTGTGTTATTTGAGTACAATAAATAATGATTGTGGAGTTTGAAAACAAAGAACAACTACAGGTAATCGGGATAAAAACTATTGAAAAATGAAGAATCTCAGTGGACCTGACTTGAATGAAAGTGTTTGCTTTTTGGTGATTAAATTCAGCTAAGATCATTCATTTCATCATTAAGTTCTGTGTTGTATGTAATAAGTGATTTCAACTTTAATAATAATTATTAGTTTTCCTTCAAAAATAAATAGTATCTCCTTCTTTGAATTGCTTTGTTCCATCGTTGAGGATAGCACCCTCCATGGCAATAATTAGTAAATTATTTAGAAATCATGTAGAAGAATCTGCAAGATAACGATGTTCTTCAAAAAAAACACACAGCGAAAGTCTTTTATTTTCATTTTTTAGGGAAATTATTGCATAAAAATAGCTTACAAATCATTTTAATTTCTAATCAAATAAAATATGGATTACAAGATGGATTATTATTATAATTAAAGGTAATAATCTTGTTAATACCTTTCTGGGAGGGGTGCTAAAAAGGCTAACAGTGAAAGCTTGAATAATTGAAACAACTTCTTATTCTTTTCTTTTGAGATTAGTTAATACGTAAAATAGTAGTTTTGTTGCGAAAATGGAGCCTGCTAAAAAATATAATATCCCTTATTCTATGGCTCCCTAAGGTTCTACTACACGAAGTGGAGCTACCTCTATGCTTCCTGCACTCGAGCAATCAACTCGTCTTACGAATTCACGCAGTGTAGCTGGAATCGAGAGTCAGAAATAACTAAAATACATTCAAATCTTTTGTTAATCATTTTTTACTTGATGACACATGCTATTTTCAAAATCATTTTCTGAAAATATTTTTTACTATTTGCTATGAGAAGAACGCATCCCTAAGAGTGTGTTAGCAGAACTATAAACCACAAGAAACAACAATCAAACGAACAATATGTCAATAGCAGAAAGCAACTTTTTCCTGACACAATATGGAGATGCGTCGAATTTAAAGAAATTAAATGTGAGAAAATCAAACACTCAGTAAGATATTAGAGTACGCTAGCCTAAGTAAAAGCTGGAAATCATCATGGGAGA
>Ga0302271_10004911_pt1 | contig 10429 bp, 8 predicted proteins | sample III_Bog_N1_1_FD_198767 | JGI IMG/M metagenome (GOLD analysis project Ga0302271, IMG submission 198767) | Peat permafrost microbial communities from Stordalen Mire near Abisko, Sweden - III_Bog_N1_1 | ecosystem: Environmental > Terrestrial > Soil > Wetlands > Peat | place: Sweden: Abisko... | reverse complement strand
GACGTGGTACGTTCGGGGAAAGTAAGGTATATCGGCATCAGCAATCACCCGGCATGGATGGTGATGAAAGCAAACAGTTACGCCGAAAAAATGGGATGGACTAAATTTGTGGCATCACAAAACTATTACAGCATTGCCAGCCGGGACCTGGAACGCGAGATTGTGCCCATGGCGTTAAGTGAAAACGTGAGCATCATGCCCTGGAGCCCGTTGGCGGGAGGATTCCTGTCGGGAAAATATACCCGAGATAATGTTGTTGCAGGGGACAGTAGGCGCGATTCATTCGATTTTCCACCCATCAATAAGGAAAAAGCATACGATGTGATTGACTTGATGGCAGTGATTGCGAAGCAACATGATGTTTCGGTGGCAACAGTTGCCTTGAACTGGGTAATCAAACAACCCGGCATCACCAGTACGATTATTGGAGCAAAGACACTGGACCAACTGAAGGATAATTTGAAAGCCGTCACCCTGGAGCTCACAGCCGATGACCTGAAACAATTACAGGAAGCCAGTGCATTAACTCCCGAATATCCGGGCTGGATGGTGAACCGCCAATTACAGGGACGTTGGCCTGAATAGGCAGGATTGGAGCTGAAATAAAACATTCCGGGTGAAAAAACGTATCGGATTGATTCATTTTAAGTACCAGTAACCAAATAATGTCGTATTATTTTAATTTAAATAAGGTAATAAGGGTTATATTTTTTTGCTTAATATTTCTACTAAGGGTTTAAAAACAAAAATAAGGTTTTAAATTTAAATATCTAATTTATAGACATCAACCCTTAGTAGACACTCAAACTACCCCATATCAAAACCCTTATTTCATTAGTTAGAAAAGCTTTTTAGTCAATTTTTTCAAACAATAAAACAGGACAATATATTGTTCCAACTACATAGCTCTTCCATTTCAGGCAATCTTGTTATTTCAGTAAACTTACTAAACTCTACATTATTATGACAAATACAATCAGTACAAGAGAAAACATTCAAGGATATTATGACCAAATAGAAAAGAAAGGTGATTGGCAATCGTTTATCAAAGATGATATCACTTTTACCAGCTTAGGTAAAATAACCTATGATAAAAAATCGTATGTTGAAGCCACTTCAAAGTTTCTTCAGGTAGTAAAATCACTAAAAATTAACGAATTTATTGTGGAAGGTGAAAAAGCCTGTATCACTGTCGAATACCAATTGGAGTCACCCAAAGGCAATACGTCAAGTTGTGAAGTGGCAGAAGTGCTGATGGCAAAGGATGGAAAAATATATTCATCCTGCATATTCTTTGACACAGTAGCATTCAACAGTTTCATGGCTAAGGGATAAGTCACGGGATTCAACTTTTAAAAAGCATGGAAATGTCAGATGAGACCGTAAAACTAAAAGATAATATCCTGAATCCTGAAAAGACAGACTTACCAATCATTTCTTTCCATTCGAAGGAAGCATTTGAAAGCTGGCTGAATCAAAACCACAGCATGAAAGGAATCTGGCTTCGTTTTTACAAAAAGAAATCGGGCATTCCGACCATTGTGTACAAAGAGGCATTGGATGTAGCCTTGTGTTACGGTTGGATTGACAGCCAGCTGAATAAAGTGGATGAGAATTCCTACCTGCAAAAGTTCACACCACGAAGAGCCAAAAGCCTCTGGTCAAAAAGGAATATCGAACATGTAAAACGCCTGGAACAGGAAGGCCGCATGAGACCTCCGGGAATACAGGAAGTAGAAAAGGCTAAAAACAACGGCAGCTGGGAAAAGGCATACGATTCGCCCGGGAACATGGAAATTCCTGATGATTTCCTGCTGGAGCTATCGAAAGACAAAAAAGCAGGAGCATTCTTTGAATCACTCGACAAAACCAATAAATATTCGATAGGCTGGAGAATTCAAACTGCTAAAACGGAGGAAATCCGGTCAAAACGAATAAACGAGATCGTAATGATGATGAAGAATGGCGAAAAATTTCATTGAGAAAAAAGTTTGAATCATTAGTAATGGGAACAATTAAATATCACATATTAAATTCATAAGAATAGAACGCGGATGTAAGCAGGTTTGGCGGATAAAGAAACGGATCTTATTCCAACAAGTTGGAATCGATTTTTATATGTTAATCAACTCCAGCTTATTGGAATTTTAAACCGTGTTAATTTAAACAAGAAAAAGGATCCATTTTATTCACTTTATCAATGAAACTTCCATCAAGTCGGAATGTGCCATCAGCGTACAATTCTTTATTAAACAGGATGCTATTACCTTTCAAGTGCTTAATACTAAACAACTAAAAACGATTTAAAATGAAAAAAGTATTGTTTTTAACCGGTGATTTCACCGAAGATTATGAAACCATGGTTCCATTTCAAATGCTTGAGATGGTTGGTTATGAAGTTCATGTGGTTTGTCCCGATAAGAAAAAGGGTGATACCATCAAAACTGCCATTCATGATTTTGAAGGCGACCAGACCTACACCGAGAAGCCGGGTCATAATTTTGTATTGAATTACAGTTTCAACGATGTTGTGGTAAGCGATTACAGCGGGCTGGTCATCGCTGGAGGACGGGCACCCGAATACCTGAGATTGAATAAAAAAGTGATTGAAATGGTACAGTACTTTTTTGAGAAGGACAAACCTGTTGCAGCCATTTGCCACGGCATTCAAATCCTGACTGCTGCCAATGTTGTAAAAGGAAGGAAGCTAACCGCCTATCCTGCAGTTGGTCCTGAAGTTACGTTGGCTGGTGGAGATTTTCAATCCATTCCGGTAGATGGTGTGTATGTGGATGGGAACCTGGTCACCTCACCGGCATGGCCTGCTCACCCCAGCTTTATACGGGGATTTTTAAAAATCATGGGAGCAAAAATAGAGCTCTAAAAGCCGGAGTTAAAACGTTAATACAGTATTCATAACAATAAGTTTTTTTAGGATTTCAGGAAATTAGATTTAATCAATAAGTATTATTTTTGCAACCAATAACTAAAAACGATTCAATGGCAGAAGAGAAGAAAGAACCGTGGCTGAATTACCTGGCCTTAACCACCATTATTTTTGCAGTAGCTGCAACGTTGTCCACATTTAAAGGAGGAGGATATTCCACTAAATCGATGATAAGCCAGGAACAGGCGTCGAATAAATGGTCCTACTATCAGAGTAAAAGCCTGAAATTGTATCTTTATGAGACTCAAAAGGACGTACTCGAACTGGATACTAAAAGCATGAAAAAAGAAGATGGTTCGGTTATTGGAGCCTACCAGGCCAAGATTTTGGAATATGAAAAATCCATTAAACGTTATGACCTGGAAAAAGGGGATATTAAGAAAGATGCGGAGCATCTGGAGTCGTTGCGTGATGAAGCCCAAAAACATTCGCAGGCATTTGGAATGGCGGTTATATTCCTTCAAATCTCAATATTAATATCCTCGATAGCAGCCTTAATAAAGCGCAGGTATCTGTGGCTCATTGGTATTGGAGTGGGTGCTGTTGGATTAATCTATTTCATAAACGGGTTCCTGTTGTTTTTATAAAACATGGTTACCGGGGATGTTCAAAACCTGAATGAATGAGGGAACAACGTGATTTAAAAAAACATAAAAGACTAAAGGCTTAAACCAATTAATGTAAAAAGGCGGATAGATTATCCGCCTTTTTTATAGAATAAATTCTATCCTAAAAGCCTGATAGAATAAAAATACGATAACATGCATTCAAGCAAGCCTGACTGAGTTTTTGAGTTTAGTATGTATGAAATAAAAGTAGTACTTTTGTAGATTATAATTTTCAAAGTTAACACAGATTGAGTAATCAGTATCCCTACATGGCTAAAAACAAAAAACCACTTCCTATTCTTGAAAAAATTACGATTACCGATATTGCTGCCGAAGGGAAAGCTATTGCCAAAGTAAATGAAATTGTTGTTTTCGTACCTTTTGTGGTGCCCGGTGATGTCGTGGACTTACAGGTAACCCGCAAGAAAAGCAGCTTTATGGAAGCGCGTCCCATCCATTTCCACAGTTATTCAGAGAAACGCGTGGAAGCTGTATGTGAACATTTTGGAATCTGTGGAGGCTGTAAATGGCAAATACTTCCCTATTCCGAACAAATCCGCTACAAACAAAAACAAGTTGTTGATAACCTCACCCGGATCGGGAAGATTGAACTTCCGGAGATATTACCAATCATAGGATCTTCAAAAACTGAATTTTACCGTAACAAACTTGAGTTTACATTCTCAAATAAGCGTTGGAAAACCTATGAAGAGATAGCCGAAGGAAAAGAATTCGACACCATGAACGCCGTTGGATTTCACATTCCCGGTCAATTCGACAAAGTGCTCGATATAGACAAATGTTGGTTACAGGATGACATTTCCAATCAAATCAGGAATGAGGTACGGAAGTATGCCCTGGAACATGAGCTTACTTTTTTCAATCTGAGAAGTCAGGAAGGATTCCTGCGGACCATGATTGTTCGAACATCTTCGACAGGAGAATTAATGATTATCATGGTATTTTTCCATGAGGATACGGAAGCACAACAGGCACTGTTAACCCATATTGCAGATAAATTTCCTCAGATAACATCTCTCTTATACATTATCAACTCCAAAGCGAATGATACCATTACCGATCAGGAAGTAATCGTATTCAAAGGAAATGAATGCATCTTTGAAGAAATGGAAGGGCTGAAATTTAAAATCGGACCCAAATCATTCTATCAAACCAATTCAGAGCAGGCATACGAACTCTATAAGGTAACCCGTAATTTTGCCCAACTCACCGGAAATGAACTGGTATACGATCTTTATACCGGAACAGGGACTATCGCTAACTTTATTGCCCATCAGTCAAAAAAAGTAATTGGCATAGAATATGTACCTGAAGCAATTGAGGATGCACGGATAAATTCGAAACTCAACAATATTGACAACACCCTGTTTTTTTCAGGGGATATGAAAGACATACTGAACACCTCGTTTATTGAGGAACACGGCAAACCGGAAGTCATCATTACCGATCCACCACGTGCAGGGATGCATGAAGATGTAATCAATGCCATTCTTTTTGCCGATCCTAAACGCATTGTGTATGTAAGTTGCAATCCCGCCACACAGGCACGTGATTTGAATTTACTGGATGGAAACTATAAAGTGACCGCCATACAACCTGTCGATATGTTTCCGCATACCCATCATGTTGAAAATGTAGTCCTGTTGGAACGTAAATAAATCATAAATTCAAGAAAATACAATCCGTTGAAAGCATTGTAGTTTAATTAAATTCAGTTTAGAAGTTATAATATTTTATCAATATGCAAAAACAGATTTTCCAAACAAATTCATCGACTCGCTGGAAGAGTTTCATTTGGTTTGTACGAATACTGGTTGTCTTTTTAGTAGTCATCATAGCTTCGGTTGGCATTTCATTGCTCAACAAGAGGGAGTACGATTTAAAAGTACTTACCTATAACGCTAAAAAATTACCTGATATAAATGCTGATAAGTCCAAGCAATATGTTTCGAAGACCGAACAGATAGCATTTGCGAAACATCTGGATCGATACAGAAAGAAACACAAGAGATCACTTAAAAACAAACATCACACAACACATGTTGCTAGTCCTGAAGCAGCAAAATTCCTGCCTGTCAGGGCAGGTTTCTATGTAAACTGGGATAAAAATTCGGCTATCTCGTTGCACCGGAACATCAGTCAGCTGAATATGGTACTGCCCGAATGGATTTTTCAGAAAGATTCAAAAGGAAATCTGGATGTCAGAATTGAGACTGAAACGTTGGATTTCATTCAAAACAATAAAGTTGCTGTCGTACCCATGTTGAGTAATTTCTTCAACAACCGTTGGAATGGGGATACCACGATGATCATGCTCAAAAATCCCAGGACGCGTAAGATCTTAATTTCACGTATTAAAAACTTATTAGAAAAAAATGATTTCCAGGGAATAAATATAGATTTGGAAAACCTGCCCAAGGGTGCCCATCCTTATTTACTTCAATTTTCGAAAGAACTATCCAACACACTCCACGCAGAGGGTTATATTACTACAATTGATATAAATCCAACGGACGAAGGGGTCACTTACAAAGATATTGCCCAGTATTATGATTTCATCTTCTTAATGGCTTATAATGAGCATTCACCGGATGATGACCCGGGGAGTATTTCGTCCTTAAACTTTGTTGAAAATTCGATTGATGCTGCCATGAAAGAAGTGGCATCGGATAAAATTATTCTTTGTGTCGCCTCCTATGGTTTTGACTGGGAAAAAGGGAAACCGGGGACAAGAATCACCTATCAGGGGTTGATATCAACGGCCAAAGAACGCAACGAACCCGTGTTTTTTGATTTTGCACAATCGGACCTGACTCTCTATTATTACGATGACAATGGCAACTCACACGAAGCTCATTGCAACGATGCTGCCGGGACATTCAACATAATGCGTACCGCACAGGATTATAATGCAGCAGGGGTCTCGCTGTGGTATCTCGGATCAGGAGATGAACGATTGTGGAATTTTTATTCCCAGGACCTGGATGAGAATTTCTTAAAGATGAAACCATTCAACTATAAAAAGTTAGAATACATCAATTCTATCCTGTCGGTCAATTATGAAGGGAAAGGTGAAATCCTTGAAATGATTAATGAACCGGATCATGGTCACACTAAAATAGAGTTTAATAACTCCGATCAGATGATTACGAATGAGCAATATCAACTGCTTCCAAGTGCGTACATGATCAAACGATTCGGAGCAGCAAACCGTAAGAAAGTTGCTCTTACATTTGATGACGGACCAAACAATGATTATACTCCAAAAATCCTGGATATATTAAAAGAGAAAAAAATACCTGCCACTTTCTTTGTGACGGGGGCCAATATTCAAAACAATATTCCTTTGATCAGAAGGGAATACAAGGAAGGACATGAAATAGGGAATCACACCTTCACTCACCCGAACCTGGAGTTAACCTCGGATAATCGCGAACGGATAGAACTACGTTCAACACGATTGTTGCTGGAAAGCATCCTTGGATATTCCACGCTGTTATTCCGACCTCCTTACATTACGGATGCTGAACCAACAAGCCTGTCGCAGATCAAATCATTAGCGGTAGCTCATGATGAAGGGTTTATATGTGTTACATCCTACATTGATCCAAATGACTGGGAAGAAGATGTTACTGCAGACACTATCCTGGCAAGGGCCATCGAACATCAACATGCCGGAAACATCATCCTGATGCATGATGCGGGTGGTGACCGGGCAGAAACCATCATTGCTTTACCACGTTTAATTGACTATTACCGGAATCAGGGTTACGAATTTGTGACCGTGTCGGAATTAATGGGCAAAACCCGTGACCAGGTTATGCCGAAAGTACAAAGCCAGTTTAAAATCACCGATACACTGGACTTGATTTTCTTCACACTTACTTTCCTCTGGGAACATTTTCTGGATGGATTCTTTATTGTTGCTATATTTCTGATTATATCACGGTTGCTGTTAATTGGTTTTTTGGCAGTGATTCAACATAGAAAGGAAAAGAAAGAAAAATTAAATCAAATAATTTACATACCTAAAGTAAGTATTATTGTTCCTGCCTTTAATGAAGAAGTGAATGCCATACGGACAGTAGAATACTTACTGAAATCAAATTATCCGGACATTGAAATCATATTTGTAGACGATGGATCATTAGATCATACTTATACCAAAATTAAAACAGCCTTTGAGACTAATTCGAAAGTAAAGGTCCTCACAAAACCAAACGGCGGGAAAGCAGCAGCTTTAAATTTTGGGATTGAACAATCCACCGGTGAAATACTGGTTTGTATTGACGCGGACACCATTTTACCGGCAGATGCAATTTCGAAAATGATACCTTTCTTCGCTGACAACAAAGTGGGTGCTGTAGCTGGGAATGTGAGAGTCGGGAATACAGTGAATATGCTGACCAACTGGCAATCTATTGAATATACCACCAGTCAGAACTTCGACCGCAGGGCTTATGATGCTGTAAATGCAATATTGGTGGTACCCGGTGCTATCGGTGCTTTCCGTAAAACAGCCATGCATGCCATTGATGGCTTTACTACGGACACATTGGCAGAAGATTGCGACCTGACATTAAGGATGCTTAGAGAAGGATATGTCATACGAACCTGTAATGATGCCTTAGCCTTAACGGAGGCTCCTGAAACACTGCAAATGTTTCTAAAACAACGTTCGCGTTGGACCTTTGGCATGATGCAAAGTTTCTGGAAGCATCGCGACCTGCTATTTAGCTTCAAGAAAGCAAATATCGGTTGGTTAGCACTTCCAAATCTTCTGATATTTAATTTTATTATCCCTGTATTTTCGCCATTAGTAGATATTCTTTTTATTGCCGGCCTTTTCACTCATGATTCAGCTCAATATGCATTTTTTTATATGCTGTATTATTTTGTCGATTGCCTGATTGCATCGCTGGCTTATCATTATGATAATCAGAAATTCAATCTTAGAAAGGCATTGTATCTATTTGTACAGAGGTTCATATACCGTCAATTATTGTTCTTCGTCTTAATCAAAGCATATACCAGGGCAATTAAAGGTGAACTTGTCAGCTGGGGAGTTTTAAAAAGGACAGGCAATGTGACAGATTAAACTGGAAATTATGGAAGAAATTAATCAGTACATTTCAGGTTATAACTTTATTTAAGTACCAGGAAGGATATAACGTCCATTTTATTCTTCTTGAAATATGACCTCTCCCTCTGCCCTCTCCATACCTCTATCCCCCTTCGGGGACTTTCTCCTAAAGGAGAAAAAAATTGGGAAAGTGTATTTGAGAGGGCAATAGAGCTGAGGGTTGATTAAGTTATATTTTAAAATAACAGGACATTATTTATTTCCTATTACTTATCAGTAAAAGTATTTGTAGTTTTTATATTCAGTCAAAACAATTTAAATTATTGAAATTCATGTTGATATAGTGTCATTGGTTTTATTCAGTTTAAAGTAATTGTCCATTGAAACAAGTATGTCTTTATTACATGATTTTTGATTATCCATTTTAATATTTATTTATATGTCCGTAATAATTCGTGAGGTTGCATCAAAGAAAGAATTAAAAAAGTTTATATGGTTTGGAATTAATCTTTATAAGGATTGTGAGTTTGCTGCCCCACCATTATCAATGGATGATTTACTTAATCTGAGCAAAGGGAAAAACCCCGCACTGGAATTTTGTGATGCAGCCTACTTCCTGGCCTATAAGGACGATAAAATTGTTGGTAGAATCGCCACTATTATAAATCCTGTATCAAACGAAACCTGGAAACAAAAACATGCACGCTTTGGATGGATTGATTTTATTGATGATGATGAAGTGACCAAAGCACTATTTGATACTGCCATTTCCTGGGCGAAAGCAAAAGGGATGACTGCCATCCACGGGCCACTTGGTTTCACCGATTTCGACCATGAAGGGACTTTGATAAAAGGGTTTGACAAACCAGGGACACTGGCAGCAATTTACAACTATCCTTATTATCAAAGACACATTGAGCAAAATGGTTTTGTAAAAGATAATGAGTGGAAAGAATACCTGATTACGATTCCGGAAGTATTCCCTGAAAAGTATTTCAGGATTGCAGAAATTGTAAAACAGAAGTATAACTTAACGGCTTTACAGTTTAAAACAAGGAAGCAGGTAGTTGATAAGTATGCACAGAAAATATTTGATTTGCTGAATCTCAGTTATTCTCATTTGTATGGTTTCACCAAATTAAATGAAAAACAAAAGAATTTCTATATTCAATTGTATTTTAGCTTTTTTAGAATCGACACAGTAAGTATCATCGTGGATGAAAAAGATGAAGTGGTGGCACTTGGAATAGCCATGCCGAGCTTTACGAAAGCGTTGCAAAAAGCTAAAGGTCATCTTTTCCCATTTGGTTGGTATTACATGTTAAGAGCTTTGAGAAAGAATGACATGGTTGATTTATATTTAATGGCTGTTCATCCCGATTATCAGAATAAGGGAGTAAACTCAATCATGTTTGCTGAACTAATGCCGCGCTTTGCAAAAAACGGATATAAGTTTGCAGAATCAAACCCGGAACTGGATAGCAACAAACGCATGTCAGCACAATGGGGCAGTTTTGAACATGTCAATCACAAAACCAGAAGGGCTTATATTAAACATATTTAATCGAAACAAATTTAAAATAGTAATTTATCCTACTGTTTAAATTTTACAACTTATTTAGTCTGTATTTGTTTCAGTTAGTATACAGAATTTTTCTTTTCTATAATTCAGTCAGACTCATAGAATGACACGTAAATTTGATTTTTTAGTTATTGGAAGTGGTATTGCGGGCATAAGCTTTGCATTAAAAGCCGCTAAATTTGGTAAAG
>Ga0302271_10004910_pt1 | contig 10431 bp, 7 predicted proteins | sample III_Bog_N1_1_FD_198767 | JGI IMG/M metagenome (GOLD analysis project Ga0302271, IMG submission 198767) | Peat permafrost microbial communities from Stordalen Mire near Abisko, Sweden - III_Bog_N1_1 | ecosystem: Environmental > Terrestrial > Soil > Wetlands > Peat | place: Sweden: Abisko... | reverse complement strand
GCAAGGAAATGTTCTCATGGGCATATCGGACTCGCAGCAATAGAATTCGTTAGATTTCATGGTGAACAAGCAAGGGGAAATTAAAAAGAAAGAGAAGTTGGAGAATAAATACAAGCAGAGGGATAAGGTGTCGAATTTCACAATGCAAGAGAACAACACTATTCTCATAAAGTACATGCCGTTTTGCTATTCCCTTGAGTTTACGAATGTTGATCTGAATGTTACGTGCAAGCTGGATAGCTCGTATTTATTGGAGTTCTCACATTCTTTTTTTTTCTTCTTCTCACTAGATCATCAGCTAGATTCAATATCCTTCTCCCCATACACATCAGAGTCATAATAATGATAAATAATTATTTTGTTATTCAATAATTGAGAGTTCTTTTTTACAGTTCGTTATTCTATGAGCACTTTCAATTTTCAAAAATAATCACAATAAACAAATAAATCGTTTTTCTTCCCATCAAAATAATGTAATCTCTTCATATCTTAATACACTTCTGCCTACAAATCACACAATTAAATATAAAATTGCTAATAACATGCCATATTTTTGCTATTCACAGATTTTAACACATCAGCAGCAAGATGAATTGGTGACTGCAAATAATCGAGATTTTTTGTGCACTCCTTGAGCGGCTTGGGGTTGCAGCTGAACATTTGCAGAGTCACTACCTTTGTTATTATCACTAATCACGGATAAAGAAGTTATTGAAAGCTATTCTTTTAGATACTCCTATTTAGCAAGTACAGCCTTTGCTGCAGTTTCAAAACACTTTCAAATAAAAAGAAGAAAATAAATAGATAATTGCAGTATTAATTACGTTCCAAATTCTTTGCAACAAATATCTATGTTTGGGTGTGCTTACTTCATCAATCAATTGGTTGTTCTTGGCGGAGACTTCAAAGAAGAAATCGAGATTATTTGCTTTCTAGAATTCTTCTCCTTCTTCCCTTTTCACTTCTCTAATTATTATAAACAATCAATAAAAAAGTCAATTTCAAAGCAAGACTCTCTAAAAAATTACTATGTGTATCTTACATTTCTTCTCTATCGGATTGTGCTGCAACTAATGCAAAGACTGCATATTTTTCAGCATATTCTTTGGCTTCTTGAAGCCAGAATGATATTGAATCAAACGATTTCCGACTATTTTTTAAGGTTTAAAAAATGAATTGTGTTTTATTGATGTATCGATCATAGAATCTAAAGAAACACATACATTTTTACTTTCTGGTATCTTGGCCACATCCAAATATTCTACACTTACCATTTCTCAAATGAATTGATTATTTTCTTTAAATTACTTTGCGACATTGTACAGCAAGAAGACTACGGAGCTTTTAATGTAGAATGATTTGATAATAGACCTAAAAGATTCCTAACCTGCTGTATCCCATATTTGTAATTTCACTGCTTAGTTATCCACAGTGATAACTTTGGAGCTGAATTCTGCACCAATCGTCACACTGTATTCATTGGAATACTTCCCAAAGCAATACCTCTCCAGTAGAGAAGATTTACCAACATCTATGGAAAGAAACAAAAAAAACAAATCAAATGCAAATCTGCAAGCCAACAAATACTTTCAAAAAGCCTACTGGAATCGCCAACAAGTAGAAGCTTGAAAGTTAACATTCTCTTTGTGTGTCAATTTTTATTACTAGTTTTCCTGACTCCTTCTGCTTTGAATTAGGATCAGACAAGAATCTTTTTTGTTTAATTGTTTTCTTTCGGATAAGAGGAAACTAGTTAAAAATCGCTTTTTCTGATGGAATCAAATTCATTTGTCTCCCTTTGCGATTAGAAGAAAGGCAGAGGAAATAAACTAAAGAAGAAAAATAAAATAACTTCATTAATAACAACGAAAAAGCAGCTAATTGTTTGGCGGCTAGCATTTTTTGTTCAGAATATGATTTCTTATCAAGGATTTGCATTGAAGTTACTCGAGTGTGAAAAGATGCTAAACAAAGACAATATTGTTTTGTTATTTCCACATGAGTAGACAGACAGCAGTGAAACAATGAAGAATATGAGGAATATGACACAAAGGAAAGAACAAATGTAAAGAAATAATAATAATGTTATTTTAGTTGTTAGCAATGATTTCGAATAAAGAAAGGAGTTCTAAAATGAAAGACTTATTTTAAAACAAAAAACATATTTTTTCCTAAAAACGCAATTAGGCTGTTTCACAGTGCTAAAAAATCAATTCAAATTTTTGCTCAATTTTTCTTCTTTAAAAGATCTTTCACTTGTTCAATCTCGTCTGTGCGGAAGAGATTAGAGCTGCTTGTAGCTACAGAACCCATCTTGAGCAATAAATCCTTCTCTGCATTCTATCTCATTGTCTTACTCTAAGAATCAAAAAAAGTAAAATAATTCATAAAAGTCTTGTGTTGGTAAATGATTACATCTGGTTTGCTGAGAAGTTCTTTGTAGAAGGCTGCAACGTTAGTATTATTCTTCGGAGCAGTGAGAGAAGTTGACGAACTCATTGTGGAAGCTGTGGAGGTTGCAGTAGAGGCACCTCTAAGAATACTTGCAACACCTGATGAAGATGAGGCGAACTTCGAAGACAGCTGATTTACTGCTTATTCAGGGTTTAGTTTTTCATTCATGAGATTCTTCAAGAATTCTTGCTCATCTTCACAGAATTCTTCTTCTTTTTTGCCGTTTTTAGGCTAAGGTTATCTGACCTAAGCATCGTATGAGAGAGTTTCATCGAAATGAGGGTTTGATTATCTACCAAAATAATAATACCATATCAATAATAGCAAGAATAATCATTCGTAAATGTATAATTTTGCGTACTTGATTAAAGTAATATTGTCCATGCCTGAAGGAACGAAGATCGATTCCAGATTGTTGAGTTCGTATTTATGTCTCAATTAGAATCCATAAAGAGTGTGCAGCACATACTCATACAGTACAGATAGATTCTCCGTAGATTTACTTGAAGTATACACTAGTGTTGCTCCATCTGAAAAGAATCAAACAATTTTATTGTGACGATGAAAAAACTTAAGGAATTGTAAACTAATGTTCAATTTATTTTTGTTTCTTACAGTTAGCACAGTATTTGCGAAGATAGTAGAGAATGGCTAAGCCCATAGGAGAGTCATTTTAGTTGGATTCCACCATTAAATCGGACTTTTATTTAGAAATAAATGAGATTTCAAACCTTTCATCCAATATCATTTCAAATCTTTAAATTCCTTGAAAAATCCAATTCTTTTATTAATTAATTAATACCTTATTTGCAACAACAATGATAGGGAAACCAGGGTTTGTTGTCAAGACTCCTTCAGGCAGAGGAACACTATCCTAAGTATTTATAAACAAACAATGATTTATCCATTATCCATTTAGTTTTAGTCATTTTGTTTAGAAATCATTATTTTTTTGGAATGCATGAAAAAACAAAAAAAAATCCTTTAAATAACAGCAATAGTAATACCTTAATTTTTTAGAGATCTCTTTGCTCGTCCTTTTGCAATCTCTTCGCTTCTGCACTGGAGATGAGTTTTCCTTCACTGTCGACTGCTGGTTCCTTGTAATCTCTGATTCGTTTCTCAGCTAAATTAGCATAAATTAAACTCACATTGTATGAACATCAAATGTATTTTATCTACTTCTCATCTTCATTTGGTCAAAGAGCTCAAGAGGTAACTGTAATTGAGTGAGATGCTGATTTATAGTCTCCATCCATTTATCTAATTGCTCCATAAATGTCCATGGCTTTGGGAAGGAAAATTCAAAAATCAATGATTTCTTAAATTGTTTGTCCATTCCAAAAATATGTATTATTATGAGAACTCAAAGAATTACTGTTCCTTCATTCCTTGAATTTATTTAAAATTTACCTCCGCAAGATCAAGGACAATAGCGATAGTTGTGTCTAGCACTGTAGTTGGTGTCAATACCAGAGATAGCAGCTCTCTAATGACAAAAATAAAAGAAATATTTAAATTTTCTCCACATTCTTAGAAATATCTCTCGTTTCTAGTTTAAACCGTACTTATTAGAAGAGTCGTCTAGGAGATACACATTCAGATTTGCCATTGTTTCTGTATTTTTTTGAAAAGAAAGGGAGATGAAAAAGAGATTATTTCAGAATGAACTTTTTGAAGGTTTTGGTTTGAGTTTGTGTTTAAAAATGCATGTTTTTTGTGATTGTACCTTCTTCAGCTTCGTCTAAGTTCTTTACGTTCAAATACACATAATCTAAAGCTGATGCTGATCCAGCGACTCTGAGCTTTCCACTTTGAGTCTCATTTTTTTCTGTTTTTTTTATTCAATCAATATTCAAAACCATTTTCAGTGGAAATTAACTTAAAAAACAATTTGTCTCTTACTGACTTTAGGGAACGTAGTAGAGGAGATTTCATGGAGAGAATCGATGAGAGTGCGCTTACCCGATCCTCTTGAACCCAGTACAAGTAATTGTTTATTTTAGAATTTCTTTTTCTCGCCAGTTTCACTCAAAATGGAACTCCAGATGTTCTCAGTTTTGTTTGAGTCTTTGTTAGTGTTGCTGCTCATCTTAGCGCTGTGATTATTAGTATTATTTGCTATGAGATAAATTGTTTTTGATTGTTTGTTTGATTTTTGTTTTATTATTCACTTTGAATAATTTTAAAGCTATTGATATTTATGTCTCTGTAAAAGAGGGAGCTTAAGAGGGAATATGAAGATAATTAAGGAGGGATTTGATGTGTTGTGTGAGATAATTAAATGAAAATGTAGAAAACACCAATATTATTACAAAAATGATCATTTTTGTTATTAAGATTCATAAATAAATAAAGAAAGAAGATGAATGAATAGATGAATATGATTATTTCCTGGAAAGAAGCTTTTAGAGGTGTCGATAAAGCAGCAAACCGATGCAAGAGCTCATGATGTCGTGACTGGAGAAACATATGAATTATTTAGAGTAATATTCTGCAGTTTACAATACCCAACTCAAAACAACAAAGACATTAGTGTTTTATTGTCCTCTTCTCTTTTACAAAAGACTATTTATCTCCCCTTCAATCATCACTGCTATCATTATTCTTAATGTTTTAACACTCATCATTTGTTTTATTCGATAAATCTTCTGTTTATTCTTCTCCTAAGCTCTCAGCCTTTGAAGATTCTTCTTAACTACCTAATTCAATTGGTAATTATTTGTAATCTTATTATTATTTACTAATTGATACTATCGATGCAATTAATTATCTCTTAGGTGATGAAAAGAAATGAGGTTCATTCTCAGAACATTACTATTATTCCTATTTCGTAGACTGTTTCCCATTGATTGGTTTCCTTTTTGTTGAGTTCGAGTGGAAAAGCTGAACGAACCGTTATTTCGACACGGGTGAATTGATATTTTGCATATTTTAGGAATAACGAATATTATCATAAATTTGCTTCATTTCCTACGACTTGGCACTGTCTTCCTCGTAGACATCCGGCTAAGTCTTAAAATTATAAGGATCATCATAGTGATCACCATTGAGGTTAGATTTCTTGCTGACATCTTCGAATTCATTAAATTTAAAGTTTCCTTTAGACAGCACTGAAGCTGCTCGAGTAGATGGATTCATATCTGTGATACTCGTTGACTGCGGTGAAGGTGGGCTATTCAGCAATTAATTTCTAACTGATTCTAACTCAGATTGATCGTTATTTTAAATTAATTCTCTTGCAGCAGGAAGATCATCAATGTCTTCGATTTCGGGCAGTTATATCACTAATCCTTTTTTATCTTTTGTTCCTACCCTGCGACGATTTGAATCTGATTATTCGTCAGTGTTTTCTTTGTCTTTCCGGTATAAAGGAGCAGCACTGCTTTTTGGGGAGTTCTGTGAAGATGAAAGAGCAGAATCTTTTAGCAGCATTTAGCTATTTTAATCAGAAAGTTATTCGTTTTCTTGTTGGATTAAATCGCGTTGACGTAAATCACCTAATTCATCAAGCATTCTAATTTTATCTAAGCGCTAGAGTCTATTCCATCTGTCACGGTAATCGAAGTAATCATTCTGCTCGAATTCACGCCACCAATTACCAACAGGACGAACATCAAAACTCTAAGAAAAAACAAAAAATAAACAGGGGATAATTCTAGACAAAAAACAATACAAAATAGCTGTTATCTAGAAGGGTCTGTCAAATTACATTTGAAAGAAAGATAAGAACAGGGATGAGTCTGTAAAGCTCTCTGTCTTTAGGGTCATCGAAATAAGACTTGATATGCACAGCATTGGCAGGTTAGAACAAGAACGAACTCTCAGAATTCTATGAAATAGTTAAATAATATTTTTTAGACTTTTAGCTATTCACTTTGTAATTTAGCCTGATAACAAGAATCAAAAAACAGTTTATTTTTTAATTACATCTATAATAATGATATCCTTGAGATCTCTATTCATGAGTGCCATATCTTTGACGAAGATTCCATTGTACAGTGTGCAATTTTCTCGAAAAAGTCTCAAGGAACATACTCTATTTTTGTCTATTTTGTCCATCACTGGATCAGCATACTTTTAGGTAGAAATTTGTATTTTAAATATTCAAAATAATTTCACACAAATCGATTACTTCAGCAAGACTGGCAGTAAAGATGATAAGCTCATAGTATTTGCTGAGCTCTTCCAGAAAAAATTCACAGCCAGCTCTTTTCTTGACATACACAACGTATGGCATTTTCTGAACAGTTATCTAGATTAATTTCAAAACAAAAAAGCTTACTTTTCTAATTCTAGAATTCATGCATTTTCTTGAATTTACTTGTAAGACAAAATCAGCATTTGGGATCTATGTGAAGGAACTATGCACTAGAGTCTCATCTAAATCAATAACTAATGATTTCTTCCCCTTTTAAAGTGTAAAATAAAGTTGATTCTTAATTTGAAAAATGATTCTGTTTCATCTAATTTTCCTGTATTTTACTGCAAACTTAGGATGTTAAGGTTTGACTTCTTGCGGTACATTCGTTTAAATTGGTCCTCTCTATCTTTATTACTGAACAGGCTACACATTCAACTAAGGAGTTTCTACTTACTTTTCCTTCTCATTTTCCTATTATTCTGCAGATTTTTGTTCATTCAAACTCATCTCTTGCTACTCATCAATTCTAACTCTCCTGAATCTAAAGTTTCAAATGTATTTTAGGTCTTAAAGGCTCCAGATTTCATTTCAATTTTTTTAAAAGTTTAAGTTACTTCAAACAATTACAGAGACGCTGGAATAGTGATAAGCCATTTTTTTATGATTTCTTATTCAACTCTGATTCTTCATCTTCTTCGTCTTCCTCATCTTGATTCTCGTCTGCAGAAGCGAAATACTGCTACTATTGAGGTTGTCCACTTTTTAATACAACAAATGCAATAACAATTAATACATTTTTAGTTGCTATTTCTGAAATGATGATTATTCTGATGATTTGAGTTAATTTGAGATGAACATATTGCATTTAGCTTAATTTAGTAGTACTTTCTGTTGACTTATGTGATGAAAGAAGGGATGTTTTGTGCGAGTGCAAGCTATTACTTTTCTCTTTCGTTTCTTTGTTGATTATGGTTATTCAAAGCTGATTTTCTCTTGGCATACGTATCTTATGTTGAAGACGATATTTATTGTGAATATCCATCTTTTTCTATGTTGTTTTATTGCAGGCGGTATTGATTTTGTGATTCATATTATTGTTTTGTATGGTTCTCATTGTTTTATTGGAAATTACTAGTACCTCCTCTAGTCTAAGCATGATATCGTTTTACTTCTTATGTTTTCTTAGAATAGCTCATATTGCTGAGCTTATATTAACTTACACTTAGGTTTGTATTGTGTGTTGAATAATTTGTGCACAACTATGAGTCAGAGAGACAAAGAAAGTTGATATGGATACTCTGAAACTACACTCCTTAATTTAAGTTTTTGTTTTATTTTGAAATCAATAATTGTTTGGTTATCTTCTTTTTTTTTCTTTTTGTGAATTCTGAAATTGCTTAATTTGTTCTCCCAACACATGATGGATCAGTCTGCATTACCCATTTGATTTAAATATTCTTAAAATAACATAGGGGTATGATTCAAAGTTGGGAGTAATGCCAAGAGGTTTTGCAATATTTTTTTTTTCATGGTTTAAAAGCTGCAAAACTTATAAAATAATTTAATTGTCAATAGAAAGATAAAAATTGTTGAATTATTTCTGAAAATGAGATTGTGTCAATTTGTTTTTATGTGAATTGTCTTTAAGATAAAAGAGCAATCAATAAAGTTTAACTAGGTAAGAGCTCAGAAAGGAATATTGCAACTTCTTCAAAAAGGCAGGAAAGAAAATCCTGTGAAATATTTAAAAATTGTGAAGCAAAAAAAAGGGGGAGAGGGAAGAACAAAGGAAGAAGAAGCAAATTAAATAATTATTTTGAATGTTATGTGCAGATAGATGCAGAACAAATAATATAAAAACAAATTTTAGTTCTCAGTTAATTTCACGATCGAGACACATTTTTGTGTGGATATCTGAATATTTGAGATTCTTCTGAATATGCCTTGTATTCTTGTCTGCTTCTAGTAAGCTTAAAGATAGAAATGGGACAAAGAGCTACTTTAAAGATGGCTTTTACTATGTCACCATTTCTTGTAGGTGGTGGATGAAGGATTTATAATAACAGGGTGTATAAAAAAGCTATGATATGTTGAAGAGAAGAAAATATGAGAGACTTTGTGATCATCAGGATTATTGGGAGAAAGAAGAAGAAGGACAATAGAATTTTTAATAATTGACCGGCCGAAATAATATTTTCATTAATCTGCCTGGTTTAAATTTTATTTTTGTGGATAATCTGATGTTCTTATTTAAAGTATTTTTTCCTCTGCTTGATTGCAATAAGGAAAGTTCATTCAGATGGATAAAGGAATGCAAGGGGAGAAGTCAAATCCACAGCTTAAGGAAGTTGAATAATCCGTTTAGAGGATAATTTCTGTTTTTTGGTATTACCATATTCCGCAACTTTGTTGAGAACATCGAGGTTGCGGATCGAAGCCACTCGGACTTCGGAAGGCTGCCTTACATGCAAAGATGAAGAGAACCATGAGGTAAGAGATTCAAGCGATGGCTGCGCCTGAAGAAAGTAGGGATTGGATGAGTTTGATGAAGTGGTTGAACTTCGCTGAGGTAATCAAGAGTCGATAGTTGAGTAGTTCTAAGAGTTCAAACTAAAGAGAAACAAGTTCTTTGGTTGGAATCCCTGCGATTTTCTCTGCATAGCGACCATCCGTAAAGTTGAGATCTTCATAGAATTTAACACTCAGCCACAAGCACACAGCCATTAATCTACAATCAAAGAAAAACAAAAATCAATACATTTAGTTAAATATTAGCGCGTTCACATTGTTTTTCAAGCAAGATAGGGCAAGCCAAAGTACAAATAGAGTCAAGAGGTACAACAAACCAAGAGCAGCCAAGGCATCATTTTAATATCCTTGTCTTCAACAAAGGAAAGCAAGGATACTTTTTTGTGTCTTTCTTCTGCAGGAGGATGGTTTTTAGACTCCATAATTCAACAAGACAGTTAACTTGATTTATTACTTGTGAATGTTTATGCGGTCGTAGTCGAGTTTCTTCTTTTTGTTGAGTCGATCGAAGAGGAGCAGAGCGAGTACAAAGCAATTATCAGAGCATTCCGTGAGTTCTCTTAATCGCTTGACATAAGACACAAAGGGCATTTTGATGCGCTTGTTTTCTTCCAGGTAGAAAGAACATCTTTCAAGATACTGGACTTTCTCATTCTAGAGTTTATGCAAGTCATAAGCATCTTTCCAGAGATCGTTGACTACCCAGTCTGTGAGTTTTACTACGTTTATTTTGTTGGAAGGAACTACAGCAGGAATCTACGGGGCTGAGTTCAAATGAACCAGTTTTTTAGAGATTTTTGCAGGTGCTTCTGCTTCGTTGAATTGGTCGAGAATTTCTTAGATTTTTATAACATGAGGTTGCTTATGTTCAAGGACTGCAGTTGATGCTCCAGAAGAAATAATATTCACAAGGGTAGAGCGTTTTGCATGAAGATGAGTTTATTTGTCAGTGACAGTCATGAGGGCTAGTGAGTCCAAGTCACTGCAGCATGTGCTAAGAGACATTTCAGGAGAGTTTCCTTAGAAGTTTGTAGACATCCGAATAATTAAAATTGGGAAAAAATCTGTTTTTTGTGAAATTATTATGTGTTTCAATCAGGGAGGTTCTCTTTTAGGTGTTAGAAACAGGCACTACGCAACCAAGCTGCCAAAGGGTTTTCTCAGGGAAAGACTAAGATAAGTTGAAAGGTTCTTGAGATGCCTACTGTTGCGGAGGGTGCGCTAGCTCAGAGGAAATTTTTCAGGAAGGGGGGATTATTGTTTTAATTAGATTCTTTTTATGAAAAAATTAACAATATTTTGTT
>Ga0302271_10004909_pt1 | contig 10438 bp, 8 predicted proteins | sample III_Bog_N1_1_FD_198767 | JGI IMG/M metagenome (GOLD analysis project Ga0302271, IMG submission 198767) | Peat permafrost microbial communities from Stordalen Mire near Abisko, Sweden - III_Bog_N1_1 | ecosystem: Environmental > Terrestrial > Soil > Wetlands > Peat | place: Sweden: Abisko... | reverse complement strand
GTCTCCGAGAGAGTGCATTCAAACTCGGGAAGTAACTGTAACTTAATGAGAAGATTGAAGATATCCAGATAAATAAGCGATAACGCAGCCAAGCTGAGAAGGAAAAATTAGAAAATTCAATAGTTTCGGAGTCAGTCGATTATTAGATTCTCAACAAGCTCACAGCGCTCATTTGTGTTATCCATTAGCTAGATGATGCATAGAAATCATAATTCCATGACTCAAAGAGTGATGTTGTGTTCTCTGCCTAAACTGGATTAGTCCCTCCTGCCCCATCGATTAGCCTTCCTATCTTGAACCAATCATCTCTTGCTTTTTAAAATCCACCATGCATGAATAGTTTGAATTATTCATAATAATAATAATAACAACAATAGTAATACTTAAGCTGTAGCATGGCTTCAACTTCAACTTCATCAGTTCAACCACCAGGTTTCTATCCTCCTCCTCCCCCTCCTATGAGAGGGATGCAATATCCCTAATCTATACCACTTCCCGCACCTATGGCTCCTTGTATTTCATCAGGATTTGCTGGTTGTGCTCCTCCACAGGCCTTACGAAAAGCTTGTAATAGTTCTTAACCTATCTCTAAATCTGTTCCCGAAAAATCTTCAGGACTCTTGGGTAAAGCGAAGGGAATGTTCTCTAATTTATTCTCAGCTCCATAAAAGAAAATGAGTTCTTAAAAACCATCATCTATTCCAATGAATGATGCTCTCTGTGATTTCGATGATATGAAAGACTGTAAGAATAGCAACAGCAATAACAATAATAATAACAATAATAATAATAATAATAATAATATTAACTTATTGGATGATATGTGCTGTGATTTAGAATGTGCAAATTCTCCTCTCTAAACAAACCTTAGAAAAAATTCGTACTAAAGTGATGATGATGAAGAAAATGATGAAAAGTGCATGAATGAAGAAAAAGAAGAAGAAGAAGTATAGGCTGAAGAAGTATGTTGCAAGAGATCTAGAAAAGAATGCAGTTCTCCCTCCAATCAACAGCATGCTCCTGCAAATCTCTCTTAACTTCATTAACCATCCAACAGATTAACATTACAGCAGCTATTAAGCTAAGTCGATAGCGATGGTATGTGGAGATACAATGAGAAGACATGTCTGGCTTATCTCTCCTCTGATTAACTGCAGACACTCAAGGTTAAGTTCGCCGAGAGCCTTGATGCTTTCATGAGTGCAGTGATCTTAGCTGTCCTGAATGCGTTCTTTATCTCGGAGAAAGCTAAATGGACATTGATTGGGAAAAAGGCACTGTCTTGGATAAAATCTCATTCGAAAGTTCCAGATCTGCAACAAGTCCAAGAAGAGATCCTCAATGCTGTGAAAGCGAACATTTGAAGAACTGCTGACACAACCAGAGCTTTTTTATTATGATATGATACTTCGTGTTTTTTAATGATTTATTATGTGCTCATTTATTAATATCCGAATCGTTAATTCCATAATATTCAATTACCAAGCTGTGGTTTCTTCTTTTCATTTAATATGTTGTTGTCAAATTTTCTCTTCAAATATTACATGCATAATAAGATACAGACTCTGGTGATGCTAAAGATTTTGAGATTATCTTACTGATAGACCACACAGTCTTGTGGTTAATTGTCAAGAGGAAAACAGACAAAAATATTTGAAAAAAAAGCAAACAGTAGCGCATTAATGGTAAATTCGAGGTTTGTGTTAACTGCCCTCTTGATTTATTCTCTCCTTCTTCATCATATTGTAGCATTTTCCTCTGCAAATCACGTCCCTCACTGTATGTTGCATGATGATCTCTTCGAAGATATCTGTTTACAGTGCGAAAACAGTTTTTTCCTCAACTAAGCTTCTACTTCTTGCGAACTGCGAAAAGACTTTAGAATCTCGATGAATTGCATGTAAGCTTCTGATTTCGGTGAGTGCATGCGATGCCAATGCGGTTATGTGCTCTCAGAGCTGCATGGGGGTTGTGTGATTGCTCCTAGTTCTCTAATCGGTTGTGAAATCGCCACAGCTGAAAATACATGTTCAAGGCCTAAAGCGGACTATTTATTGCTTAAAAACGCCAATGGCAAGATGTCGCTTGAGTTTGCGAGAGGCTCCCACTGCGAGATCTTCGATTTAGCCAGTAAATTCTAATATTTTCTTTTATTACTCTGAAACTGTGTCAAACTCTTCGTTTTCAAATGTTTTGAAATTTAGGTGATATCTGCATCCAATGCCATTCTGGATATAGATATGTCTATTAAGAGGATCAGTGCAGGCGGAGTACCTAACCGATTTTCAATGAATACTTTAGTTTCTTTTCATAAGACGGCGAGTTATACAGTCGATCGCTTTAGTTTACAGCACAATTCGATGGAGTCTACCCAAAAATTGACAATTGTTCTGTCTACAGAAGGAAATAAGATAGTTTGGTCTTGGAATGTGAGAAGTGCAATGCTGGGAGAACTCTCAATGAGCATAAAACTGAATGCCTGAAATCTTCAGTGGAATTCTGCAAAATAAGCAAATCTCACAGCGGATCTGTGGGATAGATAACCTGTGCAGAGTGCATCGATAACGAGAACTTTTTCTTAAGCATCAAGGAGTCCAATCAATAGTTCTGCTTACCTCGCTAGCAGCTCGATCCAACTACAAAATGCCTTGAATTTTTCAACGAAATTCCGAATTGTTAATAATGCCCCAAGGTTTTGTTCTTAACAGAGATGGGATGCAATCTAGAACCACTACAATTAGAGGAATCCTCATATTTATTCTCATAATCTCAGGATTTGCAAATTATCTAACAGATGAATGATTTAACTGAATATTGCGAATATTGGCTTGACGAAAGCATCTGTGGGTCTTGTAAAAAAGGCATGATTCCTAATAACAAAGGAGCATGCTAGCGCTTCTCTGATTAAAATTGCCTGATTGCAAGGGAAAACTCCTCTTCCTGCATTAAATGCATATCCCTAATGTATTTCTGCGAAATATACAACAAGTGCATTTCTATTGATAAATTTAATAATTGCATATTCAGTTTAGGGAAATCTAACACCTGTGAAATATGTGTCTCACTTTTTTATACTACACCAAATGGAGTTTGCGAACCCATCAGCTTCTAATATTGTTCGCTTTCTCATGGAAAGCAGAATAAATGTGAAATCTGTGAAAGCAAATTTTTTTTAAATGCGTAGTCCTTTTGCAGTAGAATCACATCCTTTGAAACTTGTATCTTCTCCGATGGGATCACAGATAATTGCATCGAATGCTACATGCACTACCTCCTAGACGACAAAGGCAATTGCATTCCTGAAATAATCGCTGTTAATCATTAGTGTATACATCCATTTTTCTACTAAGAAGAAATAAAAGAAGACACTATCACTCTTGACTCAGATCCTGCATTTTGCGTTAAGTATTCCTTTCCAAGCTTTAAGTATTGCTTTCGATTTCATCCTCACAAAAACTAATGCATTGCGTGCTATGCAGGGTTTTATATTTCCTCAGGAGAATGTGAAAGAATAATTGATTGTGAGTTCTCAAATGGGATTGATAAACACTGCGATTACTTTGGGTTTATGTATCGTTACTTCATCAATTCTGGGAGAGATTATTAGCTTCAGAAAATCTGCAAAAATTCTATTGATTCTAGCTGTCAAATGTGTCTTCTAGACAATCTCGACTTAGGTTTCCCTGTGACTGAGATTATTTCGCAGTCTTCTTCATAGGAAATCACTCAACAATACGATAGGTGCGTTCCAATTTTTGATCTTTACACTTTCGATGCCTTTCCATTGTGTCTGCACTTGATCCTCGCAGAGAATCAATACCAGTGCGATTTATGTATGAACCTATATTATCTCAATGGCCAAAAGCACTGTAAGTAATTTGCTGATGACTCCAATTGCGAGATTAGTGATGGAAGATCCTAGAAATGTCTGATCTGCAGCAAGTAATACAAATTGAATCTCCAAACGAATACCTGCGAAATCGACAGAGACTAACTCTAATCCATTCCGTTTTGCATAAAACTCTCAGGAGTTGAATGCATCTAATGCGAAAATCTTTTTTATATCGCCTTTAACTACTGTTTTCCGATTGTTGACCCAGATTGCGAGAGCTCAAATGGGATAAAAGGTATCTGCGATCGCTGCAAGAGTGGCTAGCTCCTAGGTCAGCAAAAGCATTCACCATATTATCTCTCAGAGACTATCTGCAACTCCATCCTATGCAAGTCCACTGATCCCCTAACAGGCGATTGCGTGGAATGTCACTTTGGGTATGTGCTTATCTAGTCCAGAGAAACTGACACAAAAAAGGTTAGAAATTTTCTTAAAAATAATAAGAACATTTGTTTTGAATAGTTGTATTTTTTTCTCTTTCTTTCTATTTTTGTTTAGTTTGTATGCGCCTAGAAGAAATAACAATGTGCAGAATAGAACTACTTTGGGAACTGTGTTCAATGCGAAGAAGGCTATTATCTAGATAGAACAGACGCTCATACAAATGTTTGCTTCTTGATTTTCATTGATGACTGTATTGCAATGGATATCGAAAGGTAGAAATGTTCCCAATGCAAAGCAGGCTACGATCTCTTAGAAAGCGGACTGTGTTTTAAACTAACGAGATGCTTGAGATTTGAGAACTACATTTGCTTGGAATGTGCTGGTTAATTCTATTTGAAAGATGGAATATGTGTTCAAATCAAGAATTGCATGATGTAAGGCGATCGCTAGTGTTTCAAATGCGCTTCTAAATACTGGCTAAGCTCGAGAAGGATAGGTCAACAAAACTCAAAACAACCAGGAAGAAATATGAATTCTCAAGGTCATAATAATTATGCAGGTGTTTCTTCTGACAGCTTAGATAGTTGCTAGAGAATCCCTCATTGTGCGGAGAGTGATGGATTGGCTTATTCTTGCACAGTATGCGAAAGAGGATTTGCTCTTAGAATTGGAATATGCATGAGAGAGAACAATCTAAGCGATTAGTCTGAAAGATCAGCAACTGCAGTCAGCCGTTGTGTTGCTTACAATGAAAGCAGCCAGTGCGTGTAATGCTAGAATCTCTTCTTCTTAGTTGACGGTACTTGTGTTGGAATGGCTGAATCCAGCAACTGCCAAAGAAATAATGGAATCAATGATTTCTGTTAAGCATGCTCGTAGCATGGGTTCGCACTAACTTTTGACGAGAACAAGTAACAATCATTCTGTGTAAGAATCTCAAATTGTTCGATCTCTAACGGGATTGACCGTTGCATTGTTTGCTAAGAAAATCACTTAGTAAATCCCTATGGATAGTGTGATTAGGGGTTGGGTCAAAACAGTATCTTAAATTGCTTAGAGTTTTCCTAAGAAAGAACACCTAATCTAAATAGCTCAATCATTACTGATCCCACATTAAACAATTAGCTCTTAGCTAATGATAATACAAGCAACATTCATAGCAATACTCCCTTTATACTCTACTGCTAGCGATGCAATAATTTGTTTTATTTAAGCCCTGACTAGCAAGAATGCTTGCAATTAACCCCAGAGAGTCTCAGTAATTGTAGTTTCTCCAACGGTAAACTCAACGAATGTTCCATTTGCCAATAAGGATTTATTTTGCAAGAAGCTGCTTTGCTTGGTTTTGCACCTCCTTGTATTCGCTAGCCTAAAAAATTCAATAAAAGACTTTAAAATCAAGGGTGTTAGATATTTCGTAACTCAGATTTAAGTTTTTGCATGAAATGCTTAGAAGCTTTCTTTCTGATACCACAAAAAGGGTAATGCCACCCAAGAAACGAAGACTCTCTCAGAAAATGCTAAAGGTTCAATCCAACATAAGATGAATGTGAGATCTGTGCGAGTGGGTTCAAAATGAAGGAGTTTCGATCCATGAATAGGACAATGCAGATATGCATGAAACTGGATTAGCATGAGCAAGTAGAGAATTGTGCAGAATACTCACCTGGGATGAATAAGTGCATCAAATGCGAAAAAAGGCTCCAGTTTGATGTCATTGAATACGTCTTGGATCAAGATGGTAATAGTTGTATAGATGTCTTGCATTTAATGTGCAGGACGATAGATAGGATAAAACGAGCATGCATCGATGTATTCATCCCAGACTGTGAGAAAACTGTTGATGCACAGTGCGTAGAATGCAGTAATGGGTTTTATTTAGAGAAAAAAATTAAAAGTTCTGAGACACCAGAGTAATCTTCCTTATCCATCTCCTGCATTAAGCATACTCTTATTAGAAATTGCTACATTTATAGCTAAGAATACCAGGATACTTGCGATTTCTGTGAACCGTACTTTAGCTTAGTAGCTGGAAATAAACTAGATCAATGTGTAGCCATAACATTAAGCAATTGCAAGCATGCTAACGGATCAACATGCGTTCAATGCAAGGATAGCACGTAAGGAGATAGAAATAAGCAAATTGCCTATACACTAGGATTTCTTAAAATGTTACCATTTTTGAACAAAAAAGATGCAACTAATAAAGAGAAAATAAAAAAATTATTAATCGTTGCTGTTTTTGTTAGGTTTGGGATCAACAAAGATACAGGAAAGTGTGTTGAGAACTAAATCGCAAAGTGTCTGTAATTCACTCAAGAAAGAACCTCAAACATCTAAGTTTGCTTGAAATGCCAGAGAAACTATTTTCTTTCAAGCGACAAAACAGCATGCATCTGGAGACTACCTGAGATGAACTGCAAGAACAAAACAAGCCTTTCAGAAGAGGCTCATACTTGCCAGGAGTGCAAGGTAGGCTATTTCTTAAATAGCAATGGAGATTGCTTGAGGATAAACTCGCCTTGCAAGATTGCAAACTGCTTGGAATACAGCTAGGAATCAGTAGCTGATTCAATGATCTGTAAATAATGCATCAGTAACCATGCCTTGGAGGAATAGGGTCAAGTATGCTTGCCTCTCGATCCTTACTCAAATAACAACGAAATATAAGAGGCTTCAAAGCATAACAACACACTCGGCAATAATAGTTCTGAAGATACAATCAAACAAAAACAGCAAAACTCTTTCTCTTATTTTATCTTTTTGGTTTGCTTAGCGATCATTACCGTCTTTGGTTTTCTCATCTACTAAATAAAAAGAATTTTGAACTCATAGAGGTCTTCTAATCAACGAGTATCTTAGGTGATGAAGGCAATTGTTAAGCACACTAAAGAACCCCACTTAAACGTGAATATTGAGATTCCTAGTGCTGGACCAGTGAAAAATATAGAGAGTAAGAATGGGAAAACAGCCTATGCAAAAGATAACGAAGAAGATGCTAGTTTTTCATTTGGCAATTCAAAGGAATGGATTGAATGAGATGATGCAGCTTAGAAATTTTTTGTTGTTACATTCATTTATTAAAAAATACTTATAGTGTAATTGTAAACCCAATAATATTCTCATTATTTTTCAATTCAAAAATAAGACTTTTGAATAATCCTAGAAGTTTGCAAGGAAATGCGACGAGATTTGTTAGATTCTTATTAAAAATTTTTCTACTATCTTAGATTCCATTCATTTGCAGAATATTTTCTCTGCGGAGAAAAGAGATTTTATAGATTTTTGAGGAACAAGCAAAATACCAACACAAAATTGGCATTTCCAAAGATTATGCTGAATCCTATTTTCTTTTAACTGTTCCTCATTTTTCATTATGCTGCAGCAATGCTTTATCTGAATTAAATCCTTCACTGTATTCTTCACGACGATCACTTTTAAGAGCTGTGCCTGTAGTGCGAAAAAAACTATATCCTCAACTAAACTGCAACTTCTTGTGATCTGCGAAATGACTTGAGAATCTCGATGAATTGCATGCAAATTTCGGATTTCGGAGAATGCATGCGATGCCATTGCGGCTATGTGCTCTCAGAGATTCTTGAAGATTGTGTGATTGCTTCTAGTTCGTTGATTGGGTGTGAAATAACCACTAGAGAGAATGCTTGCTCGAGACCGAAAACAGATTATCTATTGCTAAAGTTAACCAATGGAAGTATCTCGCTTGAGTTTGCGAGAGGCTCTCACTGCGAAATCTTTGATTAAGCTAGTAACTTCAAAAAAAATAGTTAAGAAATTCATTTTCTAACTCTAATTTTGTCATATTATTTGAAATTTAGGTAATATCTGCATCCAGTGCCATTCTGGATATAAATATTAATAAAAAATTAATCAGTGCTTGCAGAGTGCCCAGCGGATTTTCAATGAATACTTTAGTTTCTTCTCATAAGACGGGGAGTTATCCAGTCGATCACTCTAGTTCACAGCGCGATTCGATGGAGTCTACCCGAAAATACATGACTGTTTAGTTTATGCCAGGAAAGGAGATAATTCGATTTTATAATGCGAGGAATGCGATGCTGGGAGAACTCTCAACGAACGCAAAACTAAATGCCTGAAATCTAAAGTAGAATTCTGCAAAATAAGCAAATCTCACAGCGGATCTGAGGGATAGATAACCTGTGTAGAATGCATTGATAATGAAAACTTCTTCTTAAGCAGCAATGAGTTCAATCAATAGTTCTGCTTACCTCGTTAGCAGCGTGATCCAACGACTAACTGCCTTGAGTATTTCATCAACATTCCGAATTGTTAATAATGCCCTAAGGGTTTGTTTTTAACAGAAACGGGGTGCAGTCTGGAACCGCTAGAATCAAAGGAACAAGAGTATTATTCTTACGATCCATATGCGTAATAATCTTAAGATTCTCTTGAGAATTGCGAGTATTGGCTTGAGGAAAACATATGTGGCTCTTGCAAAAAAGGCATGATTCCTAACAACAAAGGCACCTGCTAACATGTCTCTGATTTGAATTGCTTGATTGCCAAGGAAAACTCATCTTTCTGCATCAAATGCATTTCCTTAATGTATCCCAGTGAAACAGACAACAAATGTATTTCCATTGATGATTCCTACAGGTGCGTACAGAGTCTCGGCGAATCAAACGCCTGCAAGATATGTATCTCCCTTTATTACATTCATTCTGGGAAATAGTGTGTTCTGATTACTATCAAGCAGTGTGCGTTTTCTGATGGTAAAGAGAATAAATGTGCAATCTGTGACAATAAGTATTTTTTGAATGAGTAATTCTCCTGTGAGAAAATCACAGAGTTCAAAGCCTGCATCTTATCTGATGGGGTCTCTAACAGATGCACGAAATGCAGTAGGTACTGCATTTAAGACGAGCAAGGCAAATGTATTTCCTATTACACTGCTGTTAATCACCAATGCGTACATCCGTTCTTTTACTTAGAAGAAAGTTAAGAAGAGTAAGATTTCTCAGACGAAAGCAGAGTTCTTTGTGTTGAATACACCTTTGCGAACAGAGAGCATTGCTTCCGCTTTCACCCCCACAGGAACGAATGCCTTGAATGCTATTCAGGGTATTATATATCCTCAGGAGAGTGTGAACAAATAATGGGTTGCCATTCCTCTGACGGCATCAATAACCACTGCAAGTACTTTAAGATTGACATTTTTTTCTTCGACGATACTTGGAAAAGCTATTCACTTGAGAAAACATGCTTGGATTATGTAGGCTCTCACTGTCTATTTTGTCATCACGACGATCTAACCTATGGCATCCCTGTGACTGAGATAATTACACTCTCTTCTTCATAGCAAATCGCCCAGACATACGAGAGATGTGCTCGCTTTGTAGATGTCTACACTTTGGATGTGTTTCCTTAATGCATTCACTTGATCCTCACAGATAATAACTTTCAATGTGCTTTATGCATAAATCTATGGTATCTCAATGAAAATAACCGCTGCGTTTCCTTTAAGAACAATTCCGGCTGTGAGATCAGCGATGGGAGAACCTAAAAATGTCTGATCTGTAGCAAGCAATACATGCTGAATACCCTTACGAATTTCTGCGAAATCGATTAAATCTAGCTACTACCTATTCCCTTTTGCATAAAGCAGTCTGGAATCTAATGTATCCAATGTGAGAACTTATATTATATTGAGCTTAACTATTGCATGCCACTAATGGACCCTGATTGTGAGAGCTCCGATGGTATAAATGCTATCTGTGAACGATGCAAGAATGGCTAGCTCCTCAGCCAGCAGAATAATTAGATTTATTAACCATTTTAGACAATCTGTGACTCTATTCAATGCAAGTTCACTGATCCATAAACTGGAAACTGTTTGGAATGTCATACTGGATATGTTCGCATGTAGTCTGATGAAACGAGCCCTACAATGGCATAGTTTTCATGTGCCTAAAAGAGACAGGAGTGTGTAGTTTTAAACTACCTTCAATAATGTCTTTAATGCAAAGAAGGATATTATCTAGATATTAACAAAACTAATCCAAAAATATGCTTACTGTATTTCATTAATAACTGCATTGCAATGGATTCCGATGGGTAGCGATGCTCATAATGTAAGGCAGGGTATGATCTCCTGCAGAGCGGACTGTGCTTTAAACAAACGAG
>Ga0302271_10004908_pt1 | contig 10439 bp, 9 predicted proteins | sample III_Bog_N1_1_FD_198767 | JGI IMG/M metagenome (GOLD analysis project Ga0302271, IMG submission 198767) | Peat permafrost microbial communities from Stordalen Mire near Abisko, Sweden - III_Bog_N1_1 | ecosystem: Environmental > Terrestrial > Soil > Wetlands > Peat | place: Sweden: Abisko... | reverse complement strand
CAAATTCATTTTCCTCAACAGCGTACATGGGGCTACCATGTCCGACAAATAACACAGGCATTGTGCCTGTGTCAGTTGAGGAATGATTTAAATTTTTCAGATCATTGATAGTCATAATTTTCTTTTTAAAAAGTGATCAATTAATCTGACAGGTATCTATTTTTCTATTTCCTGTCAATTAACTGATTAAAAATTCAACGTCACAAAGAATTTTCACTTTGTCTGCTACAAGTACGCCACCAGCTTCCAGGGCTGCATTCCATACCATGCCCCAGTCTTTTCGGTTTATTTCTCCTGCAATTGAAAAGCCTGCTTTTTTATTTCCCCATGGATCGGACATAATGCCTCCATATTCAACTGATAATTTGACAGGTTTTGAAATTCCTTTTATAGTGAGTTCACCATTTAGTTCATAATTGTCTTCATCTTTCTGTGTCATCCCTTTTCCTTCAAAAACTATCTCGGGATATTTTTCAACATCAAAGAAGTCAGCACTTTTTAAATGAGCATCGCGATCAGGAGCTTCTGTATCAATCGAAGCTGTCTTTATAATAACATTTACTTTAGTAGTCAAAAAATCATTTTCTACCATACTTGCTTTACCTTCAAATTCCTTAAAACTACCCAGGACATTTGATATCATTAGGTGTTTAACCTTAAACTGAATTTTGCTATGCGACGAGTCAATAACCCCTTGCAATAATTTTGCTTCTGTTGCTTCCATTTTGTTTAATTTTATGTGTTTATATCTTTTAAATTCAATATTATTTTCCTAAACCTATCTGATTCATATAGCTTTGATTATCCCAGAACAGGTATTCTTCAATCATAGCGCCATCTTTCCAGATACCAACTGTACACCTGGGAAGACTGAATGATTTTCCGGTAGGTTGTATAAATTTTCCGTCACCAATAGGCATTGGTAATGTGAATGTACCTGTCATAACCCCGGTGACACAGGTCATATTTCCTGAACCAAAACGAATAGGGTGTGTTTTTATTTTAGTGTCCGGTGCATATACAAACATATATTTAAGATCTGCAATGTGACGATCTATACCAATGGTAAAGTGTCCATCAGGCCAGTTTACTTTAATGTCCTTGGCATGGCTTTCATGCAAACGAACCCATTGTTGATTGCTGAATACTGTATAATCGAGTGTATCGAATTTTTGAAGATACTCTGCCACCTGTACATTTCCTGCAGTCAGTGTTTTGATTTGTGCACGCAATGCTGCAATTTCCTTTTGACTTTTTGATTCATTTTGTGATGAACCTTTTTGGGTAGCACTCACAGTTGTTGAGATGAAAAACGTTGCGATTAAGGCAACACAAATTAGCTTTTTCATTGTTTTGACATTTTTTAAATGAGTATGTTTTTGTATTATTAATTACAATACAAAGATACTCTCCAAAGGATTGCCAACGGTAACAGTTTTCGGAAAAAGAGTGGTACTTTTAGGAAATAATGGCGCGGGTCATTTCCCGGAATTCGGATGGGGTGACGGATAGTTTATTACGGAACACCCTGGTAAAATAGGATTTCTCATTGTATCCCAAATCATAACCTATTTCAGAAACTGATTTATCTGTATGAATCAATTGATTTTTTGCTTCAATGAGTTTGCGTGTTTCAATGATTTCTGAAACACTTTTTTGAAAATTGTTTTTGCAGATTATATTCAGGTTTCTTTCTGACATATTCATTTTATCGGCATAAAATGAAACACCTTCATCGCGATTATAATTTTGTTCCAGAATTTTCAGGAAGTTATTGAAAGTGGCTATTTGGGATGCTTTTATGGAACTTTCAATAGGAATATTACGTTTTCGTTCTGCTTCGATCATGGATATTAGTCCGTTTGTAAGATGGCGAATGGTCTGAAAGTCTGGAATTGTTTGTTCATATTCAAACTGAATGATTTCACAAAGACTTACAAACCGGGTTGAACAGTCATTCGAAGAGAGTGGAGTGCTGGTAGAAGTAAAGAAATTGGAATAAAAATTCAATCTGGAATCAGGGATAAATTCATTTTGATAATTGATAACCCAACCTCTCAAATCATCATGTTCTACTATCCGATGCATTTTTCCCATTGAAACATAACTCACTGAAGGAGCTTTAATAATCTCAACCTGATAGTCAATATAATGTTCCAGGCTACCCTCAGTAACTATAACTATTTCTTCAAAATCATGATAATGTGCATCTTCCCGTTTTGCCCGAAGAATTTCAACAATTTCTTTTGTAATTTTGAATATATGAAATGGCTTATCCATCTATAAATTGAAATGAATGTTTATGTCTGTTGAACTACAAAGTTAGTAAATTAATGTAACTATCTATCAATGGGACTATTTTTTCAGAATAGATATTTTTTATTATTAAAAACGAACTGCAATAAATTGCAGTTCGTTTTTAATAATTTGAACTAAGGAATCTACTTTTCACTTATTCTCTTTAGTTTATTAAGACCATTGTCCCAATCCTTACCCATCATTTTATCCATGTTCATAAACAGATGCATAAGATTCATTGGGTAAGGCATATTTCCGGTCATTCCCCAGGTTGCTTTTGTTCGTGCCCCTGCGCTTACAAGTTTAACAAAGGCTTTTCCATGACTTTTTTGAGGTTTGTAAAAATTCAGATTAGTTTCAAACAATGTTGGTTTCTCAATGGCAGCAATTGTTTGACTTCCCGTACCTACAATAGTACTTTCCCAACTTTGTATAGCTCCAACCGTTCCATCCTGCCCTTTAAGATCTTTCTTCATAACCGGATCATGATCATTCCAGGGACTCCACTTATCCAGTGCAGCTAAGCTGTTGACATTGACCCATACTGAATCAATAGGTGCGTTAATCGTTATTGTCTTTTCATAATTAAAATTTTTAGGGACAAATAACGCAACAAATAGCAAGAAGGCGACAAATGCTCCAAGCCCAACAGCAATATATTTTAATGTTTTCATAATACAATAATTAAAATTTAAATTTTCAAAATAGAATAACCCGAATAAATTATATTTATGAAACAGAATATTGAAGAAAAAGTTTTTCTTTAATATTTATTTCCGGTTGGAATAATCCGGATTCATAAAAGTAATTTAAAATTCAGTATGATATCATCTGAAGCAGGTAAGCCGAATTACACATTATGAATTATGAATTATGAATTGTGAATTGTGAATTAATCACCCCGCCCACCCTTCTCTGTCAAGGTTGCGGTAATTAATAGCTTCCGCCAGATGATTAGAAAGTATATTCTCTGAATTATCCAGGTCGGCAATGGTACGCCCTACTTTGATAATCCTGTCGTAAGCCCTGGCCGATAAATTCAACCGTTGCATGGCATTTTTCAGCAACTCAGAACCTGCTTTATCAATTTGAGCAAATGCCCGCATTTGTTTCGACGACATTTGGGCATTACAATACACTCCATCAATATCCTTAAATCGGAGTTCCTGTATCTGACGGGACTTAATAACCCGATCACGTACAACATCGCTGCTTTCGGAATCCTTCATTTCCGAAAGTTTTTCAAAAGGTACCGGAACAATTTCAATATGAATATCTATCCGGTCGAGCAATGGACCTGAGATACGGCTAAGGTATTTTTGAACAACACCAGGCCCGCACACACATTCACGGTCAGGATGATTGTAGTAGCCACAAGGGCATGGATTCATAGAGGCTACCAACATAAAGCTGGCTGGATATTCAATGGCAAATTTAGCTCGTGATATGCAAATCTTTCGATCTTCGAGAGGTTGACGCATAACTTCCAGCACGGTCCTTTTAAATTCAGGCAATTCATCCAGAAAGAGGACTCCGTTATGGGCAAGCGATATTTCCCCCGGTTGAGGGAATGTTCCACCACCCACTAGAGCAACGTCAGAAATTGTATGATGGGGACTCCGGAATGGTCGTTGCGATATCAGGGAAGTATTGCTGTCAATATTCCCAGCAACAGAATGGATTTTTGTAGTTTCTAATGCTTCCTGGAGTGACAGGGGAGGCAATATTGTGGGGATTCGCTTGGCCAGCATGGATTTACCGGCCCCGGGAGGGCCAACCATGATAATATTATGGCCCCCTGCAGCGGCTACTTCCAGGGCTCTTTTCACATTTTCCTGCCCTTTCACATCAGCAAAGTCAATTTCTGAGAGATTCATGTTACTAAAAAACTCTTCCCTGGTGTTTACAATCGTCGGTTCAAGCGATGCGATTCCATTAAAAAAATTAATTACCTCGGTAATACTTTCTACCCCGTAAACCTCCAGGTTATTGACCACAGCAGCCTCTCTGGCATTTTGCTTTGGGAGAATAAATCCTTTATAGCCTTCTTCCCTTGCTTTTATGGCAATAGGCAACACACCTTTTATGGGCCGTAAACCACCATCCAGGGATAATTCACCCATCATCACATAGCTTGCAAGGTTCGTTCTTTTAAGTTTATTATCGGCAGCCATAATTCCTATGGCCATAGGCAGGTCATATGCCGAACCCTCTTTCCGGATATCGGCAGGTGCCATGTTGATAACGATTTGTTGATGTGGAAATTCGTGCCCGGTATAAATCAACGCGGAGGCTATGCGTTCATGACTTTCTTTTACTGCATTATCAGGCAATCCTACATGCAGGAACCTGATCCCTTTGCTTACATTTACTTCAATAGTAACAATCGTAGCGTTTATACCTTGTACAGCTGCGCCAAAAGTTTTTACCAACATGCCAGTTTAGATTTAAGATGGAACACTTAAAAATCATCAACACATTAAAAAGCAAAATATGATAATCGAATTATGAAATCTGAATTTAATAATAACAACAGAAGTACTGGCGTTAAGCTAATTTGAAAATAATATAAACCAATAATTTTACGATTAAATAATTACGCCATTATTAGCTTAACATAACACTAGTACAAAATAAGCATATCGGATTCGATATGTATCTTACAATTTGGATATTATACTGAACAAAATGACAATCAAGCCTTTCTTGAAAACTTCAAACCTCAAACTACAAACTTCGCACTTTCTAAAAAGCATAACCGATATTCAGCGACATAGGAATTTTTACCGCACCGTTTAATGGGAAAACGTTCCCATTCGAATAATGACCGATTTTCAATTCTGCATTCATGTTTCGGTTCTCGCCAAAAAACACTCCCAGCCCCATGGTATCCTGAAAAGTAAAATGCTCTCCGGTCTCAAATCCATCGAGTCTTACTTTGGAGATGTAAGTTGGACCAGCAACAGAATAATAGAAATAAGCATCTACAGGTTGTGAATGCAGAAAATTAAACCGCAATACCGGAAATACAGAAAACGTAAAAAAGGACTCTTTTGTTGGATAAATAATATTTTTTCCTTTCCCGCTGGTTTGCCAGGTTGAAGCATTTACCCCCCAATCCAGGGCAAAGTATTTTGGGGAATGGAATATATTCCGTTGATAATTGAGTGACAGACCCTGACGGATCTCTGCATCGCCTCCCCAGAACAGGCTTACTTTTTCCAGCGAATTATTGATTCCATACCCGGCTATATTACTCGAATAACCAATCTGTAACCACTGTTTTGGATTTATGTATCCTGTTTTGGCACCCTTTTCAAGTTTCTTGTTTGATACAGGAGTCAATTTATAATTAAATCCTGTAGACAAAAAGGTTGTTGCAGGTTGATTGACATTTATATTTTTAGGAGAATAGGCACCACTCAGCATCAATCGCCAGTTATCATTGATATGGTAGTTTATTCCTCCTCCCAACAAAACTGTTGGATAACTAACACCTGATATGATAGGAGTCCCATCTTCAGCATTAAAACCGTGTCTGGTCACGATGGCAAGTCCTGCTTCTCCATTTATTGAAAAACGATTGCCGATAGGCAACTGGGGCCTGAGTGTCAGTCCCCCGACATTCATCCACACCGAACTTCGGATATTCGCAGGTTTCTGATTTATTATAGTATTATTGTTTTTATAGTAATAAAACACCCAGGATACCGGACGCATATAAGTCAGTTGTGCTGACAAGTATTTATTAAACTCATAACCATACAATACAAGTCTGACTGCAGGGTGATTAACAACCACATTGCTAAAAACATAACCAGTAGGAACATTAAACTGAGCTAACCCAAAATCATAATTTATAGAGCCTACACTTACCCCAAAGTAGGCATTCCGCAATGCCAATGGCAATTGGGCACGTTCATCCTGAGCCATTGTATTGAATGTATTCATCAAAACCAAAACAGATAAAATTATTTTCAGGGATAAGGATTTCATTAGAATGCTCAATTTTATAAAAAATTATGTATAGTATTTCTTCGGAATGATTGTTTACAAGCTGAAGCCTATAAACGAATGCCCAATCAGTTGCAAAAATAGTTAATATATTTTATACTTAATCAGTTTACAACTATTATTCTAAAAGTTCTTGATATTTCTCCTTTCCTTAACGGGTTTAAATAAAAATAGCCGGAACAAATCCTGTTCCGGCTACTTTATATATGAATCATGAAATCACTGTTCAGGCTTTTTCAGACAAATAACTTGCGATTCCTTCCTGGGTTGCTTTCAAAGCTTTTTCGCCTTTCTTCCAGTTTGCAGGGCAAACTTCACCAAATTCTTCTGTAAATTGCAAGGCATCAATCATTCTCAAGACTTCATCCACGTTCCGACCAAGTGGCAAGTCATTTACCAACTGATGGCGCACTACACCCTGTTTGTCAATCAGGAACAAACCACGGTAAGCTTTTGGCTCACCAACAAAAGTTTCATTTCCTTCTTCATCGTATTCTTCCGAACCTACTAAGACATCATAGTTTTTTGAAATGGTTAAATTCTGATCTACAACCAATGGATAAGTCACACCCTGGATTCCTCCTTGATTTTGAGGAGTCTGAAGCCATTTCCAATGCGAAAATTCAGAATCGGTTGATGCTCCAATCAAAACTGTGTTTCGGCTTGCAAATTCCGCTGACTTGTCCTGAAATGCAATTAATTCAGTTGGACATACAAATGTAAAATCTGCAGGATAAAAGAAGAAAACAACATATTTTTCTCCAACAAATTGTTCCAATGAAAAGTTTTCTACTATTTCATTTCCATTTACGACTGCCTTGCTGTTAAATACAGGGGCTTTTTTTCCTACTAATACTGACATATTCTTTTATTTTTTTATTGGTTAATATTTTATATTGCAAAAATAATCATATATAAATTGAATACATCATAAAATCCAATAGAGTTTTTGTATAACCAGATAGGCAAATCTTATTAACACAACAATGACTTATTATCGGGTTTATTTTATATTGCATCTTATCTTTTGATGACTTATCCTACGGAGAGTATTCATCTTAAAACACGCTGGAATAAATATTGTTTACCTGAATTCAGATTTCTTTTTTACGGTTGAATCGCATATAGGGTGCCTACGGGAATCAAATCAAGATAATCTCATAAAACATCAGGAAACAAAGTTGCGATATTCAAAAGAATCAAAATAAAATCACCTATTAGAGTCTTTTAGATTCATAAATAGAAAAATAACATTTATTTTTTTACTAATCTATTTGTGAAAAAATGACGAGGTTAAATCAAATGGATAAGGATGACAAAATGGATTGAGAAATAAAATATAAAGTAAACTAAGATTTATAAATCAGGACTGTGGCATAGGCAGCGATACCTTCCTTGCGGCCAACAAAACCCATTCTTTCGGAAGTAGTTGCCTTGATGGAGATAGTATCTGTTTCAACCCCCAACACTTCAGCCAGGCAACTTTGCATATTCGGGATAAATGGATTTAGCTTGGGTTCTTCGGCACAAACCGTAATATCGGCATTTCCGAATTCATACCCATGGTTCCGAATTAAAATAGTAGTGTCCATCAATAGTATCTTACTGTCTATATTTTTATAGTCATTTGAATTATCAGGAAAATGGAAGCCTATATCGCGCAAATTGGCAGCACCCAAAAGGGCATCACACAAAGCATGAATCAACACATCAGCATCCGAATGTCCTAACAGTCCGACACTATGTTCAATGCGGATTCCACCTAACCACAATTCACGTTCAGGAGCAAAAGCATGAACATCATATCCAAAACCAACACGTATATTCATATTCACAGATAAATAATTAACAAGAAAAACGGTTGAACCAACCTGAAGGAAGAGAACAACCGTTTTAATAGAAATTTAAAATTAAAGTTTTATAAATCAGAATTTACAAATTATTTGACAAGATTTTTCAACCCGAACAAATCAAACGACAGCGAGAAACGCAAGGTTTGATCGAGGGGATTGGATTGGGAAGTTGAAATTACATAGGCAGCATCCAACTGAAATACATTCAGTTTAAAACCTGCACCTGCAGTAAAGTATTTACGGTTTCCCTTATACTGATTTTCATTAAAATAACCTCCACGTACAAAGAACTGGTTATTATAAGCATACTCAGCACCTACCGACCACATCACTTCCTGTAATTCTTCTTTAAAACCTCCGGGAGCATCACCAAAAGATTTAAAGATACCAGCTATTGGTGACATAGCATTATATGCTGCAATATCTGCTGAAGTTGGATTAAGTTTTGGAGTTGGTACCAGTAATTTATTGATGTCGGCACTGACCGAAATCTTATTGTAGTTATCTATTGGATAATCAAAAGAAGTTCCAATACGTAAATTAGTAGGGATAAAGTTGCTTGTTTCGTTTTGATCATAAGATATCTTAGAACCGATATTCGAAATATTGATACCAAATGCCAGTTTTCCATCTACACTTTGAAGGGTAACCGGGGTTTTATAATAGGCTGAAATATCGGCAGCAACTGCAGCTCCCGGGTACATTTCAGATCCACCTGCCAGATTGATTCCATTATTCAAATCGGAATAAATAAAACGCATTGTAATAGCAGCTGATAATTTTTCAGAAAGCAACCGTGAATAAGCCAAATCAACTGCAACTTCGTTCGGATGTGCCGCACCCTGAGGAATTCCCAATTGGTCCATCAATGTTATATCACCTAATGAGAAATACCGTAATGACATACTCAAAGCCTGACGTTGGTCAAATTTCCAGTAACCTGACAAATAGGCCAGGTCAATATCTGTAACAAGCTTACGAAGCCATGGAGTGTAAGATATTGATAATCCGGCATCACTTTCCATAAAAACATATTTGGAAGGATTCCAGTACTGGGAGTTAACATCGGGAGTAGTAGCAGCACCAATATCACCCATACCACCGGCACGGGCATCAGGGGCAATAGAAAGAGAAGGGACAGCTGTTACAATCGGATTATTCTCTTGGGCTAAAGCAGCTGCCGAAAATGAGAAAAGGACACAAAGAGCTAAAAGGTTATTTTTCATTCGAAATGTATGTTTTTTATTACTGCAATATTAGTAAAAATAATTAAGATTTTAATTATTAAACGGGAAATTTTAGATTTATTGTTCAACTACCAACATTTTGTTCGTTTTGGATGAAAAGTCACTATTTGTTGTTTTGATGCTTACACGATAAAAGTAAATGCCTGTTTTCACTTTTTGACCGGTATTCGCCATTAAATTCCAGGATATATTATCAGCGCTCGACTGGGAGAACGACCAGATTTCACGTCCACTGATATCAAATATTTCAACTTTCGTATTTAAAACTGATTCAGGCCTATCATGCTGAATAATGATGTTGGTCCTAGTTTTAACAGGATTCGGATAATTATAAACTGTAAATATTTCAGGGTTTAATCCTTTTACCACTTCAAAATTAATGGAACTGCTTGTCGAGTTATTCAACAAATCCCAGACCCTGAAAGTAAGTGTGTGTTTTCCATTATCCATGGCAGGTAATTTGTATTTAACAACCCCACTTGAATAGCTGTTGGTATTAGCTTGAAAATAATCATTCAACACGTATGACTGTGATGGATCCTGGTCAATGGTTAGCATGACATCATGCCCAATACCACTCCCTACAGTATTAATTCCATTGCTGTCGTTTACATTGGCAATGAAAAGTGGTGTTTCATTTACCTTATCACCCGATACAAAGTTTTGAGAATTCAAAAAGAGTTCTGCTTTCGGGCCAGTAGTATCATCAATGGAATACTTATTGGTACCTCCAATTACAAAATTTTCAAAATAGCCCTGTCCTTCATAATTATTGGTGTCATCATTGGCATAATAATTTATTCTTCCACCACCATAATTATATTTTATATCTTTTGGTAACATAAATGAGAATGTATATTCTCCATTCACTACCTTGGCATCACCTGAGAATAATGTATTAGGTCTGTCGGAATATGACATGGACCCATCACCTTCATTATTCAAGGTGGTAATCCGTTGAACTTTATCGTACGCTATTGCATGAACTGTTCCATTGAAATCAGTTGCTTTTTTTCCATTCTGATTG
>Ga0302271_10004906_pt1 | contig 10445 bp, 7 predicted proteins | sample III_Bog_N1_1_FD_198767 | JGI IMG/M metagenome (GOLD analysis project Ga0302271, IMG submission 198767) | Peat permafrost microbial communities from Stordalen Mire near Abisko, Sweden - III_Bog_N1_1 | ecosystem: Environmental > Terrestrial > Soil > Wetlands > Peat | place: Sweden: Abisko... | reverse complement strand
CCTCTCTTTTTGGAGCGTTCACTTGTTTCCGCAGAGAAAAGCGATTTACTAAAATGAAGAAGCATGTCAGTGAAATGGATGTCTTCGATTTTGAGAAAGTCATTAATGTTTCATAATTACCAACAAACAAGACAATCGCACTTAGAGCGACTGTAGACTCTTCTTCTCTAAAAAATGCAAGAATCGATAAGACTCAAGATGTAGTCCTCTCATTGTTCGCTGTTTCTCAGAACCCAACTTAGATGTTCGGTATACTCTAGGGACTAACTTTGAATATCATAAACCAATCCAAGATAACTCTCCCTGTCGCTAAATCTCATGGAAAATCAGCTATTTTCTATGATTTACATAAAATCTCTGATGATTTCAAACACAACGAGCACGAGCGTTAAGGTCCTTTAGGTATATTCCAGCGGATCTAAAATATCAAAGGAGATTTAAACTTCGCTGAATATGCCATTCTACCCAATGAAAAGTATATCTTTGTCGGGAGAATTTAACCAGGAAACACCAAATCAGTAGTATTTACACCTCGAATCATTATGGGTGATAATAAAATAGGATTTCTGAAGAATTTAGATTATGTTCTAGGAAAGAATAACAAAACAAAGAAATATTGTCTTGTTTCAGCTGCAGGGATTATTGTAGGACATTAGGTGTTTAAAAGAGTATTCAAAGATAGGCTAAGAACATAAGGATAATTCACTTAAGTATGATTGAAGAAAGAGAGTGAATGATAAAGCAATGGTGATCCAAAAATGGCAATAATAAACTTATTTGTAGTTTGTTTAGTTTATTGTCTAAGTGAAATGCTGTGAAAGGATTAGCTTTGTTTGATATAATTGAAATAGAAGGAAATACATAAAAGTTTGTGTTGACTTTTCTTATAAAAGTTGAGGTAATCTTATCAATCCCACGATTCTTTTGGTTTGTTTTGTTTATTTTCTTTGCTAGAAAAACTCAAGTTTAGTAAAAGTTTGAGATTAAAGTAGTGTCACTAAGTGTCATAATTCAATAGTATTTCTCTCTCTCTCTCTTACTCTCCCTCACTGATTTTTTTGAAAAATATCATCGAAAATGGGTTCATCTTTATCAAGACTGTTTGGATTGACATTTCATCAGAAAGAAGCGAAAATCTTAGTGCTCGGTTTGGATGGTGCAGGCAAGACAACTATCCTCTACAAGATCAAACTTGGTGTGGTCTTGAAAGCTGAACCAACAATTGGGCACATAAACATCGAAGAAGTTGAATACAAGATGATCCAATTTACTATGATGGACTTTGGCGGTAACGATACAACCAGAATTTCATGGAGAGAATACTTTAAAGGTGCGTAAGGAATCATTTTTGTTGTTGACTCGAAGGATAAGGAGCGGATTGATATTGCAAAGGAGGAGCTTCATAGAATGCTTGCTGATGAGGAACTTAAGGATGCTGCTGTGCTAGTATATGCCAACAAACAAGATCAAGGAGTTATGAGCATGTCTGAAATAGCACAGATATTAAGTCTAGCTAATCTCAGGAATCGGAAATGGTTCATCCAAGGAACTTGTGCTTTAAGCGGCGAAGGTATTTTTGAAGGGCTCGAATGGCTTGCCAATGCTTTGAGGAAAAGGATTTGACCTAAAGAGATAATCCTCAATTCTAACTGTTCTAATATCTCATCAACCACGAATTACTCTAGTTTTATATCTTCATAATGCTCATATTTTAATATTAAAATCATGTTATTGTTATTAATGTGTTTATCTTATTAATAATTGAGCATTTATCATTTTATTATTATTGCTAATTATTTGGTTGTTAAACTTCCAATAATTTGGCGCATTTGGAGTATTCAAAGAAAGGTTTCTTCTGTAGGTGCGACTTGATAGCAAGAGGAATACAAACAAATAACTGAATTCACATGTACTTGCAACTCTAACATAGAATGATCCTTTTTGTTCAAAAAAAGAACATAGAAAGGGATTATTTCCACCACAGTGAATAATGAACGCCTCAGACAAGAGATATCCGATTGTGTGTGCTATCACTTCTAAGCCCAACCTGCTCATGCCTTTATTAGATGAACTCGAAGATACTATCAAGTAACGTTTTGAGACTATACCTATAACACTTCGTGTAAGTACTATCGAGTATTTGAAAACTATGCCCTCCCATTTCAATCTACAATAACAAAATTTCTGCACCTACAAGGAACCTAACTGATCTTCTTACCTCGTCAGTTCACTCAGCAGATAGAGATAGGATATCTGTGACTAAAGGAGAATCTAATTCTCATAGAGGACTACAGGAATATCTAGACCAGCTACAACTGTTAGATGATTCAAGACAGCGAGTTGATTCTATTTCCCACACAAAAAGCTATCGATTCTAGCATAGATAATTATTGAAACAACAACAATGTTCAGATGCTCTTACTACCTAAAAGACTGCTATTATGAACTTAGATCACAGACAGAAAGACAGACAGGAATCATGAGCAGAAATACATCATCAATTAATCAGACCAGCTGCATTTATGTAAGCTTAACATAGAACTAGCGCTTATCATTGGGCATCTTAGCATTAGAGACTTGTAATCACAGCTTGACAGATACCCCTTAACAATATATCTCAACATGGAACACTTTCTAAATCGGTGGGGTTTGATTGTTCATTTCTAATCTGAACTCAATCAAGAAAACAACATCTGTTCTGCCATATAACTCACTCTACTATTTGCGAATACTATTATTAGCTAGAACTCCTTGAAAAGAACTAATGAAGAGACACTTACAATTCATGCTCTCTCTCCCCTCCAAAGAACTGAATCTCAAACATCCCTAAAGAAGGGAACTCTCACACAGCCGCTCGTGTGCTATTTCATTGATTGTTCGAATAATTGAAGCGAAAACGTATGGAAATAAGCAATGCAATCTTGAAAGAAACAGGGCGTTTAAATAGATTTTGAACAACGACAACAAACAATACAATTATAATTTCTTCGAATCTCTCGAGGGAATCACTCTACTTAGGGAGAGAAAGCTGTTTCTTTCCTTTTCAGAACTCATCTATTCCTACGCGCTCCTTGAAGGCTCTGATGTTAGAGACAGTCACGCCCCAATTATCTTCATTACTAGGACTTTAGATGCATACTGCGAATCTGTAGGTTGCGTCTCGTTTGAGTGAAGTTGCATCTGCTTTGACAATGTTTGAGCGAGATTCATCGAAGATGAACATTTGCTGGCTTTCAATGCAAAATCTCATCTTTATTTATGTCAATGTCGCATTCAACGGAGCACTATTCAAGGCAACTCCTCTTATCACAGTGCTTGCTCTGTCACTTGGATATGAATTGAAACTTTACTATCCATTACTAACTTCTGTGGTATCTTTTAAAGTATCTTCTAATAAACCAATTTTGATCCTATTGCACCCGCCTAATGGCTTATTAAATGTACAAGTAGCCTCATACATCAAATCGTTTTGCAGCACTATTTCACTCACTGCTTAGGCACGTACATGATTAGCTAAGAAAATAGAACTTCCATTCTCTACTGGCTTAATTTCAAGTTGATTACTAGCTTTATAGCCAGTCTTAGTGAATTAAATGTTGAGCAGTTATTCATTTTTTGCAAAGTTGAAAGATAGAAGTTCCAGTATTGGCAGCGATGCCAGCAGTCTGTTCAGTTCATTGGCTTGGTTGCTACTCAAAATGACTCCCTTTTTGAGGCATTGGATAGTATCAATGGAGTTTGGTTGCAGTCGAGGAATTGGAGACATTGCTTGCGGGAAATCAGCGTCATTTTAAGTAAATTCAGTCATTTTCTTGGCTAAATCATCGATAGCCTTCAGCTGATTGTCAGTCAGACTGGTGAAATCAATTGCTAGTGGTAGCTATTCTGCTATCTCAAAGGCTGAGAAGTAGCTGCTTACATCGAAAAGGATCTGTTGAAGTTGATTCAGCACATTCGGAGGGCATCTGTTAGCAGGGTTACTGATCAGATTGAAAACTAGCTCTGAAGTCCACACTCTTTCAGCTTGAGGTCGATCAGGGTTCTTCTTTGATTGCACCAGTTATTCAGCGATTCTCCTGAGCAAGGCTATCTCTTGTTCTTCGAGCAGCTCGAGCTCTAGCCTCTGTTTTCCCTCCTCGAAGACTTCACCGAAATCAGCTTTATCGTAGATCTTCTTCATTCTCAAAAGGTGCTTCTTCAGCTGCGCTTTGAACTCCTCCGAGACACTGTTCAAACTGTTCGTCGCTAACTCGTACAACACAGAAGCATTCCCATTCCCCAGACTGTCATTCTCGTTATGCTGTCTGGCCATGTCGCTCACATTATCCACGAGGAACAGCGATATCTTCCCCAGCTGAGCCAACACATCTTCCATGATTCTCTTCGGACCTTCGAAATCAACACTGTTTACCTGGAGAGCATGCTCTTCCAGCTCTCTCTCGAGTGTCTGTTTCGTAAGTTCAGAGCTGCTCAAAACAGAGGCGATAGTCTCTCTAACTCTTATCGCGAGCTTCTCAGGGTCAGTCTGGACATCACTGACACATTCTCTGAGGGATTCTTTTGCACTCAAGCGATTGTACTCGCTTGCGATATGCGCATTGAAGTCCCAGAGCTATTCGGCTTGCTTGTTCGTTGCTTCCTCGAGTTCGTCGATTTTCTGATTAATTTTGAGTCTGAATTCCTTAAAATAGATTCTAAACTTATCCCTCAGATCTGTGTCACTTCTAGGCTACGAAGTGACTGCTTTCACCTGCTGGAGGAGAGAATCTTCGTCGTCGGGAAGAGGCCAGTTCCAGAGGATCGTGTTGCTGTCACTTCGCTAGATCTGCTTGATGGGGATGAGGTATTTGGGTGTGAGATTCTGCTCGAAGAAGCACAAGTCGCACTTGAAGGGGGAATCAGTGGTTGAGGGATCAGTGCACAGGAAGACGCACTCAGCATAGGGATGGATCTTGCAGTATCTTCTACTCTCATCGGTGAGAGCCTGTTGCTGCTGAGGACAGCAGTAATTCGTCTGAGAGGACATGCTTTGTATGGAGGGTGTGTTTTAATTATTTGTAAGGGTTTCATTGATTTGTGATCACTGTGTTAATCTAACATAGATCTTTGAGAGATTATCAATTAATTGGTTTATTCAAGGACATTAATAAACTTTTTTGATGTGTTATGTCCCCACAAGAATATTTTCTCTAGATTCTACACATTTAATCAAAAGATGAATAATGTTTTAGCAATGGTTATTTTGTTTCTTTATCACAGAATTCCTTCACATCTATCCGGAATTGATTGAAAACTGAATGGTCGAGAAAAGAAAAGCTATCCAAAATCTAATAATAATCGACACTTTGAAAACAATTGAAACGACACAAAGTTTCTTTCAGCTCAATGTTGTGAACAATCTACATATGCAATGCTGAGAAAGAAAATCTATGCAAGTCTCAAGTGATAGAGGACCCATATAATATTTATCTTAACACGATCCCAGCCAGAAATGAGGGGTTTTGGAAGACCTTTAACATGTGTAGTTTAGAAAATCAGCAATTTATTTCTTTAAACTTTTCAAATAATAGGAAATACTTAGAAGAATTCAAACAACATCCTAGTTATTAATCCCACTGCCAAACTGTCGACTCACTCATTCTCTAGATTAAAATCTTCTCTCTTATTTCTGTTGGCTTCTTTTACTTTGGCTCTTCAGCCTATTCCTTTTTCTAGAGCTTTTTCTTTATTAAAAATGGTAATACTTTCTTTGAGCAAATCTAAAAGATAGACTAGATCTTGGTGCTAGCTTATTAATGATTCTTGTTTGAATCATGAATCCTCTGACTAATAAATCACTGTTTTAAACAATGGATACTTTATCCTAAACTTCTGCAACAGGAATAACAAAAAGATGTGCAAGAAGCTTAATTGATTCAACACACAAACACAAAAATAGCTAACTATTCTATTCAAACTCTGCCGATGAACATGTGTATGCCATAGCCAAGTGCTGAATTTCACTATTATTCTCAAACATTTAGATGAAAAAGGATAGCAGGACTTTTTAAAAAACTGTTCATTTAATAGCCACTATCTCCAGAAACAGAAGATACTCTCGGACAAAGGCTAATAAATTGGACTCTAGACACACGAACAATAAATTGATAGGATTACAATCGAACCGTCTGAGTAATGATTCTAGTGGTCAAAGTTGCTGAAACAGAAACAAAAAATAAAGAAGCCTTTATTATTATCTCTCGAAGGATAAGGAAAGGATTGATATTACAAAGGAAGAGCTTCATAGACGGCTCGCTGATGAGGAACTCAAGGGTGCTGATGTGTTAGTATATGCCAATAAACTAGATCAAGGAGTTAGGAGTGTGTCTGAAATAAATAGCAAAGATACTTAGATTAGCTTATCTCAGGGAAAGAGAATGATTCATTTAAGGAACTTGTGCTTTAAGCTGAGAAGGTCTTTTTGAAGGGCTCGAATGGCTTACCAATGCTGTGAGGAAAAGGAAATGAAGAAAACAGATAATCCCCCATTCTGACTGTTCCTACAACTCTTCAAATATCAATTAGTTCAATTATTTATCTTCATAATGTTCATATTTTACTATTAAAATCTTCTTATTGTTATTAATGTGCTTTTTTATGAATAATAGAACATTTATCATTTATGAAAAAGATTCTGAATTTGATTCAGAATCATGATCACAGTGATGATATATCCATAGTCAATTATTGGAACAACCATCATCTTCTTCTTTTTCATCAAATTCATTTCACCTTACACAGAAAATGATGGTATGAAGGTGATGAAGGAAAACAACCTATGCTGCTATCAATAGAATTTTTTGGAATTGATGAGAAAATGCATGTTAGTTTGCTATAAAAAAAGAGATGATTCAAATGACATGTTATTAGTTAGAAGTATCGGTGAAATAGATTTAAGAGAGATAGGTGTTGTTGTTCGATTGCACTTGCGTTGTGGAGTATTCAAAGAAGATATTTCTTCTTGTAGGTTGAACTTGATAGCAAGAGGAATACAAACGAATAACTGATTTCATATGCAAGAGCAATTCTAACATAACATGATCGATTCTTTTTTTTATGAAAAAAAAGAACGCAGAAATGGGAGTATTTTCACCACAATGAATAACCAACACCTCAGACAGAGATAGCCGATTGTACGATAATATCACTCAACAGATTGAATTCGTTCCTGAAAAAGCAAATCTACATTCAAAATAATACTGATTGGAATTCAATTTGAAGACATCTGCATAGTACGAAGACAAAGACTAAATACTCATCTTTATCAGCTACTTCGGAGGGAGATAGGCTAACTATCTAAGACCTACTAGCTCGTGCCCTTTATTAGATGAACTCAAAGCAATTATCAAGTAACATAGAGAGACTATAATACCTAAAACACTTCGTGTAAATACGATAGAGTAGGTTAAGACTATGACCTCCCATTTCAATCTACAATAACAAAATTTCTGCTCCTACAAATGACCTAACTGATCTTCTTACCTTGTCAGTCAACTCAGCAGATAGAGATAGGATATCTGAAACTAAAGGAGAATCTAATTATCACAGAGGACTACAGAACTATATAGAGCAGCCACTATGGGTTAGATGATGCCAAGACAGTAAATTGATTCTATTTCCTACACAGAAAGCTATCGATTCTAGCATAGATAAATATTGAAATAACAACAAAGTTCAGATGCTCTCACTACCTAAAAGACTGCTATTATGAAATTACATCAGAGTGAAAGATTGCTTGGAATCATGAGCAGAAGGGCATCATCAATCAATCAGACCAGGTGTATTTTGGTTAACTTTACAGAGAACTAACGCTTATCATTAGGCTTCTTAGTACTAGAGACTGGTAATTACAGCTTGACAAATACTTTTCAATTCAGCTTCATTTCAATATAAACACGAAACGACATCTCAGATTGTGGGCTCATTTAGTACATACGTTGCTGCATAGCTAAGCAATACAAATAAAAATATATTTTCATTGAATCTCCTTTGAGACTATCAGTTATATATAGCCTGTGAGAGAGATTCAGCTTATCTAAGTGTTTCACAGCCTATTCAATCTAGCTTATTCTGAATATTAACATCCTCTCTCTCTCTTTCCCTAGATTGCATACAAAAAATCTCAAAGTGCAACACTATACTAAATAGGGGGTGGTTCATTATTCATTTCTAATCGAAATCAATCATCAAAACAACATCTTGTCTGCCATATAACTCACTCTACTATTTGCGAATACTATTATTAGCTAGAACTCTTTGAAAAGAACCTATCAAGAGACACTTACAATTCATCCTCTCCCCCTTTCTAAAGAACTGAATCTCAAACATCCCTAAAGAGGGGAACTCTCACACAGTCTCGTGTGCTATTTCATTGATTGTTCGAATAATTGAAGCGAAAATGCAAGCAAATAAGCAATGTAATCTCGTTAAGAAACAGGGCGTTTAAATAGATTTTGAACAACGACAACAAGCAATACAGTTATCATTTCTTTGAATCTCTCCAGGGAATAACTCTCCTTTGAGGGAGAGAAAGCTGCTTCTTTCCTTTTCAAAACTTATCTATTCCTGCGCGCTCCTTGAAGGCTCTGATGTTAGAGACAGCCACGCCCCAATTATTTGAACCAGGATTTTAGATGCATACTGCGAATCTGTAGGTTGCATCTCGTTTGAGTGAAGTTGCATCTGCTTTTACAATGTTTGAGCGAGATTCATCGAAGATGAACATTTGCTGGCTTTCAATGCAAAATCTCAACTTTATTTATGTCAATGTCCTATTCAACGGGGCACTATTCAGCGCAACTCCTCTTAACACAGTCCTTGCTCCGTCATCTGGATTTGAATCGAAATTTAACTATCCTTAACTAACTTCTGCGATATCTTTTAAAGTATCTTCTACAAAACCAATTTTGATCCTATTACACCCGCCTAATGGCTTATTAAATGTACAAGTAGCCTCATACATCAAATCGTTTTGCAGTACTATTTCACTCACTGCTTAGGCACGTACACTTCCAACAGCTAAGAAAATAGAACTTCCATTCTCTACTGGCTTAATTTCAAGTTGATTACTAGCTTAATAGCCAGTCTTAGTGAATTAAATGTTGAGCAGTTATTCATTTTTTTCAAAGTTAAAAGATAGAAGTTCCAGTATTGGCAGCGATGCCAGCAGTCTGTTTAGTTCATTGGCTTGGTTGATACTCATAATGACTCCCTTTTTGAGGCATTGGATAGTATCAATGGAGTTTGGTTGCAGTCGAGGAATTGGAGACATCGCTTGTGGGAAATCAGCCTCGGATTAAGTAAATTCAGTCATTTTCTTGGCTAAATCATCGATAGTCTTCAGCTGATTGCCAGTCAGAGCTGTGAAATCGATTGCTTGTGGCAGCTATTCTGCTATCTCAAAGGCTGAGAAGTAGCTGCTTACATCGAGAAGGATCTGTTGAAGTTGATTCAGCACATTCGGAGGGCATCTGTTAGCAGGGTTACTGATTAGCTTGAAGACTAGCTCTGAAGTCCACACTCTTTCAGCTTGAGGTCGATCAGGGTTCTTCTTTGATTGCACCAGTTATTCAGCTATTCTCCTTAGCAAGGCTATCTCTTGTTCTTCGAGCAGCTCGAGCTCTAGCCTCTGTTTCCCCTCCTCGAAGACTTCACCGAAATCAGCTCTATCGTAGATCTTCTTCATTCTCAGAAGGTGCTTCTTCAGCTGCGCTTTGAACTCCTCCGAAACACTGCTCAAACTGTTCGTCGCCAACTCGTACAACACCGAAGCATTCCCATTCCCCAGACTATCCTTCTCGTTATGCTGTCTCGCCATGTCACTCACATTGTCCACGAGGAACAGCGATATCTTCCCCAGCTGAGCCAACACATCTTCCATGATTCTCTTCGGACCTTCGAAATCAACACTGTTTACCTGCAGAGCATGCTCTTCCAGTTCTCTCTCGAGTGTCTGTTTCGTGAGTTCAGAACTGCTCAAAACAGAGGCGATAGTCTCTCTGACTCTTATCGCGAGCTTCTCAGGGTCAGTCTGGACATCACTGACACATTCTCTGAGTGACTCTTTGGCGCTCAAGCGATTGTATTCACTTGCGATATGCGCATTGAAGTCCCAGAGCTATTCGGCTTGCTTGTTCGTTGCTTCCTCAAGTTCATCGATTTTCTGATTGATTTTGAGTCTGAATTCCTTAAAATAGATTCCAAACTTATCCCTCAGATCTGTGTCACTTCTAGGCTACGAAGTGACTGCTTTCACCTGCTGGAGGAGAGAATCTTCGTCGTCGGGAAGAGGCCAGTTCCAGAGGATTGTGTTGCTGTCACTTCGCTAGATCTGCTTGATGGGGATGAGGTATTTGGGTGTGAGATTCTGCTCGAAGAAGCACAAGTCGCACTTGAAGGGGGAATCA
>Ga0302271_10004905_pt1 | contig 10446 bp, 11 predicted proteins | sample III_Bog_N1_1_FD_198767 | JGI IMG/M metagenome (GOLD analysis project Ga0302271, IMG submission 198767) | Peat permafrost microbial communities from Stordalen Mire near Abisko, Sweden - III_Bog_N1_1 | ecosystem: Environmental > Terrestrial > Soil > Wetlands > Peat | place: Sweden: Abisko... | reverse complement strand
CGCACAGCTAAACTTAAATTATCCCAGCAATTGAGAGGATTAAAATTGAAAGATCCAAGAAAAAGAGAGTTGGGACATAGATCATGTCAACAGAGAAGACACAATACAACATGGCGAGCAGACAGCGATAGAAAATCATGGAGAGTCACGATGTGAAGATAGAGTAGTTCAAGAAATACGCAGAAGTACTCAAAGAACTAATCACCTATGGAGATAAAGTCATCAATGCCAATGAGTAGACACTCGATATTAGGAGTAAAATGAAACTCTAATGGGGTGATTGATAAAATATATTCTGTGTCTTTTTTGTGATAATTTCCCCCCTTTATATTTATCTTGAATTCCTTTGTTTCCCTCGATAGATGAAATCTAGCTGAAACAAATGCTGGAATCGTTGAAGGATAGTTTCCAAGAGGAAGACGAGAAGGAAATCAGCAAGCTCATAGAGAAATTTGATTTGCATCTTCAAGAGCGTATCGAAGTCACTAAAAAAGCGCAGAAATACGATTAAGATTTGAAAAACACATCTTCTTCGAATAGCACTGATAATTCGAACCCTCAATAGGCCTAGAAGATTAAGTAACTCACAGGCATATCAGGATCAGTTCGCATACCAAAGGGGTTTAAATTCGGAAGTAATTTTGGAAATAAACCTAAGAGTACGTTAGGGAATCCAGCAGCTCCAGATGCTCCAGTAGCTTAGGGAACAGGGGTTCCTGGAACTGAGGAGAAAGTAGATGGATAGTAACAGCAACAACAGCCAGCTGTCGTGCCTACTGTGCCATCAGGGGAAACTCCTGAAGCGGTAGCAGCTAATCCAGAAGATCCAAAGAAACCGGAAGAACCGAAGAAACGAATAATAAATTTGAAGATGGCAAGTTAAAAGCTCATGGAGAAGAATAAGCAAAACAAGCAGGCATAGACAGGTGGAGCAGCTGGAGTCGCAGGAGTAGCTGCTTCAACGGAATCTAGCATTAATCTTTCGGTGAATTCTACTGCTTCGACTGATTAAACTGAATCGATTCCAAGTTCCACTTAGAATAGCATCAATAGTCTTGCAGCTTCTTCATCCATAGAAGTTCAACAACAACAGTAGTAGCCACAACCTCTATCTGCTCCAGTTGATAGCACAGCTACACCAACCGTGATTCCTCCAGCTGCTGTTGATGCTAAATTATCCGAACCTGCAAAGGAAGAACCTCCAAAGAAAGTTACGAAGAGCATAATGAATTTTAGTATGAAGAAGAACTTGCAAGCCAAGCAAGTCGCTGCTTCGAGTGCTACTACTGCTGCTGCTTCACAACCAACCAGCAGTCTGCCTTAGGCACCAACAGTTACTGAATAGCCAACAATTGCTAGCAATAATGACAGCACTTTGAGTGCTACATCAACAACTCCATCTAAAGAAACATCGCTAGTAAAAGCATAAGCAGATACGACTGAGGGCAGTATTAGTACTAATCTCCCTTCAGAACCACCCAGTGAGCAAGTAGCAGAGAAACCTGCATTAGCATCAACTCAAGTCTTCTCTAAATCCAGACTCATGAAAAGGAATGCATCTGGGATTATGGAAGAAGACGAGGACGAAGGAGATGACGAAGATGACGATGCAGAAGAAAAGAAAAAGAAGTCTAACCTCGAAATCATAGTTGAAAAAGACATCGAAGCAGTTGATGAAAATCATGCACAGCGATCGCCTGATCTAAAGCAATCACCTGATCCAAAGTAATCACCTTCCTAAACTCCAGGACAACAGTCTTCGATAACTGCTCCGAATCACCCGTAGATCCTAACAGCTCATATCAATAAATCTGATGTAATTCAAGAAGACGACAAGGAATACATGGACTCCCCTGTTCCAACTAAAAAAGAACTTGCCATGAAAGCACTAGCTAGCAGCTCAAGCAAAGATAAATCTAACTCTTTCTTCAAAATAGGTTCCACGCCTAGTCCTCCTAGGAAGCTTGATTCGTCTTCTTCAGCTTCTACACTTGACAAGCTAGCTAATTTCAAGAATCTCATTGATCATTCTAAAAAGTCAGACTCAGGAAATACACCATAGTCATATTAATCCCCTTCTGTATCTGCAGCGCACACTCAAAGCACTGCTGATACGGCAGTGACTCCAGCTGTGTCGAAGATAGCTTCGTAAGTCCACAGAAACCTCACTGAAGCAATGAATGAGTTATCCTATAAAAAATCATCGATTTCGGAATTCGTTAGAGTTGATGGCACAGATTGCAAAGTCATCCTTGAAGTACACGAAACAGACAGTTCATCGAAACTCAGTGATAGCACTATTGGCAAGGGTACCAGTGACTTATATGTCTCCAGCGATTAAGGTTTATTATCAAATCCATTGATAGCTGCAGGTTAACAAGAGAAATCCTAAGGAAGCTCATGTATTTCTCTAACCATTGGTGGGATTGTGAAGCCTGAAGAAATGGACTCTTGCAATGTGATATCCAAGCCCATCGACAGTAGTGAAGACAAAGACAGATTGTCAACTTCTAATGAATCACCAACGCATAAGACTGATAAACTGGATTTATCAGGAAAAAGTAAATTCTCGAAAGCTACGAACGACGATGATGAAGAAGATGATGATAACGATGATGATGACAACAACAATTGCAGGAAAGATAAGCGAATATCGAGTAAAGACAATTGGCATAAACTATCAGATTATGAGGATAATTATATTGATAGTAGCAGTAGTAGTTCGATGAGTGAGAACAGCGAAGCTGATTAGATTATGGCGTAGATTCTAAGGGAAACGGATGATCAAGTCAGTGATGATTCAGATGAGAGTGATTAGCCCGCGTTTATGAAAATCATTAAGGATAAAGAAGCAGCTAAGCCGGGATTGAAGAGTAGATTCTCAGTTATGGTACCATAAGTTGGATCGGAAGATTCAGAAGATAATAGTAATTATAATAATCATCAGGAAGAGATTGCAAGTGTGGATAAAAAGCAGGAAGTTATTGGAATTCCTGATGTTTCCAGTGAAGATCATGTTGTGGTTAATGAGAATAATGCTTAGTTCCCAGGGGGGTTGCATCTTATTCAAGCAGCATAATAGGATGGAAGTGTAGACTCAAATAGCAATGCTGCAGCGGTAATAGTAGAGGTATCATCGCATGTGATTCCATAGATTGAAGATCCAATCGCTGAATAGGAAGCGCTAGAAGATGAAGGAGAAGCAGATTGTGAGGAGGAAGAAAGGAAATTAGCGTTATTGCATCATGCTAATAATTAAGGGAAGTATTTGAATGCGCCTTCGATAGCGACATACTATCCGGATTTACCTGATTTATCGAAGTACAATGTGGTGACAGAGAAAGGGTACAATAGTGATTCGGAGATTGTTAAATTTGATACGTAGAAAAAGAAGGATCAGCTTTCAATTGGATTTAAGGACTTTGAGTTTATTAAGATGCTAGGAAAAGGAGCTTATGGAGGAGTCTATTTGGTTAAAAAGAAAAATACGAATGATTTCTTTGCGATGAAGGTCATCGATTTCTCAGGAAAGGTAGGGAAATTAAATAGATGAGTGTTAGGGAATTAATGAATAAATTTGATTTTTCGTAAAGTTGGACAAGAAATACTTAGAGACACTGTAGTCAGAAAAGAATGTATTTGAAGTCATCACAGGTGATTGGGTCGTCAAGGCTGTAAGAAACAAAGTAGATGTGGTTTTTGAATTTGAAATAATATGTTTGTCTTGATTTGAATAGTTCTATTCTTTCGTGCATGAGAATTACTTGTGTTTCGTGTTGGAGTACATGATGGGAGGTGATTTCAATAAGATTCTAAGTCTGTACACTGCACTGGATTAATGGATTGTGGAGATTTACCTTGCTGAGCTTGTGCTAGCCATTGAATACCTTCATTCAATGGATATCGTTCATAGGGATTTAAAACCAGACAATATGTTGATTGACTCAACTGGACACCTTAAATTAGCTGATTTCGGTCTCTCAGAAGTAGGATTCAAAACAAAACTCAATAAACATATCAAAAAAGCTGAAGGAGGAGGAGCTGAACCTGAAGAAGTTTAAGAAAATCCTTCAGTTGATTTAATGGGAATCAACATTGACGAATAGAATAAAGAAAGTGAATTTTAGATTGAAATCTAAGTCGTTGGTATGATCAATAACGAGAAAGAATAGCCTAAGCGTATTGTAGGTACACCTGATTACATCGCTCCTGAGATCATCACTGGAGAATCCACGAACAACAAATCGCTTGATTGGTGGAGCATGGGTATCATTATGTATGAGTTTTTGGTTGGATTGCCTCCTTTCAACGCCGACTCAGTGGAAGAAATCTTCGACAATATCAAAAACCTTCGCATGGAATGGCCAGAAATAGGTAAAATATCACATTTTCATTCTTTTTTTAGGAGTCCAAAATGAATCTAAATATTATCAACTACTGCTAACTTAGGCGATATCGAGGATGGAGATAAGATTTCCCCTGAAGCAGCTGACCTCATCAAGCAGCTTCTCAACCTAAACTACAAGGAGCGTCTTGGAGCAAATGGAGCAGCTGACATAAAAAACCATCCGTTTTTTAAAAGTAAAAGCAGCAAATACCAATAAAAATTTCATTTCAACATTCATATTGTTTTCTTTTATTTCAGACATAAAATGGAACAAGTTACGCAGCCAAAAGCCTCCTATTCAACCCAAGAGCAAGCAATTACAAGAAGCTAAGGAAAAGAGAGAGAAAGACAAGGAACAAATGCAACAGTTCTTGAACTCCCTGAACATCAAATAGAACATCCGAAGATCAGACGATGTCGGCAAGAAACTCCACGAGGAATTAAAGAATCTCGAGCGGCCTGACTTGCTCGCAATCAAAAACCAAGAAGAAGCTGAAATCATGATGTAAAGCCACCTATTCATTCACATATCCTCAACATTTATCTTATTATATTTTTCTCATTTTCTTAGTGAGGAGAAGAACGCTAAGAAAGTTAGCATCCAAAAGAAAATCGATAAATTCAAGAAGATCCATGAATCTCTAGAATCATTAGCATGTCCTTACCCGCTGAACCTCAAGGCTCTCGACGATTTTTAGGCTTGAAAGCCAATTATTTTTCTTGTTGCATCTCATTTATGTGTCACATTTAGGGTGTACTTTTTTGATATATTTTTGAATATTCATAATATCAAAAAGGAGGTTGTTTACAATCCTAATTTCAACATAAATAATGAATTATGTGTAAGGAAATGTAAATCAACAACATAGTTAAATAAACGATAGTCAAAAAAAGAGAGCAACCTACATGTTTATGCTTAAAAATAATTATTCTAATCGAACACAAACACACACACACCGGAATCAGATAATCTTATTATTGTTAAACTATCACTTAATTCCATTGCAAATGTGTGCCTTTTTCTCAATTGAGCAATAATGCTTTGATTCTCTGATAGATCTCAAGTCCAAGTGATTTCACACCCTGATCGCAAATTCATCCAAACAAAGTCATAGATAATTCTCAGTATTTTTAAATCTCTTTTGTCGACATTTTCCCTTCATTTTTTGGTTGGTTACATTATTTTTGGTGAGGGTCATGAGGAAATGATCTTTTCTTTCTTAGTTAGCCTTGATCGATATCTTAACTTCCGAAATATTCCCATTTGCATCTGACACGTTGAATCCAAACTAAGGTTTTATCATAAACAAACCAAGTTCAAATTAGCTCGATATATTTCTCATTTTCTCCTTTTACTTTATAGAATCTCTCATCGATTTTTAGATTCTTAATCGTAGGATCTGCATGAAGAAGCTAGTATATTTCCTTGATTTCTGCATCACAATTTGTACTCTCTGATTTTGATTCAAACTCGAAATCGTGGATGCCTGTCTCTGATTTCTAAGGAAGGAGAATATTTAACATAGCAAACAAATTATCAAGAATTTAGTTGCTTACATCGTAGACCTTATAGCTTCTTTACTTCTTATCAAGCTATAGGTATTGTTCAACTCCTTCTTAAGCTTGTTGCTGTGCTTGCTTCTGTTAGAAGACTGTCGTTGAATCTGATCGGAACTTCTAGAATCCATCGAAGACTATTCAAACCAAAATACCAGATAGAGTAATTCACTTATTCTACAGAGAAGATGGCACAATAACATGAGTAATAATAAATCCTCATCGCTTTGTTATTAGTATTCATTTTTGTACTGATAGACTGCTTGATTGGCACAGCATTCGAATTCACCGAACACGTGTTGCTCGTATGATTCTGAGGTTGTTTATTTTCACCTCCACATCGCTTGATAGCGTTTCTGTATTCCGCTTTCGTTTCTTTCTGGTAAATCGCTATTTTGTCCTTTATTTAAGTTATCACCTCTTGCTTATTCACCTGATTGAGATCAATCAATCCAAAATAACTAACATACTCTACTACAAAATGATTGTTTACTTCTTCTGCTAGCCATGGATGACCTATGATCTCAGCAAGAGAAATCCTATTCAATGGGTCTTTCTGCAGCATCTATGTAATAAGATCAATTGCTTTATCTGAAATACCTTACCCAGTCATTGGTTTCTTCTGTGGATTGTTATTATTATTGTTATTGAGACTGCTAGTGATACTAGAAGACGTATTAGTTGTCTACGACATTGCATGTTCTGGTTACTATTCTTCTAAGCTTTTACTTCTCCTCATCGCCCAATACTTCAGCAGCGTCGAATCTTAGTATGTTTTCGTGTTTAAAAACGGATAACTACCTATCAACATTAAGAACAATATCACACCAGCTGAGAATATATCCGCAGCTCGTCCATTGTATCCATTCTACGAATGTGTCTCCGGTGCTTAGAACTACAGACAACCTACTTACGTCGTTAATGCAGTGTTGAGCTATGCACACAACGCTAAATCGCAGATACGCATTTCGTAGTTTGCGTTAAGTAGCAGATTCTCTGGTTTTAAATCTCTATGGCAGATGTTCTACTCGTTATGCAAGTAATTTATCCCTAGGATGAGTTATCTGAAGTAGTATTTCGCTGATAGCTCAGTGAAAGTACCCGTGAGATAGATGAAATCATGGAAATTACCATAAGGAGCGTATTCCATGACAATAGCATTGATAGTCGTTGTGGTGTTATCCGGCTTGACGTAGCTAGCATCTACGAGGATTTCTTCCAGTTTGATGATGTACTCGCTAGCCATGGATGCTTGTAGTTTCTCCATTTCGATTTTGATATATTTATCGAAATAGTCTTTTTGACGTTTTTGCTTGTAGATTTTAATGGCATATCGCACGCGAGTTTCTTTGTTAGTTGCGAGCACAACGCTATGGACAAGCAATTGGAATAAGAATAAGTATATGAGGAAATGATCATTTTGACAGCAAGAAATGCATGAATTATTTGGGAGATTAAACTATTTTATCTTTTTATGGAGTGTTTCTGTTACCTTCCTTGAATACCCGATGCGATTTTCATATGCACTATGTACTTGCCATTGATGATTGGCCACTCTGATTGTTCCATTTTTTCGTAGATTCTTCTTATTTCTTTTCCTAAAGATAGAAATTGTTAATATTCCTTGGGTAAGTGATAATAATACCCTTCTATTTTAATTTTTGATAGTGCTGTATGTTTAAGAGAAGAAGGTAGCAGCTAATAGCATCAAATACAAATTAAGCTATCTTGTTAATAATATTCCGTTTGTGATTCTATGCCCCCCACCGCTTTCTGCTCTTGCTCTGAAAATTGGTGTTTCTCTGCTAACCAGAAAACACAAAACACAAATTAACAGAATAAATGAAATTATTAAAAATGAAAAAGAACGTTCAACATGGCATGGCATAGAGTCAACTTCTTAATATTTTAAACTTTCAAAGTAATTCTTTTTTGTGTGATTGTGGACATTATTCCTCATTCTTACGACAGGTTTCCATTGCTTTACAGCACATTCTCAACTCTTACACTATTCCCTTCATGAGCAAAGTAAATCCCTAAATAATACCTTTCATCTGCTTTTATCTTCATTGGATCATCTAACTCTGCAAGATTGAATCTATTTGGATAATCTGAAATCGTTAATAATCTCGCAGCTAAGTGTATTTTGATCTCGATCCTTTTCTCATTAAACTTAGTTGAATTCTTTAGTTTATTTAACTTCTACCCTCGGACAATCTTATCTATCCCATAGTCGTATAACTCATGGTAGCTCATTCTAGAATAGCCAATATACTCGATATCCTTCTTATTCTCAGGAATCAAACCAACACAGAACTAAGGTAAAGATCGATTGTTGCTTTGAAATACCAGCCGAAATGTGTATGAAATCATAGGATTTAATGATTCGATGAAGTATCCTTGGACACATTCGAATTCAGGGTGGTTATTAGTGATGAGAATTTAACCGTTTTAGGCTCTCTACGCTTTTAAGAATTATGCGGAATTGCAGTATTATTAACAAGGAGAGAAATTAATAGAGGAAAGGCAGGAAATATCCTGGTTCGGCTGGATAATGGTCGTTGGAAAAAGGTTCCTATTTAAACGAGGCCCAAAAGTAGACAGAATGGGTTGATTTACTTGTAAATTAGGTGAAAGCTTTGGCATTTTTTGAATAGAATTAAGAGGAATATTAGGCGCAGGAACACCTGCAAACATATTTAATTCTTCAAATTGCTTGCATATGCGTGTTTTGATTTGATTTGGGTATTCCAAGGAGAAATTCTTAAACTATCTTTGGAAATTATTGTATTTCTCATTAACTATTGTTGTGTTCTGTTATGCTTTTTCGCAGTGAGATTTAAGGAATTCAGCTAGTTTGGATTCATTGTTGTTGTTTTCGATAATTATCTGCTGTAACTCTTCAATCTTAGATATTTCCTAAATCTTATAGTGTGTTTGATTAAATAGCCCTGCAAGTTCAATCAGATTTGTCTTGGATGTTTATTTTGCTTTAGTAATGCATTCGCTGATAGATAGGCTAAGTTAATCGAAGAAACCATCGATTTATGCAATCATAGAGTCAATTGAGTTTTCATAAGATTTCATCATTTAATTTATCATCTACCCTTCGAGAAGAACAGGATAGTTAGTTAAGAAGCTGTCCTTAGATGCCTTCAGTAGCTATCTGATTGACAGTGTATTCTTCATTGGGATATTCTATTCTGAAATGCACATCATGCATATTCTAGGGTTTGATGCATTTTAGCTTAAATGAAGAAACTCGCATGATTCGCCAGGATGGTTAATGCAAGCCTTAGAGATAATCTTCTCAATAGCTAGCAAGCTAGCATCAGTTGTTGAGAGTTTATTAGAGTTAGCAGTTGATGTTGCTTCCATTTGTTGTAAAGGTAGGTTGGTTGGTTTGTTTGGAGTGGATAGTTTTTTTTTGAAAATTAGATTCTTGAGAAGAAAAAAAGAATTATATTTATTGTTTGCAGCTGAAGTTCAACGAACGATTAACAAAAGAAATCTCCAACAAAGAACATTTTATTAAAGAGCTGCTGTAATTAGTAATTAGAGTTATTGCTAAACTTGAAGATTAATACCCTCCATAGTCCCTCCCAATTCTTCTTTAATGACGTGGATAAGACTGATATTAACATTGCTGATCTCAATATGATCTTTGATTATTTTAATGGGAAGGTGGAATATTAGAAAGAGGTGATTCAATTGCACTTTTGTCATCCTCCCAAAGGCTTAAGCGGTTTGATTAGCTTTTATGGCATCTCTCTAAAAGATTTTTTGTTAATCTTTCTCTAGCAGAAGTTTAATAAGTGGAAAAATCACAGAGAGAGGAAATAACAAGGGCTCCTCTGAGTTTAATTTCTTTTATGCGATTTGTGAAAATAGCTTTCTTAATCAAGACACTTATTAGGTTGGTGGGGATGTTTTTGGAGAAGAGGAAATAATTAGTATTTGACCATAAAAAAAGCAAGGGATAATGGAGTAACTTAATATTAATTAATATACCGAAGGATTGTTCCTTAAGAAAAAAGCTACCTATTTGGTTTGATGTCTTTTTCTTTGCTAAATCCTCTCATTTTGTAAATGAAACAGCATTACTATTCCTGCTTTATTTACATCTTTAAATGAACTTCTTCTATCTAAGTTCTATGATTCTTAAATTAGATCTTTCTGCGAGGGAAAAATATTCACTGAGAATGTACTGATGTTTCATATCATATTACTAAGAAAAAAAGATAAAAGGTAAACATCAATTGGGGTTCTCAAAGACACTCAAAAAAATACAAAAAAAGAAATCTCTGATAACAAAAATCTTCTATTATTGCTGTTTCGTTGCTCAAACACGAGATGAATTCTAAGGAAGGCGCAAACACAAGCTGGATGTTGCCGGGTGAGATTTGCTGGATTGAAGTTGCTGAAGGATCATCTTCTTCTTCTCTCACAAGGCAACTGTATTTCCAGGGAAAGATCATCCGTGTCGAATAAGCTAGCGTGAT
>Ga0302271_10004904_pt1 | contig 10447 bp, 10 predicted proteins | sample III_Bog_N1_1_FD_198767 | JGI IMG/M metagenome (GOLD analysis project Ga0302271, IMG submission 198767) | Peat permafrost microbial communities from Stordalen Mire near Abisko, Sweden - III_Bog_N1_1 | ecosystem: Environmental > Terrestrial > Soil > Wetlands > Peat | place: Sweden: Abisko... | reverse complement strand
CCTTAATGCAGAGTGTGTTTAGATGTCTAAAGGAGTTGTCAAAATTATTAATATGAATGATGATTTATCTCTTCAATCTATTTTTCAAATTATTTCAAAACTCCCATATTTTAATACATGGTATCTTCATGTCTCTAAGAACATTAGTTTAATAATTTTTCTTTCTTTATTTCTCTCTTTAATAAGGGAAAAACAAAAAAAACTCTCATACATTATTAAATTATACATTCAATTACCTCCCTGGATATTATTCTAAGTAACCTACTTTGGAATTTGTAAAATATCCATTGGTTTTTTCAATCCTCAATCCAATCCAAAAAGAAAGTATTTTAATTCAAAAAGAAAAAATGACAAAACTACTGATTATTTCTAAGCAATTTAGAATAAAAGCCATTAAAAATAAGAAATTTACTACTAAAATACACAAGAAAAACTAAAGAATTCATTTACTTTATACAAAAATTCCTCATCTTATTGTGCGTGTAGATTTCACATCACTTTTCTTCCTTTTGTCATCGATTCTAAATTTTTATACTTCTTTTGTTTCAGCAGGAATCAGGTTAAGTCTCTCTTTTTAAGGAAGAGAACACTCCCAAACCATTAATCTTAGCTTATCGATCGCGTCAGCTAAGTTTGAGTGTGCACATCTCCCTTGCTGACTAGATACAATAAAATAATTCTCTTAAGTGATGAAATGAGCATATTATTTTTTTAATCGAAGTTTCGTTTCATTTTCCATCCATTATGCAGAATCAACATTAAAACGTATTTCTGCTTTGCTGTTGGTTTTGTTCAAGTGCTAACCTCCCGCACCAGAGCTCCGACAATACTATATTTCAAGCTATTCCTTTGGGATGATAATGTCTTTGAGTTCAATTCTAACTTCATCTAATTTTTTGTTGTTCTCATATTTTTTGATTTCTTCTTCTAAGCCATCTTTACTCTTGTGCTTGCCTAGAATCTCCTCTAGATCGAATTCTTTGGATTTCTTTGCGAACGTAAATGTAATATTACTTCGCATGGTTTTGAATTGTTAAATTATTGCCTTTGCAATCATTTTTCTATCTAAAACTAATAAAATGATGGAATCAGCTTAAAAATAATCTCAAATCTTTCTCAGTTTAAGCTTGGATTTGTTAATTATTTCTTCAAGCAAAGGTGAATATTTGCAAGGTTGCAAAATGTCACAGAAATAGTAGAATCAGAAAGCAAATGTGAATCTGCAAAGCAGTCAAGATTTGGCTCCTAAAAATACAGAATTTGATTTGAGTAGAATCTTGGAATTTATTTTAAAATGCAAATAGTCGCGGAGTGAGTCCGAAATACTATTTCTTTTTCAATTATTGCCAAATACAAATTTCTCTCAGTTCCCGTCAGTAATTCAAAGTCTAACAAAAGCCAAAATAAATACTAACTAGATTCTAATGGCATCTCGCAATAATAGGACTGCCTTGCATCCAAATAACTAGTTCATTGTGGATAAATTCATTGCCCTAGAGAGACAGCAATAAATGAGAGGCAAGTAGAAGATGAACTTTACATACTCTGGTATTATAAAATCCCTTTAGAAGTATCCTCTCCCTATCCTTTCGAGTAATAAAAATATGAAAAAAGTTATTAAAATTACAATATTCTAACTCTTTTCTAATTGGCTCTCTCTTTCTTTAAGGATAGCAAGCTCTATAATTAGAGAATGTGGGTGAAAAAATGGCAAACTTAATCTACGGCCTCTTGAAAATAGAGTACAAAGATTATATCAAGAATCCATTTTAAGAATTCGAAGAAGCTCTAGAAACAGATCCAGAAGATGTTGGATCCAAAAAGAGCTCGAAGCAAAATAATTCCAACACAAATGGAAGTCTCTTTTCTAAGCCAAGGAACAGCTTCAATTCAAAGATGGTATAGAAGGAGATGAATTCAAGTAAAGATGTTGATGAAGAAGAGGATAATGAGGAAATGAATGATTTTAAGGATGTGAAGAAAAGGATTACAGGAATCAACACAAAGAGGAAAATAACTTAGGAAGAAGAAGAAAGAATAACTGAAAACTACTTTCATCAAGTAGCCCCGAGACTTGCGTTGAATGAAGAAGATAAGAGACAGACAATCGAAAAGGAAGATTAGCTAACAGGATCAGCTTAAAAATCGAGAAATCTGGATCTTATCTTGAATCAGTATATTACACCTTCGTGGGCATCTGTAGAATCTGATTAGAGTTTAAATATCAAGTTTCCTGGCGGGGAAAAGACCTCAAACAATAACTTATTCTGTGAGCCTCCATAAAATGAAATTCTGTAGGATTCTGAAATTGTTCTCAAGAGTACTGCGATCGAGGAAGAAGATAATCAAGAAGTCCAACGATTTCCAAACAAAGATAATATCATTTGCTTTAAGCAGTCACTTCATAATTGCTTTTAATCACTTCCCAGCAGCAAATCCAAAACACATGTTCATCCTTTTGAATTTACTTCTAGTACAAGAGGAATTCATACTTCGAATGCGTTCTAAAATGAGGATTAGGATGAAGGGAAAGAAAGTAATAGCAATGGCAGTAAAGAGAGACAATAGACAAAAAATGAAAACGAATAAGTATCAAAAAAAGTGAAAAAAAATGTTGTACCAAGACAATTTTCAAATAACTGGGATATACTGATTAGCATCTACTGCTGCAAATAAGAAAGCTTAAAGAGTTCTTGTACTTCAAAGGAAATCAGACAGAAAGGAGAGTAGATCGCTTCTCAGTTGGATAAAAACTTTTGTATTAAGACCACCTCGACTATTGATTCCCTCATATCAAATGATCTTGTATTGCAGTAAAACAATAACTTTTTGAGTTTTACACTTCTTTGAAAATGCTAACATTTTGATGGTGTTTTCAGAATTGTTAATCAAAGTGGAGAAAAGTTTTATTCATTGACGGAGGCTGGCTTGAAAATAGCTGAGGAGGAGTATTTCAAATTCGTTTCATAAAGTGTTACCAGCATAGTGGAAAACCCTTAAGAACACTTTCACTGTTAGGAAGATATCGAAGAGGAAAACTACAAAACTGGAAGGAATAAAGACTCCTTTATGGAAGAAGAAAAGATAAATGTATAAATAGTTACAAATAGAAAAGCAAAGGAAAACGATAAAGAGAATATTGATCCTATGAGTCTAGATGAGCTTTTAGAATTGATGGATAACAAGAATATCAATAAAAATGATAAAACTCATCAGATATTGCCTGAAAACAACTAAAGTTAATCTGAAGGATATGAAGATGAAGACATTAGTGAATTTGAGCTCTCCAAACCCAAAGCATCTTATTCAAAACAACTACCATATGAATCTAAATTAAACCATAAAAAGAAAGGGAAAAGAGTCATCGAACCTATTTAGCCTCTTAGCGTTTTTACAATAACGAAGATATTCTAGGCAGAGGAGGACATCTAAAATGATGAGTAATTTTCCAGGCGCTTCAAAAGGTCAGACAGCAAGAAGAAGAAAAGATCTTCTATCAAGGGCAATTCTGTTATTAAAGGTAACTTTTAAGTTTAAACTATTGTTTACAAATAATGAAGTATTCCGTGATTTTTCATAGAAACAATAAAAGAGTACGAGATTTGCTTAATTATCGATGTGAGAGAGCGCACTGACAGAAATGAAAGGATGGTAGCTTTCTAACAAAAATTACAGCAGCTTAATGTGAATTGTAAGGTTGAAAATATCTATCTTGGAGACTTTCTGTGGGTTGTCGATATCACAAGTAAACAAACAGAGAAAGGATTTTGATTTCTAGCAAAAACTCATATTGTTGTACTTTTTGATACTCTTGTTGCAGCTGTTGATGACTACAAGGAGACTTACGTATTAGACTACATAGTTGAAAGAAAGACTGGAGATGATTTAGCAGCAAGCATTCAAGACCATCGTTACAAGGAACAAAAGTACCGATACAAGAAAAGTGGATTGAAGCACTGCTACTACCTTGTTGAGGGAGACGTTCGTAACAACAAGCACCTCTCAGTGTAGTAACCTGCTATTGAAGCTGCTATTATGAGTACTTAAATGCTTGAAGGGTTTAAAGTTCAGAGGACTCGTACTTTCTAAGAAAGCATTCAGTGGCTCAGTCTTATGCATAAGAACATTCTCTCTCACTTTCACGAAACCTTCAATGCGCTGAAAGACGAGCACGCCCTTGAATTCGCTTACACAATGAAAGAATACCAAAGAAAAAATAAAAAGAATGCGAATCTCTCTCTCAAAGAATAATTTGGGCATATTCTACGAGCAGTAAACGGAAGCGGCCCACAGCAAGTTGCAAGCTTAATCGAAATATTTAAGACTCCAATTAACCTTTATTCTTAGATGGCCAAAGCGCGCAATCTTCAAGAACGCATTGAATTGATCTAGGATCAAATGAAGCTTCGAAAAGAAGAACTCAAAGCTTCAGGGATAGAAGCCAAATCAATACCAAAATCTCTTGCTACGTCGATTGCAATGCTGTTTGGTGAAGAGAAATATCCAAGAGATAAGATTAATGATTGAATTATAAAATATGAAAAGTATCATTGTTAAATATTTGTTGTTTTCGAATAACTGTTGCAAATAATAGCAATTCTGTCAAAAGATTTTGTTATCTCCAACAATCTAAATTGATGAACACACAGACTACATTTATATATTTATTATTAACTATATAGTTTGATTTCTTCAATGGTCTAAATACTCTTGGTCCTCAGATTCAGGGTCGAAGAGAGACACAAAGAAGTCAACCCAATCATTAGAGTCATAATTGTATCCTTCGTTTATGACCACTTCATTTGCAAAGAATGTGGGTGTTCCAGAAACTGCGTTTCCTGCTCCGAATTTCCAACTATCTCTAGCTTCTTGAGCATAATCACTGTTGTCGAACGAGTTAAGCACTCCCTCTGCTGTGACATTGTAAGATGCAAGGAATAAGGCCGCATCATTAGCGATAGATTATTTAATCTCTGTAGTAGTTGCAGTGAGATTATTGTAGTAATTGCTTTGATTAGCAAAAGTATTTTCGATGTAGTCAAGAGCAGCATACTATCCAAACTCATCAACAACATATCTGAACACCTAAGCCAAACTAGAAAAAGAATGAAAATCAAGGATTCGGGTAAAGTTAAGTGTTTTACTAGAAGGCATTGTAATGGTAAGGAAGAGGATAGATGTGGAATCTGATTTAAATGTCATTCAAGTAGGCCTAAAGGGTGGCATTTTAGAAAGCAAGGTTAAGTTGATCATTCGAGTACCATGAATCAGGGCAGGCTAGATCATAATACACTTCGAAAAGAACTGAAGCATTTCTGGATCCAAAGGTAATACCATCAGGCTGAACTGGAATAGGAACATATTGAGTTGCTGAAGCGGTGACTGCAAGCAGCAAAGCAATGTAAAGTATCTTAGCTGGCAATGAAGACATGATTTATTTTAGGGATTTTTTATCTTTAGAAATTAATGTTTCTTCTTATTGATAATTACTCTAAGTTATGATCTTTAGATCATTTCGAGAAGCTTTGTAAAAGAATAAAAGAATTAAATTACCCTAAACTCTTTCAAATTACCTTTCCTTTTTTGGAATGTTCCCATCAAGCCAACTATCTTTTAAATAATCATTCTCAAGCCTTAAAATATTCACTTCAAATACAAAATGAAGGATGTATTTTTTGAAATTATGAGGTATTAAATGCTATTTTAAAATACATTCTTTATTGTTAAAAAAATAATATTAACAGTTTGATATGCTAATTAGAATACATGATTAAACTCATTTAACATTTACCATAAATAATTGGGTTGTCTCTAAACTGTAGAAGCATTCTTTCTGATAACCTAAAACTTCGCTTGAACTTGAAGGAGGCATGTCAAAAACTCTCATCTTAGCTGAGGAAAAATAGAAAACAAACTTATTATTGTTTAGACCAATTTCTTTTCTCAGAAATGTTACATATGTAATCCCATAAGGAATAAGAATTAGATTTTCCAGGCTTTTAAATAATTTGTATTCTGAAAAGAAAGCAAAAGAAAGAAGTTTACTTTATTATTTGCAGATTTATGTTAAAACTAAAAGTCAAAAACTGGATTAACATAAAACAAAAATGATTAGCAAATAGCTAATCATAATTAATTCTTAAGATGCGCAAGAAGAAGAAGTTAAGCATGCATCTAAATCGATTGATAATTTCAAACGTACTCTTTTGCATTGATTATTTTTAAACTAAGAGTAAGTTAATGTTGAATTTAGAAAAGTGGAAACGCAGAAAGATTATTGAAAAGAGAAAAAAGATACTTCTGGGAATAAGTACTCAATTATTAGATTACAAGAGAGATAATTAAAAAAGATAGTTTAAACAATGGTAATGATTTATGAAACAACTAAAAAAGAACCACAAAAATTGAGATTATTAAATCAAATAACAGAAAATAGAGAATGTAGAAATGCGTTGTATTCAAAATATGTGTCAAACAGGAAAGAATAATTAATAAAATATCCACATAGAAGAAACATCAATCTAGTCATTTTGGGAAAGAATTTGTTTGGTTGAGATCGCTTGCTGGAAGATTTAGGCTGGGAGATAATAAAAATTTACTGTCTAACTTTTGGAAAGAGCTTGAATGACTAATGAGAGCGTTTAGAGAAACTCAAACTCATAGGAAAATCAAGGAAATAGAGGAATTAAATTTGCAACAAACCAGGATAGTCCCAAACAGACTGTTCTGAGACAGAAAGAGATACCATTGTGTGTACATTTCAACTCTAGCTATCGAGTGAATATATTTTGGTAGCCACAATATCAGTTAGTTTACAAAGCAGAGAATATTATTCACCTTGTTGTCTGCCTCGAATTTGAGTGAGAAAGGAGAGGTGCTCTCTAATCGAGGACTGAATGAAAGGAAAGGATTCACTCTAAGATGGAGAAGGAGCAAAAAAGGTCATTCAAAATAAAACTTCTTCCGCTTCAATCAAGTATCTCCAAAAGAAAAAGGATTAGTTTTTTCAAGTCTCCAAAAAGGTCTTCACTTACCAGATGTTTAGTGTTATCTGGTAGATCTAATTGACCCATTGTTCTGTAATGCTGATAACTGGGATTGATTTGATAATAAAATCTACTTCAGAGAAGTAGGACTTGTGGTACAACTATGCTATGGTCTTGGTACAGTTTTTATTATCAATCGGAGTGCTCATCGCAGTCAACAAACGACCTTTTGAATACAACAAGATTAATACGGTATCCTGCATTATTATCCACAGTATTTGGGCAATATTACAAGTAACCTCAGAATATTATCAAAACAGAGGAGGAATGTCTTATATGATAGGAATTCTGAGTTTTTTGATGATTCAAAATTCGAGCAATTCAAGAGCGAAATTTTTTCTGGTTGCTTTTAATACCATTCTATTCTGTACCCTCAGCTCCCATTCTTCAGAGAAAGATATTCATTATGTTGCAATAATAGCAATAGCTGCTCTTTATGCTATTTCCAGCGAAGAAGACGGCAGAGAGTAGCTTATGAAGGAAATTTAGTAGATGTTTGAGTTGAAGAATGTGCTTCCTTAATCTCTTCTAGTTGCTGCGTATGATAAAACAGTTGGAGAAGTAGATCTTCAGACATTCAACAATAAAGCATAAAGTATTTTCAATCTTAATGGAAGTAAAAAGAACTTTCATGATTTCTGTGATAAAGTGACTATCCATCGAATAGAGAAAAGTAAATCAATCCATTAAATTGGTGGAAGAAGTACTGGATTAAGGAGTGTGGGAGGTCCTAGCGGAAGAAGTGGTAGAAGTGGTAGAGAATATAATGAAACTCTTTTCTATCTTGAAGAAGAATCACAGAATCGTCCAAGTGGTGTTAACAATAATGAAATAAGATAACCTCCTCCTCTTCCTCCTCCTGCTCCTTTAGATGACGAAATTTCAAGATAAGGGATCAATCTTCATACTTTCTTACTGAATAGGTTTAAGAAATACGATGAGGATATGTAGCGGGGCATTGGAAAGAGTTCTTCTATTTAATCGTAAGATAAAAAATCCACTAAAACATAATTAGCTGCAGGCACAACGGCAGGCGTTGCATCTAAATCATTCTTTGCTTAATCAAAAACACTAATTAACATGCTTACAACTCAAAAATCTAATAAAAAAATGATGCTGCCACACCATTCTATAACGGCCCCTAAAGGAAAAGTGGCCACCAAAAAAAACTAGGAATTTCGATGCGTTTTCAAAAGAAAAGTACCTCAACCTGACTAGGCGAATGAACAAGACCCAGAGACAGTAGACGAACTTCATTTTACATTAAAAATAGGCGTGTATACATGCATTGATGAGTATTTCATAGTATTGTCTTTAGAAGAAACTGGAATAGACGAAAGATATCATAACTTTAGCAGAAGAGCTAAATTCTACGAGTAATTTTGCTAGTAATCTCTTCTCAAAACAAACGAAGCTGTTTTGAACCTTGTAAATGAGCTCAAGTAGCTCATAAGCAGATCTTCTGTGATTACAGAAGCTGATCTCAACAGATTTATTGGCAGTAATCTTAACATTGGCACAGGCGGAGGAGATTCAGCTTTATCAAATAACCTAAAATCGTAAGGCAGTAACATCGGGACTACTAATTAAGGGACTGGCCCAGGAGGAGGAGGGGGAGGGAGCATTATTTCTAATCCCCTTGGAGGAAATACAAACAAAGGGATTTATTGTGTACCAAAACGGTTCATGGAAAATATTCACTAACAAGGCATCCTGACAAATAATATTATCGGTAATTTCGCTAATTATTTCGCTATGAAAGACAATAAGCGACAGGATATTGAGATGAAGCCTTTTTCTATTATGAAGGTGATTAAAAATATCTAGAGACTGTTCTAAAGGACAATTGACAGAAAAGGAATCACTGTACTTATAAATTAATAGTAAGAACCGATTCCTGTTGCTTAGTCCTCTCCTCCTTTGCAATCGAATCCAGCCTAAATGGTGCCTCTCTCACATAATACCAGTGTATAAAACGTGAATCCAAATAGTAGTGCTAGAGATTTTTCGATGATTCCTTTAATAATGAGCGCTAATAATTTCTAACCAAGTGCTACTCATAAAAACAGCAACAATGAACTATAAACTGAATTATTCTCTACTAATGCTTTTCAACTAAGGATAATAGCTGGCTAAGACTCTCAATAGCACCAGCAACAACCTTAAAAAAAGTAATCTTAATCAACTCCTGCACATGCCCTAGCAGCAACTTAAAAAGTTTGCGATGAAATTACAAATGATGAAGCTAAATTTCAACATTTAATCTTCAATTTATTCTAAAATGCAGTTCAATACACACCAGTGTATGGGCTAATAGCTATTTAAATACAAAGAGATCACAAATTTGAAGAATGCATAAAGATTCGTATACGGAATACATGCCCAAATGATTTCTTATTCCCGTTTGCAAACACGAAAGGTATCACTCTAAATTGGGAAGATATGCTTGAAGAGTTTGAGACAAATGAGAGCTTTTTCTACGGGACCAAGATGGCTGCTTAACTATCTTTTATTCTTGGTCCTTATAACTCTCTTTAATTTCAAAATCTAGAAAATAACGAGCTTCAAGTTGATTTTCTTGTTTTTGATTTCTCATAATCTGATTCTCCACATTAACCTCATGATCCAAGAAGTATCTGCAAATCGGATCCTTCTTGTGAAGAGAAAAGCCAAAAGGAATCACATACCTAGCCAGCTAGAGTGAATAACATCTCTGAAAAATATGAAATTAGTTCTCACTAAAACTAAATCCGAATCGATTCTTGTGATTCTTTTGATAAGTGGATAAAAATCCAAAGTCTTGAGCAATAAAAAGCAAAAAGCACTCTCAAAATACGCAACTAACTTTAATTTAAAAATTGAGTCATATTCCCTTAGAATAAGGTCGATCCAAGTTATCTTTGGCCTCCAAGATTTGTCCATAATTTAAAAATCACCACCTTTTGCTAAACAATCTCCACTAATTGATAAAATAAACTCATTTCTTCCTATGCTATCTATTCATCTTTTACAATTATTTTCCATTTTATACTTAAAAGTGTTTAAATCTACCAATAATCTTAGACTTTTCATTAAGGACAATAAAAGATTACATTTTTACAAAATTTTACAAAATTAGAAAAGGATTTGCCACACACTTTAAAGTAGAAATTAAGCAACTAATATCTCTTAGCTCGTTGATAACATGATCCATAAAAAAACAAAAAAATAATTATCTCAATTCATTCCGTCAGATTGATCTATTAATGATTCAAAAAGAAATTTTAAGAATAATCAAGCATAAGGGAGAATCGAGAGAAATTGAGAAGAGAAGAAGAATCGGAAGAAATTAATTTCTTATACAACAAGGATAAGATATTATTTCATTCCTCATAATAAATTACAAAATCAATAAATCCATT
>Ga0302271_10004902_pt1 | contig 10452 bp, 8 predicted proteins | sample III_Bog_N1_1_FD_198767 | JGI IMG/M metagenome (GOLD analysis project Ga0302271, IMG submission 198767) | Peat permafrost microbial communities from Stordalen Mire near Abisko, Sweden - III_Bog_N1_1 | ecosystem: Environmental > Terrestrial > Soil > Wetlands > Peat | place: Sweden: Abisko... | reverse complement strand
TCACCATTTTGATAACAGGTGCATTAGTTGGATTGGCTCTTTATATCAAAGGACATTATAATAAAATTGGTGAGGAAGTTGGTCGCATTCAGAAGATTATGAATGAAAAAATGCCTGAAACCATTGCAGAACTCAATAATAACCTGAAGCGTAAAGCACCGACAACTGAGATTGATTATACTGACATGACGGCTGTAATTCTGGTTAATGGTTATACAGGTGTAGGATTATATTCGTTATTCAAAATTCTGAGTAAATTCAAAGATGTTTATAAAAACTTCGTATTTATTCAGGTTGGAATTGTAGATGCCGATAGTTTTCATCAGGATGCTGTAGTAGACACAATTACTGAAAAAATTCAGCAGGATTTAGGTAAATATGTTTATCTAATCAACCAGTTGGGCTATAATGCTGAATATCGATACGCTATTGGCACTGATGTGGCAGAAGAAGTACTTAAGATTGTTCCTGAAATTACGGAGAAATATCACAACACAACTTTCATTGGTGGCCAATTGGTCTTTAGCGGAACGTATCGTGCCTCCAGATTACTTCATAACTATACTATTTTTTCTATTCAGCGTAGGTTGTACAAACTCGGTCTGACAACGATTATAATTCCTATTTCTTTGAGAAAAGCATTGCAGGTCAATCATTATAAATAATTTTGTGAAACAGAAGGGTAAATGTATTCTATAATTTCATTGACAATGATTGATATATGATTATTGTGATGATTAGTTGCTAAAGATTGTAAAGTAAAATTATTATCAATAAAACACACCATTATGAAGCTCAATTATTTTCATCAAAGCATGTTTAAACAAGTTTTAGTAAGTAATTTATCTGTTGTTTTAGTGGCACTGATTTGTTATGCTAGTATCAATTACATAGGTTATCATAGTGTTGCTTTATTATTGTTGGCGACTGTATCTGTATTAAGTATATTCTTTACAATTTATCCTGTACTATCTGCAGCAGCAATGAGTGCTATAATATGGGACTTTTTCTTTATACCACCTCATTTTACATTGCATATTACTAATTCGGAAGATGCATTGTTGCTATTGATGTATTTTGTCATTGCATTGACGAGCGGAATTTTAACGTCAAAAGTAAGAGAACTTGAGAAGCAAGAATTTCTGAAAGAGGAACGAAGTCACACGCTAAGACTCTATAAAACACTTTTCGATTCAATTTCTCATGAGCTACGAACTCCTATTGCAACGATTGTAGGAGCTTCGGATAATTTATTGCAACATGATGTAAAAATTGCTGAAAAAGATAAATTGGAATTGGTTGATCAGATTTCAGTCGCTGCATTCAGACTAAACCGTTTGATAGATAATCTTTTGAATATGCAACGTGTCGAATCAGGGATGCTTGAAATAAAACCAGATTGGTGTGAAGTTAATGAGTTGATTAATAGTCCTATCAACCGATTGAAAAACGAACTTATTGGTCATAATATTGAAGTTAATATTCAACCAGAGATGCCTATTATCAGGATTGATTTTGGCTTGATTGAACAATCGGTATTTAATTTATTGCATAATGAGATCCTTTATACTCAGCCGGATTCGACAATAAGTATTAATGCTAGTTATGATGGAAAGAATCTGATAATAACCATCGCCGATAATGGGAAAGGTTTTTCGGAAGAGGAACTTAAATTATTATTTACGAAATTCTATCGTATAACGGTCAATAAAACGGGTGGAACAGGTTTGGGTTTATCCATCGTAAAAGGATTTGTAGAAGCTCATAATGGAACTGTGAAAGTTGAAAACAATACTCCAAATGGAGCCAAATTTACAATTATCATTCCGGTTGAAACATTGATGTTGCAAGATTACATGGATTTTAGTAATATTGCAGTGAAAATGAATGCTCAGTACGAAACACTGACTGAAACTTATAGGCCAAAGCAATTTGGGAAAATAAAAGGTTCAACAACAGATAATTCCGAAGAGTGATTGTAATTTTCATTAAACCATAATCTTTTAAGGGTATGAGTTCTAAAATGAATATTTTAATCATTGATGATGAAGTGCAAATTCAAAAATTACTCGAAATTACGCTGAATAATAATGATTATCATACCCTGGTAGCTTCCACGGCTAAGGAAGGTATTTCAACTGCAGTAGTTCATCCGCCTGATTTGATTGTATTGGATTTGGGATTACCGGACGAAGATGGGCAAAGTGTGTTGATTAAGCTGCGTGAGTGGTATTTGGGTGCTATCATTATTCTTTCTGTCCGCAGTTCGGAAGAGGATATTATCCGGGCCTTGGACAATGGTGCAAACGATTATCTGACGAAACCGTTCCGCACGGGCGAGTTATTGGCGAGAATCCGTACTGCTTTGCGTCAAACTCAATTAAATCCAACGGTTCAAAAACTGGAATTTGATAATCTGAGCATCGACCTTACTTCACGGACAGTAACTCTCGATAATGAGCCGTTGAAATTGACAGCCACTGAATATTCATTGCTGACTTTGCTCGCAAAAAATGATGGTAAAGTCCTGACTCACCAATATATCTTGAAGCAAATCTGGGGTCCTGGTTACACACAACAATCTCAATATCTGCGTGTTTTTGTGGGTCAGTTGCGTAAGAAAATTGAACCTAATCCCAATAACCCAAAGTTTATTCTCACCGAATCCGGCATTGGCTATCGTTTTTGTACAAAGGGGGAGGAATAAAATTGGAGATGGTATGTATCTAATGAATAAAAGAGAAATGTCGAAGAGCGTTTCTCTTTCTTGTTTTGGATACTTCCGTACGATATTCTATGTGTTTTTAGTATCTTTGCGATTATTAGAAACAATAAGAAATCAATAGACCAATGATAAAGAAAGGTGATACAGTGCGTTTTCTGAACGCAGTTGGAGGAGGAATTGTAAGTCGCGTAGATGAATTGAAGAAAATGGTGTTTGTTGAAGATGCCGATGGTTTTGAAATACCGGTACTCGAACGTGAGTGTGTGCTGATAGCTGCCATAAATGAGAAAACCAACTTTCCGGTAAAAGATTTTAAAACAAAGGTTGAGCCGATTATACCCAAACCAACCGAAGTGGTACTTCAGGAACGCAAACCCGAACCGGTTTTTGAAACTCCCGAAGGAGATACACTTAAAGCTTTGCTGGCATTTTTTCCGTTGGATATAAAACAGCTGCAAACCACATCATACGAGTGTTACCTGGTAAACGATAGTAATTATTATCTGTATTACAATGTGATAAATGGTGAGAATGATGTATGGACAAGTGTTGCCAGCGGATTGATAGAACCGAATATGCAGGAACTGCTAACAGAAATAAGCAAAGATCAACTCAGCTCGTGGGAAAAAATTCGTGTTCAACTACTGCCGTTCAAACAAGGTAAAAATTACACTCCACAGGCAGTAGAAGATGTAAATATGAAGATCAATGCCGTAAAGTTTTACAAACTTCATAGTTTCACGGCTAATGAATATTTTGATGAGCCGGCACTTATAATTGACATCAATTCAGAAAAAGAAAAGGAAATTGAAAATAAAAAGATGGCTGATATATCGCCCGAGGATATAAAGCAAGCTATGTTCACAAAAGAGGAAACCGATCGCCCTAAAGTCATTAAACATACTCAAAATTCTGAAATCATTGAGGTGGATTTACATATCAATGAACTGCTTGACACAACAGCAGGTTTGTCAAACGCTGCTATGCTTCAGTGCCAGCTAGATAAATTTCACGAAGTGCTGGAAGAGAATAAGAAGCGAAAGGGACAAAAGATTGTATTTATCCACGGTAAAGGTGAGGGTGTACTCCGCAAAGAAATAGAGAAACTACTCAAAACACGCTATAAAGCTTATTATTTTCAGGATGCCTCATTCCGCGAATATGGCTTTGGAGCTACTATGGTTACTATTAAGTAACTGGTTAATTAGTAATTGGTTGCTTAGGCTATGTAGAGTACTTGACATACAATCAACCAATTAATCGATTAACCAATCAACTCCGTCACTCCGTCAGGAATAAAATTCGGTCTTCCACTGCTTTCAGGCAGACTGGGCAGAAAGCTTTTGCTGTGTTTGTCCGCATCCGGCAATCGAAGTACGGGCGATAAATCCCTTTAGACATGTAGCCTCCACCTTCGAAAATACCTATTTTTGCTTTGTTTTCTTCTGTCAACGGAGTAGGAGTTGGGGTTCCCGGCGGCAGGTCTTTCTTCCATTTTGCACCGAACTGTACCAGTGTCGTAATATTGGGTTCCCAGGGTTCATTTTTCAAATTATACATATCGTTCAGAGCATCATTATCGTAGAAATATTCGTCAGCAAGGCCTGCAAATGAGTGCCCGAATTCATGGACAGTTACTTCTGCCTGTGCGCGTTTACTATCTGCGGATGCCAGAGTGTAGAAATTATAAATACCTCCTCCACCATACGTTTTCGTATTAGCCAGAATGTAGATGGCATCGTATGGAACCAGTGATGCATAATCTCTTACGGTAAACACATTGGGAGTCGTAAGGTATCTGTCGGAGTAAAAAGTATAGTAATGTGATCCGAGCGCTGTGTTCCTCCAGTTTGCATCCTGAGGTTTGGAAATTCCAGTATCAACAGATAATGCGGCAATGGCGTAAATATTAATTCTGGATTTATATTTCAGAAACGGCTCGTGGCTGAAAAGGTTCTCGGCTAGTCGTTCGGCATCTTTGAAAAATTTAGCTCGTTGCTTAGCGGTATAGCCTTCGGCAATCACTGCTATGTCTATGGCTTTCTCCGGTGAAGCTGATTTACAGATTGTTTTTACAGGAACTTCCGCAACTTTTGTTTTGCGGATTAATTTATCGTCTGGCGAGAAACCAAACTGAATCAGTTTTTCCCACTTGTCGAAATCCAGTCGGCGTTCAATCACAACCTTAACGGATTTTTGCGGATAAGGAAACTGTACCGACTGTTCAAAACTCTTGTTAATCAATGATGCTTCGGGAGTTGATTGCCACTCGAAATAAAGGGTGCTGAAATCGTCGATATAAATCATTTTACCACTCAGACTGTCTAACACCATAAAACGGTACTCACCTAAGTTCATATCGTCTGCCAGATGAGATTTGCGACCACCCCAAAAGGGTTCCTGAACTATTTTTGATAAGTAAGCGCTGGTATTCTTATTGTTTCCGCTTAACTGAAAATCAATCCGACAGGCTTTGTCGGTGAAATACTCTGCATATTGTTGAGAAAACAGGCTGGTGAAGCAAAGTAAAAAGAGGAGCAAAAAGGCTAATGGTTTCGGCATAAATTCTTCTTGAAATAATTATTATACAAATAAAAGAAAAATTATAAACAAAACCTCAACAGAAATCATTTTTACATAGAAAAACGCCTTTTTGTCCTCTTTTTTATAGTGATACAGATAAATTTTTCGAAGAAATACGGATTTAGAAACTTGCTAAGCTTTGTGAATTATATTTCGCAGGTAGCGTTTCTTTTGTTTTTGTAGGCGAATCGGTAATTTGATTTGCTGTATTATTCACAATGCTGATCTTTTCATCAATAATAATGTAACGTGTATCTGCTTTTGTATCTCCCGGTTTTTGTACTTCAAGTATATACTCACCTTTCTTTACCTCGCTGAATACGAATTCATTGTTGTTGCTTTTTCTATTTTTAGCAACAATTTCGTTTGTTTTCGAATCTCGCAATACAGCTGTTGAATACTTCATTTCAGGGTTTGTGCTTTTTAATAGCTTCACTTTGATTTCAAATGTGTCTTGTGCAAATAGTTGACCAACAACTAAAAATAGTGCACAGATAATCGCGATTTTTTTTACTAGATTTTTTTTCATAAGATGTTATTTTTGTTTATTTATAATGAGTAATGGTTTATTTTTATTTTGAACTCCGACTTTGCTCTTCGCTCGAAGCAGTTGATCGGTTTGAACGGGTTTTAAATTCAGCTTTTCCAAAGTTATAATTGAAAGAGATTTGTAGACGACGTGAGTCGTTGTAGTTCTTCACATCAATGTCAACATTGCCGTATTTAGCATAGGCACTACCTCTTCCGGTATCAAAAATATCGTTGATAGCTACTTTAATACTTCCCCTGTCTTTTAGTATTTTTCGCTGAATACCAAGGTCTATCCAGCAGCGTGGACGAGTAATGATATTGCTGATTAATTGACTTGAGCTATAGCGTCCGCTTAATTCTAATCCTATTTTGTAAGGTAGCGTGAAATTGTTGCTGATATTTCCGTTATAACTCCAGCGATTTAATTTTGAATCAGTAGCTGAATTAAACTTTATTTCCTTGTACATGCCGGTTATGGTTCCGTTTAATCTCCACCATTTGGCAGGTTGTAGCTGAATTGTTTCAGATATGTTCAGATCAACAGAGTTGCTTAAATTTTCATTTGTTTGGTATATAGATCTCGTTGCATCGTCTTGTCTGATTATTTGGGTAAACACTCCGCTTGAATAATTGTAGCCTACACTGGTAATCAATGCATTTTTGAAACTATGGCTCAATCCAAGTGAATGCGTAAATTGTGGTTTCAGGTTTGGATTTCCAACATTGTAGGTGTAGGGATCTACCATCCATCTGAAAGGATTTAGCATGTCATAATCAGGTCTGCCTATGCGATAGCTGTACTTAAAGTTTATATTATTGTCTTTGTTTATTGTTTGTTGCACAAACAAAGAAGGGAATATCTTCAGATAGCTGGTGTCGTTTACCTGATTGGTTACCACAGATGTGCCTTTTGATATGGTGTTTTCTAATCTCAGACCTAATTGTACAGTGGTCTTGTTGAACTGAGCCCGGGCATTGATATATGCAGCCTGAATATCTTCAGAGTAAATAAAGTGGTCGTCTTGTACTAGATACCCGGCCATATTTATTTTGCTGTCTGTGTTTACAAAACTGGCTTTTGCGCCGGCTTCGAAATTGAAATCTTTTCCTAAAGGCAAAACATAATCTAGCTTGGTGGTATAAATACTTATATCATTGCCCTGCGTGGTTTTTACTATGATATCGTGGTTCAGGTTATTACCTGCAGAGTTATAGTATATCCCGTTTTGATTATTTGGGCTGGTATAATTAAACCATGCATAATCAAAGTCGGCTGATAATGATTGACCGGTGCTATCAACATCCCATTTGTAGTTTGCATTAATAGTTTGATTTTTCCAGCGTTCGTTTGAGTTCGATTTGGTAACCAGGCTCGAATCGACCTGCATAAACTTGTCGGCAAAGGTAGTTTTGTTCTGATCTTCATTGTCACTATGTCCATTACTGCCTCGCAACATAATACTTACTACATGATTTTTGCGTATAAAATAATCGGCGCCTACTTTGTAGTTATGCGATTGACCATGGTATTCTCCTCGGGTGTTAATTAACTGATAAGCTCCATTAAGAACGTCGCTTGTGAATTTTCGGGTTGCATCCATGCCATCAGGGCCTGCCCAATTGTAAAGTGAGTAATTGCCATACACATTGAATTTTCCATAGTTCATATTAAGGTCTATGCCTCCGTTCCATCCAAATTTACTGGCTATTTCAGCTCCGGCAAAAGTGCTGCCATTGAATTCGGGAGTCTTAATGTGTTTAGTTTTTATATTGATGATCCCTGAATTGCCTTCTGCATCGTAACGTGCTGATGGATTTTCAATAATTTCTATACGATCCACATTTTTTCCTTGCATCCCTTTAAGCATAGAAGCCAGTTGACTAGCCGAAACATAAGTTGGCTTTTCATCGATCAACACTTTTACGTTTTGTTTTCCTTTCATGCTGATATTATCGCTGTTATCAATGGAAATGCCGGGAAGCTTTTTCAGAATTTCATATACATTTTCCGATGCGGTAGTTATGGAAGCTTCAGGGTTTATCACCATTTTATCTACTGTTTGTTCGATAAATTTTTTAGTAGCTACCACTTCCACGCTTCCAAGTTGTTGACTTGTTTCCGACAGAACAATATTTTTTTCAATAACTTTATTCGCTTTTGAATCTATAATCAGCTTTTCTGATTCTGTCTTGCCAAATCCTACCATGCTTACAGCAAGGATATATTCTCCTGGTTTAATTTTATCAATTAAAAACTCTCCTTTCGCATTGCAGATTTCCCCCTTTACCAGTTTCTTAGTTGTTGAGTTTACCAATGAGGCTGTTGCAAATTCAACGGGATTGTTTTTACTGTCAGTCACGCGTCCTTTTATTGTGCCTGATGTTTCAGCATAGAGCAGATGTGTTAGGAATGTCAGACAGGCGATAACAAACATTCTGTTTAATTGTAAATTTCTTTTAGATTTCATATAATTTAAATTATTTTTTTTGAATTTCAAATGAATAAATTGTCCGCTTATTTTTAAGCTTTACTAGTATTGACTCAAACAAGAGAAATTTATTACATCGATTATCGATATTTTTTTGTTATTAGACGTAATCAATTAATTGTTTGGATTTACCAGTGGTATCTATTTAACCATTCTCTGTTTTTGAATATCAGTGTAGTAGTGAAATAGTACACTGCAAAAGTATTCTGTATTTTGATATTACCAAAATATTCTGCATTAAAAAATGTTAATCGAATAAAAATATTTAGCTTCTGAATTTTAGAAATGTATTAATATCATGATTAATAGGTGTATAAATGCGTCCATCTTTTTGAAGATCATAATGACTAAATAGGCACTTTGTGATGAATTTTACTAGTATTGATTCAACCAAAGAGAATTTATTCTGTCGATTATCATTTTTTTTAGTTATTAGACGCAATGAATGGATTGTTTGGATTTAGAAATTTGTTTTTTTGTGTTAGTCTTCTTGCCAGATAGAACGAATGGGATTGTTAGAAGAACAATATATCTTTCCAATTCGTATTGCTTTTGGATGCAAAGTGAATTAAAAAAATATTGCGCAGCAAATAGTTGGGATGCATAGCAAGGTTTTGTTATCAACAGAAAACCTATGCAGTGAGATGGGATAATTTTTGGTATGAAGAGCTGGTTTTTGGGACGAAGCAATTAAATTAGTTTACCAAATTGCCGATCGAATGTTTTGATGTGTTGTCTGGAAACAGGTAGTTCATGGTCGATGTTGGAAAGCTTTAGCTGATAGCCTAGGGCATTCCCTTTTTTTAGGTACACTTTTTTTATGTTCACTATAAAGGCTCTGTGTGTTCGAACAAGTGAGGGGAAATGCGATAATTGTTCTTCGATATTACTGATTGAGTTTCGGATTATTTCTTTTTCAACCTTGTTGTTGCGGTAGAGATAGAATACAACATAATTTCCATCGGATGTTGCATAAAGAAGCTGGTCGGGGTAGAAGTTCAATTTCTCTTTCTTCAGTTTTGAGTCTATTTGTATGATTTCTTCAGTTTGCCCGGCTTGTGGTACCGAGTTTGGTTCGCTTTCCGGACGAATGTTATAAACATAAAAGTAGCGGGAGTTCATGAGTGTGAAAAATAAAAATGGAATAACTCCAATAAGAAATGCATATTTACATGAATTAAAAAATGTAGAAAAGTTCCACCGGTCCGACGAATCCTCTACCGCAAAGGCTGTAAAATATATAAAAATGCCCATTCCTGATAAAGTGAAAAGGATTGACAAGCATTCTTTGAGTATAGTCCACTCTTGTTTGTCCGAGAAGTAGCTAATTGATCTTAGTATTTTCAGCATTACAATGATTGATATTGCTGCACTGAAGCAATAAATAGCCATGGTGGCAGGGTAGCTCAGAAGTTGAGACTCGCGGACACCGAGAGGTCTGTATATTAGCAAAAAAACGAGGCAGAATAATGCATTAAGTGCGGATCCAACGAATGCATGTTTGATAATAAAATTCTGCGGATATTTTCTATTGAGCCATCTGTAAACCGGATTATTCATCGTTCGTTGTTACTAAAGTATATTCAGGGTTACTTTACTAGGTTAAAAATTAATTGCCAAAAGTAGTAATATTTTCTTGATTGAAGGAAATAAATTCTCTGTGGAATTTCAAATCCTGAGGATATTCTTCTGTTGCTATTTCTGTTTGCTATATTTTTCAGTTTCATTTGAAAGTCCTGAGAGATAAAATTGCTTTGACCGATGTAAATGTAGAAGGGAATTCCTAATCAGAGATAAAACTTTTGAATAGTCAACTCTAAACGATTTCAATCTGGTATTTGTCCAGCAATCCTTCGAGTCCCATTTTGGAAAATCGGGCTTTCTTTATCTTGTTTGCTCCAGGGTCGATGGAATAGTTAAAGGAGGTGCTGAAATCAGTTTTTTCGAGATTTGTTTTGTAGAAAATAGCCCTTTCTAAATTGCAGTTGTCTAAAAGCCCCGACGACAAGTCAGCTTCAGTAAAATCAGTTTCTTCCAGATTACAATTTTTGAAACAGGTTTTCTTCAGTTTTACTTTCTGGAATACGGCAAGCTTGAGCACACAGTTCTCGAACGTTACCGAAA
>Ga0302271_10004899_pt1 | contig 10457 bp, 9 predicted proteins | sample III_Bog_N1_1_FD_198767 | JGI IMG/M metagenome (GOLD analysis project Ga0302271, IMG submission 198767) | Peat permafrost microbial communities from Stordalen Mire near Abisko, Sweden - III_Bog_N1_1 | ecosystem: Environmental > Terrestrial > Soil > Wetlands > Peat | place: Sweden: Abisko... | reverse complement strand
ATAAAAAGATGAGGCATTCGGATCCATAAAATCTAAAGATAAGCTGAATAAAATGCCTCAAAATATACATCTCTTCCCGAAAATTCACTCATCGAAGTTTTTCTATTGCCTTCCTTAAGTTTTCCTTATGCCTTTCCTGTATCAGCTTTTTATCAGGCTTGATCAAACATGTTTGCATAATGCTTGAAATGGAGAATTGTTAAGCTTCCATTCAGCGTTTGCAAATACGACAATATTCCAGTTCCAGTTTTTATATTGGAGGTCAACTTTTTATTGTCAAAATTCGGCCTTTTTTTCTTTTTAGGTAATTCGTTTTAGGCTGGTTTCTTTCCAAGATATACTGCCTTACTCCCTTCCCAAAGTAGCCCTTTAAATTTACTTTCTGCATCATTTTTAGTTCAATGCATCTTAAACCTTAAGTGTTTGATTTGGGTGTCAGGTCACCTGATTATCGAGTGAAAAAATTCCTATATTTGTACGCTTCAAAAAAAGGAGTTTTTTTAAGGTTATGAGTAACAAATTCAGGGAGTATAAGGAGTTTGATCTTTCGAAAATTAATCAAGATATCCTGAAATATTGGGAACAAAACGACACGTTTCATAAATCGATATCCACACGTGCCGGAGGACCGACATTTGTTTTTTACGAAGGTCCGCCGTCTGCCAATGGTTTGCCTGGCATTCATCATGTAGTCTCAAGAGCAATCAAAGATATATTTTGCAGATACAAAACTCAGCAGGGATTTTTAGTAAAACGTAAAGCCGGATGGGATACCCATGGGCTTCCTGTCGAACTTGCTGTTGAGAAGTTATTAGGCATCACAAAAGAAGACATTGGCAAAACCATTTCAGTAGAAGATTATAATGCCGCCTGCCGTAAGGAGGTGATGAAGTATACCGATAAATGGGAAGACCTTACGCGGCAAATGGGCTATTGGGTCAATATGGACGAGCCTTATATTACCTATGATAGCCGTTATATCGAAACTTTGTGGTGGCTGCTCAAGGATCTTTACAAAAAAAACCTTCTTTACAAAGGTTACAGTATACAACCCTACTCACCTGCTGCCGGTACCGGGTTAAGTTCGCACGAACTGAATCAGCCTGGTTGCTACCGCGATGTAAAGGATACAACTTGTATTGCCCAGTTTAAGGTTGAAAGGAATGATAAGTCGGAGGCATTTTTTGCTGACATCGATTCAGATCTCTTCATTCTCGCATGGACAACTACTCCCTGGACTTTGCCATCGAATACTGCACTGGCTGTTGGAGCCAATATCAGGTATGTTAAAGTAAAGACATTCAACCCGTATACTTCTGAACCGGTCACTGTTATTCTTGCAAAGGAATTATTGGGTAATTATTTTCCTGATAAGAATGCTGAATTTTCATTTGATGATTATTTAGGTGATGGTAAGAATATTCCTTTTCAGGTACTTTCCGAATTCCCGGGAAAAGAATTGCTTGGAGTTACCTATGAACAACTGATCCCATGGGTTAAACCGATGGGTGATGCATTCAGGGTGATAGCCGGTGACTTTGTAACGACCGAAGACGGTACCGGAATTGTACATATAGCTCCGACATTTGGTGCCGATGACGACCGTGTTGCAAAACAAACAGGGATCGTTCCCCTTATGCTTCTTGATAAGGAGGGTAAACAGCAACCAATGGTAGATCGTCAGGGACGGTTTTTCCGTTTGGAGGATCTCTCAGGAGATTTTATTGCTAAAAATATCGATGTTAAGTTATACAAGGAATATGCTGGTCGCTTCGTAAAAAACGATTACGACGAAACGCTTACAGAAAACGATTCAACGCTCGATATTGATCTTTCGGTGATGCTGAAAAGGGAGAATCGTGTTTTTAAGGTCGAGAAACATGTTCATAGTTATCCGCATTGCTGGAGAACGGATAAGCCGGTTTTATACTATCCGCTCGATTCATGGTTTATCAAAACGACAGCTGTTCGTGATCAGATGATCGGATTGAATAAAACGATTAACTGGAAACCTCAGTCAACTGGAACAGGCCGTTTTGGAAACTGGCTTGAAAATCTGGTTGACTGGAATTTGTCAAGATCACGTTTCTGGGGAACGCCCCTGCCTATCTGGCGCACAGAAGACCGTACGGAAGAGATTTGTATCGGATCGGCTGAAGAGCTAATCACCGAAATTAATAAATCGGTTGCCACTGGTTTTATGGAGTCGAATCCGTTCAAGGATTTTAAGGTGGGCGATTTCTCAAAATTGAATTACGAAAAAATAGATTTCCACCGTCCTTTCGTTGACGAGATATTTCTTGTTTCACCTAAAGGGGTAAAAATGTTCCGCGAAGCCGATCTGATTGACGTATGGTTCGATTCAGGAGCAATGCCTTTTGCCCAGGCTCATTATCCGTTTGAAAACGAAGCTGTCTTTAACGAGGTTTTTCCTGCCGATTTTATAGCCGAAGGGGTTGACCAGACACGTGGTTGGTTTTTTACACTTCATGCCATTGCTACGATGGTGAAAGGGAGTGTTGCATTTAAGAATATTATTTCCAATGGATTAGTGCTTGACGTAAACGGGAATAAAATGTCCAAGCGACTCGGTAATGGCATCGATCCCTTTGAAGCCATCGAAAAATATGGGTCTGATCCGTTGCGTTGGTACATGATAACCAATTCACAGCCATGGGACAACCTCAAATTCGATATTGCGGGTGTTGAAGAGGTTCGGAGGAAATTCTTCGGAACACTTTACAATACTTATAACTTCTTTGCCCTATACGCGAATGTTGACGGTTTTACTTTCAAAGAAGCGCAGGTTGCAGAAGAGGATCGTCCTGAACTTGACCGTTGGGTCTTGTCATTGCTGAACAGCCTTATTAAAGATGTAACAGATTCATACGAAAATTACGAGCCTACACGGGCCGGGAGGGCAATTTCGGAATTCGTAACTGAAAACCTGTCGAACTGGTATGTCCGTTTAAGCCGGAAGCGTTTCTGGGGAGGTGAATATGATACCGATAAGATTTCGGCCTATCAGACACTTTATACTTGTCTTGAAACCGTTGCTAAACTTGCAGCACCAATAGCACCATTTTATATGGATCAGCTTTATGGCGATCTGAACCGCGTAAGTGATAACGAATCTGATACTTCGATTCATTTGACATCGTTTCCGAAATACAATCAGAAAGCCATTAACAAGGAGCTTGAAGAGCGAATGGATATTGCTCAAAAAGTTTCTTCAATGATTTTGGGTTTACGCCGGAAGGAAAAGATAAAAGTACGTCAGCCTTTGGCAAAAATCATTGTCCCGGTCCTTAACCCAAATTTCCGTAAACAGTTTGAAGCAGTCGAAAGCATTATCCTGACCGAAGTAAATGTAAAAAAAGTCGATTACCTTACCGATGCGACGGGTGTCATTAAAAAGAAGATTAAAGCCAATTTTAAAACACTTGGCCCCAAATATGGGAAATTGATGAAAGCAGTTTCTGTTCTTGTCGGTAATATGAGCCAACCGGAGATTGCTGCATTTGAGCAAAAAGGTACTTTTGATGCGTTGATCGAAGGTGAACCCGTCACGCTGGCTCTTGAAGATGTTGAAATTCATTCGGAAGATATTCCTGGATTACAGGTCGCCAGCGAAGGCGCAATCACGGTTGCTTTGGATATCAATGTAACTCCGGAACTTCGTCTCGAAGGTATCGCAAGAGAGTTCGTAAACCGGATACAAAACCTGAGAAAAGATAGTAACTTTGAAGTGACCGACAAAATTATTCTTCGGATCGTACGACATCCTGAGCTGAATGAAGCGATGGATAAGTATGGTGATTACATAGGTAGTCAGACACTTGCAGTAAGAGTCGAATTGGTCGATGATTTAGACGGAGCGTCTACTGCAAAACTTGTTGAGATTGAAAAGGGAATTGAAACATACATTCAAGTTGAAAAAGAAATATTGTAACGATTATTTTTTAACTGTTAGAAAATATTTTCATTCGATTAATATAAATGGAGCCTAAATGAACTATTTTTACACCAAACCTTAATGCTATGAGTGAGAAAACACGATATTCAGATGAAGAACTCCAGGAGTTCAAAGCGTTAATCCAGGACAAGCTTTCAAGTGCCCGTCAGGATTATGAATTATATAAAAACGCAATCACCCATGGTGACGGTAACGGCACTGAGGATACTTCTCCTACGTTTAAAGTTTTAGAGGAGGGGGCTGCAACATTGTCGAAAGAGGAGGCTGGTAAACTTGCTCAACGACAATTAAAGTTTATTCAATATCTTGAAGCAGCGCTGGTTCGGATCGAAAATAAGACTTATGGAATTTGCCGTGAGACAGGAAAACTGATTTCGAAGGAACGCCTTCGCGCCGTTCCCCATGCAACACTTTCCATCGATGCAAAGAATAACCAGCGTTGATTAAGTAGATTTTTATTCCGGTTACAAGGTTTAAATGTCCGTAAAATTTAAATAAAGTTCGGGGTGATAATTTATGCCCCGATTTTTTTGTTGTTATTGACCCAATAATTTTTTTTATGAGTTCTAAAGTCAAGTCAATCATTATCATCCTTCTTGTTCTGTTTTTCGATCAGTTCCTAAAGATATGGATCAAAACCAACATGATGCTTGGCGATGAGTTTATTATTGCAAAAAACTGGTTTATAATCCATTTCGTTGAGAACAATGGAATGGCTTTCGGACTTGAATTTGGGAACAGTATTGGGAAGTATTTTCTAAGTGTTTTTCGCATTGTCGCTGTTGGGTTAATTGGCTGGTACATCACAAAGCTTTGGAAAAAAGATGTTCCGTTTGGAGTTATTGCCTGTTTCTCCCTGATCATGGCAGGAGCCATTGGTAATATTTTGGACAGCGCTTTTTACGGATTGATTTTTAACGAAAGTTATGGGCAGGTAGCAACCCTCTTTCCAGCTGGAGGCGGATATTCTTCATTTTTGCAAGGCAGGGTTGTCGATATGTTTTACTTTCCGTTGATTTCTGGAAATTATCCTTCCTGGGTTCCTTTCGTCGGCGGTGAAGATTTTATTTTTTTCCGCCCCGTATTCAATATGGCTGACTCTTCCATAACGGTAGGAATTATTTCGATCCTCATTTTCTACAGACGTTTCTTTGATGAAAAGCATCCACAAGCAGAATCCGAAACAGTCAATGAGTTGAATCAGGAAACCGTTACTGATGAAAAGGATTTGATTTAGGCGATCGGGAAACCTCTGGCGGATTCCTGTCCTATTGTGGTAAAAGACCTATGCGGATTTATTTGCTGAATTTTAAATTTTACAATTTTCTCCTTATATAATATTTTTTTAACATCTTTTCTGAAAACCGAATCCCGTGCAAAACGTTTAATGAATTGTAATATCAGGTATTAAAATTTACTATTTTAGTCAACTCATTAATAAAAGATTTGCCATGAAAAACACATATAGATATCTGGTTAGTATTTTTTCTTTTTTATTGTTCTTCAATATGTTGGTCTGCTGTAAAAAGGAAGTAGTTGCTCCTGTGCCGGTTGTGATAAAAGAGGCTACTGATGTTAATAAATTCATATATAACGGACTAAAAGAATATTATCTGTGGGCTGATCAAGTGCCTAATTTGATGGCTGCGAAATATACAGTTAAAGATTCTCTAAACGCTTTTTTAAATACGTTTACAGATCCAAATCTCCTCTTTACATCCCTGCTTTACAAATACAAGACAATCGATAAATGGTCTTTTATTGTCGATGATTCGCAAATTATTGACAACTGGATTCAGGGGATTTCGGAGACAATGGGGTTCGATTTCATGTTGGCCCGGGTGGGTTCCAGCGATAACTTGTTTGGTTTTGTTCGGTATGTTTTTAAAGGATCGCCTGCCGAAAAGGCCGGACTTAAAAGGGGTGATCTTTTTATGAAGGTCAATGATCAGCAGCTTACGATTACCAATTACCAAACCTTGTTATTTTCAACTTCGACTTATAAACTGTCGTTGGCTTCTGCATCATCAAATATCATTTCGCTGAATGGAAAATCGGTATCTATGACTGCAATTCAGATGCAGGAGAATCCGATTCAACTTGATACGGTTCTTAATGTGAATAATCTCAAAGTTGGCTACCTTGTTTACAATGGCTTTAATGCTGATTTTGACATCCAGCTAAATGACGTATTTAAAAGATTTAAAGATGCCGCCATTGACAAGCTTGTTCTTGATTTACGATACAATGGAGGAGGTTCAGTACAAACTGCAAAATACCTTGCCAGCATGATTTACGGGACAGCAACGTCCAAGGTGTTTTTTAAAAGCCAGTACAACACTGGCTTGCAGGCGGAAATCGTGAAGGAAGATGGAGCGGCTTCGCTTTCTGAAAACTTTACCGACAAGATTCTGAAAACCTCCACCACTGCCGAGACCCCAATCAATACGCTTAGTATGACTAAGTTGTATGTGATAACTTCTGATAATACAGCCTCAGCCAGCGAATTATTGATTAACGGACTGATACCCTATATGCAGGTATATAATGTAGGAATCAATACTGCAGGTAAGTATGTTGCCTCTTTTACGATTCAGGATTGGGATGCAAATGGCGTTGTAAATCCGAATAATAAATGGGCAATGCAGCCTATTGTTGTTAAAATTGCTAATTCTGCCGGTGTTTCCGACTTTGTTGATGGACTGGTTCCAGATTATTCACTTGAGGAGGATATTGTCAATCTACTGCCGTTTGGTGATCAGAATGAAACTTTGTTGAAGGCGGTGTTGAATAATATTAAGGGCTTACCACCAACTGCAATTACATTAAAATCACAAAAACTCGGGCTGAAGAAAGTCTTTGATACCCGGAATATTAGTCAATTTTCTAAGCAAATGTATATCAATCAGTTTAAAAAGAATTAGTTTTTCTTGAATTGGTTTTGTTATTTATTAATGTTTATGTATATGAAGAAAATATTATTGTTTTTATTGCTGTTTGTTAATTCATTTTTGATTTTTGCCGTTGAAGCGGATGACATTACAGGGATCTGGTGGAATGATGTAAAAACATCGAAGATAAAAATTGAGAAAAAGGAGGGTAAGTATATAGGGACAATTGTGTATCTTATTCCTGAGAAATATGTGAATGGAGCACCTGCAAAGGATGACAAGAATCCCGATGCAAAACTTAGAAATCGGTCAATTCTTCAACTACAGATATTAAGCGGATTGGTTTTCAATGCCACAGACAAGGAATGGACCAACGGAACGATTTATGATCCGAAGGCAGGAAAAACATATGATTGTTATGTCTGGCTCGAAGGGAAGGATACACTGCAGTTAAAAGGATTTGTTGCAGGAATCAGAATGCTTGGACGCAAATCGACATGGACAAGGACCACCTTGTGAGTAAAATTCAGAGGAAACAGGAAGAAGACGTTGAGTAGCGCAGCAGAATTGCTATATAGGGAATTTACTTTCGGCAGGAGTGTTTGTGTGCGAACTCAGATACAAAGCCCTGAAAAATGCAAAGAGAAAAATAAGACTTACGATAACGAGGTAAAAACTGCCATCGGACCATGTTCCTGTTTTGTCGATTCCGCCACCAATCATACCTTTCTGCATCAGGTAGTAAGCAATAACTGCCGTTGTATTATTGACAAAGTGGGCGATCACGGGCAGCCAGAGTGTTCCGCTCCATTCAAGCATGTAGCCAAACATTGCCCCAAGGACAAGCCGCGGAAGAAATCCAAAAAACTGCATGTGTAATGCACTGAATATCGCAGCTGATATCCAGATGGCAGCATGGGCATTCCCAAATTTCTTTTTAAATAATTGCTGAACAATGCCCCTGAAAAGCAATTCCTCACCAACGGCGGGAAGTACACCAATCATCAGAATATTTGTTAATAGCGTGGTCAGCGACGTGGTCGATAAAAAGGCTTCGGTGATCTGGGTTGCCTGATCTTCCGAATTTTGCATCCATATTTCAACTGAGCTCATCCATTCAGGCAGACTCAGCCCTGAATTAATCTCTGTCAGCCAGTTAATAAGCGGGTTCGCGAAGTAAATAATAGCGATCACAAAGAGAACGCTTTTAAAATTGGGTTTCTTATTATACTGGAGAAAGACTGAAACTTGATCGTTAAGAAACCAGGCAACAATAAAAGGAGGTATAATAAATACTCCAATCGATTGAAAAGTCTGGAGAAACTTCAGTACCGAAATGTTTTTAGGATTCGATGTATCCTGAATCATGGTCTGCATTTCGGAAAGGTTTACACCATAAAACAACCAGCCAAGTGCAATGCTGAGCACCATCACAGTAATACCGCTGATTAAAATGACTAGTGCAGTAAACAAAAGCTGGGTGGATGGTTTTGATTCGCGGAGAGCCTGTCGGTACATCTATTAAAAGTTTTTGCAAAGTTAATAATCCTCTTTAAAGTTGCGGTTGAAGTGTGGATATTTGAAGTTGTTGCGATTTCCTATCTTTGCGGCTTGATTTTATACCGATAATTGTGAAAATTGGCAATCTGGAATTAGGGAAACTGCCATTGTTTTTGGCTCCCATGGAAGACGTTACCTATAAGTCTTTCCGCTACATGTGTAAGAAATTTGGTGCAGATGTGATGTATACCGAATTTATCTCGTCAGAAGCGTTGATTCGTGACATCGCGAAAACGAAGAAAAAAATGACGATCTTTGATTTTGATCGTCCTGTAGCTATTCAGATTTATGGTTCCAATATTGAATCAATGGTTGGTGCAGCCAAAGTGGCCGAAGAGGCACAACCGGATTTTATAGATATTAATTTTGGTTGTCCGATGAAGAAGATTGCCGGCAAAGGGGCGGGTGCCGGACTTTTACGTGATCTTCCGAAGCTCATAAAAATGGCAGAAGAGGTGGTTAAGGCTGTGAAGATCCCGGTTACGGCCAAAACCAGGCTTGGGTGGGATCATGATGACATGCCAATAGTGGAAGTGGCTGAAAGATTGCAGGATGTAGGGATACAGGCGCTTGCAATTCATGGGCGTACACGGAGTATGCTCTACTCAGGAGAGGCCGATTGGTCATTAATTGCGGATGTCAAACAAAATCCAAGAATGCATATCCCAATTATTGGGAATGGTGACATCAACGGACCTGAGAAAGCAAAAGCATTTTTGGAGCAGTCAGAAGTTGATGCGCTCATGATTGGACGAGGTGCAATTGGACGTCCCTGGATTTTTCGCGATATACGGCATTATTTTGAAACCGGCGAAATGTTATTGCCGCCGCTTGTTCCCGAAGTCGTAGCCAATGTGAAAGAACAACTTTACCAGTCGTTGGCATGGAAGGATGAACCCAAAAGGGCGGTTCTCGAAATGAGGCGTCATTTTGCCCGCTACTTCCCAAATTTAAAGGACTTTAAGGATTTGCGTATAAAATTACTTAGGGCGCCCGAAGTGGAAGAAGTGATCGGCATTTTGGATGTAATTGCTGAGGCATATGCTGACGAAAGGGTTGATTATACCAATATCGGATTAAAATAGCACATGTGGAATGATTATTGAAGTGAATAGGTTAAAATTTAACAAATGGAAAATTACGGACAATATTCAAAGTTTTATTCCGAAGATTCATTTTGGAAAAAGTTGAAGGGGTTTGCAGGCAAAGCCGGAATTAAAGTGGTTTATCTTGCATTACTTTTGTATTATATGCTTGTTGACGAAGCGGTTGATTTGAAATCGAAAGTTACAATTGTTGCTGCTTTAGGGTATTTTGTTCTCCCGTTTGATATCATCCCTGATCTTCTCCCTGTTATTGGATTCACAGACGATCTGAGTGTTTTGATGTTTGCATTGTCTGTTGTCAAGGGAAAAATTAATGAAACACATCGGCTGAAAGCACGTAACACGATGGAGCTATGGTTTAGTGGTGTTAATGATGTGCAGTTGTTTGCGATAGAGAAAGAAGAAAGCAATTAATTCCTTTGATAAGTGTCTGCATCACCTGGAAAGGGATAAATGGTTACAATCGATGAGTGCTGAACGTCAAAACACATTTGAACGACAATCGTCTCAAATAGCTTCTGGTTTTCAAACTGTAATTATCAGAGCATATGTCGAAAGAATATATAAGTTGTCTTATGCATGTGGTAGTTGGTACCCTTGGGCTTCGGAATTTTCTGACCGCCGATATCCGGAGGCAACTCTCGACTTACCTTTCAGCTGTTGCCAAATCGAAAGGGATGAAACTTGTTGCCCTTGGCGGAACAGAAAATCATATGCATGTATTACTGGCCCTTCCGTCAAAACTATCTGTCGAGTCGGCTATTCTTCCCCTGAAACAAAGTTCGACGACCTGGCTCAGGCAAAACTTCGAAGAACTGCGTTCATTTAGCTGGGCAACCGGATTTGCAGCCTTTTCAATCAGTCGCTCACAGCTTGATAGCACTTTGTTATATATTCAAAATCAGGAACAATATCACTGGAAGA
>Ga0302271_10004897_pt1 | contig 10460 bp, 4 predicted proteins | sample III_Bog_N1_1_FD_198767 | JGI IMG/M metagenome (GOLD analysis project Ga0302271, IMG submission 198767) | Peat permafrost microbial communities from Stordalen Mire near Abisko, Sweden - III_Bog_N1_1 | ecosystem: Environmental > Terrestrial > Soil > Wetlands > Peat | place: Sweden: Abisko... | reverse complement strand
GTGAATGGATGACTCAACCCTAAAGCACTTAAAACTGCTTTTAAGTCAGTGCTTTACCCTTGGATTTTGAATCTAGGTAAGGAAAGAGTGACTTTCATGTTCTGTTTGTTATGTCTGCCTTGGGAGAAGATGTTAGATTTCGCGAATTTCTCGAATTATTCAAGTGGCTTTGTTGGTAATACAATTTCCATTCTGTAGGACTGATCCTTGTAAGGAATGGAGATATATTGATAATCGCCAGTCTCAAAGTAATCGAATTTCGTCTCTAAGTTCATCATATCAACGGAGGCATGCTAACCAGATTGCTCGTATTCTAAGTTAAATTGAGCTTTATGGGTTTTTTTCTGGTCAAAAGTTGTACCCCATGTACCTTTGAAGTAAATTGCATTTACGAGAACCATTCTAGTGAGGGCATCGAGTGTACCTTGAGATAACAGATCGTTGATTTTGTTGTTAGTGGTAGTTGATACCCATTGGTTGATTTGAAGTCTGATTTGTTCGAAGGAAGTTGAGAAATCGACATTCTCGAAGGCAGATTTGAAGTGCTATGTTATGAGGTTAACATATTCACTGTTGACTTCTTTAAGTCCACTGAAGACTTTATTAGCGATGGAAGTGGTGATACCATTACCAGTTGCAAGAAGGTTGTTTTGAAGATCGTGTGTGAGCCTTGCGAGATCATTAGAATTGGTAAACTGCAGTAATGTTTGGAATTGCTGTAAAGATTCTCCACGGGAACCCAATGCAGCCATCGCCAAAGCAATGTAAATCGATGCTGGGGAATACACAAGATTCTGTGATGAAGACAGCTTTTTCAAGAGATCAAGGGAGAAAGTTGAAATCTTTTTTCCGAGGATATCGTTGGTGTGTTCTACGTCCATTTGTTGTTGTTATTTTAGTTAATTCTTAAAGATAGTTATTGTTTAGTTTAATTATTATTATTTATTGATTTTCTTGAGATGGATATCCTGATTTCAATCTAATAAATCATCCTTCCCCCCCCCCCCAATTCTTCTGATAAAAAATAAATATCATTTGTCTCTGTTTATTAGTTATAGGTGATGCAAAATAAAAACAATTAATTCACTCAGATAATAGACAAAAAAATTATAAAAGACAAAAAATATCTTAAAGAGAAAGAAACAGGCATTTAATTTAATCATTAAATGGCAATTCTATTAGAAGGATGAGATTACTAGAAGGATACACTAAAGCAGATATAAATTAGATGGGGAGGAAAAAATGAAGTAGATTTCTTTTACAAATCTTTTTTACAATAGCCAACATCATGATTATGAATATCATTTTCATTTGCTTCGAATATGTCTTGTGCGTGTGTGTTTTCTCAAGAAATACTCCATTTGAAGTATTATCTTTGAACTGTTAAATCTCTCTAGGACTTCATTTAACAAAAATAAAACTGAATAAGAGTGAAAATTATTTGTATCCCTTTTTATTGTTTTTTTCTTGAAAATGAAGGAGAAAAAAAAACTCGATAATTCATCAATACAATTGTTGTGTAAGCCATAAAATGAATGCCTCACACAAACAAGCTTCTTGACATTCTCTATTTGTATTTCTCTTGCCTTCCACAGTAGATTTCTCTTTTTGAAGCTATCCAAGTCGGGCTAACGGAAAAAATAATAATAATCTCCTTATCTTTTTTATCACCTTATCTATCCAGACACGAAAAATCTTCCTTACTTCGGAATAAATCCTTCCTCCCCCACATTCAAATACCTCTATGATTAAAAATCCATAAATTAATATGAAACCTTTCTTCATCAAAATTCAAAAGAAATACCATAAATATCAAGTAAATTTCTCACTTCCAATAATCAAATTTACAACAAAACTTGTAACACAAACTACGTTTATCTTTATCTTTACACCTCTCACTATTTCTTCTATGGATTTGTAATCTTTCCAACAAAAAGCTAAGTCTACGATGCTTCATGTGTGATTGAGAACAAAAACGGATGACTGCAGATCATATACACAGATTTATCTCCACCCTTCTTACACGATAATGTCTACATTACCACTCCCGTCGCTGCAGATGCTTCAGCACCTTCTTCATTGACTTCAATCACCGCTTTATGAATGATTTTACTTAATTTAATGTTCCTCTCTGGATCCATGAAAGAAAAATCAGCTTCATCCGAAAACGCATGAACAACTCCAAGATTCTTCAAAATCTCTGACAAGTCTTAACTCTACCCTTCAACAGTAAACTTTGGAAGACCTAAATTGACTTTCTCTACCAGCTGTTTCTTCTATCTCCCTTCCAAGAACGGATCTATATTACTTATTTAGCTTTCAAATTTCCCTAGAGCCATTTTTGGTAATACAATTTCCATTCGATATTACTTCCCTTAATACGGAATTGATATATATTAGTACTCCTCCGATGCGTGATATTCAAATTTACTTTCGATATTCATCATATCAACATCCACATTCTTACCAGATTCTTCATATTCCAGATAAAATGGTTGCTTTCGTGTCGATTATTTATTGAATTGTTTCTCCCATATACCTTTGAAGTAAATGGCATTCACAAGTACCATTTTCGTCCTCTCATCTAATGTACCAGGATTCAATAAATCCTTGATTTTGTTGTTAGTAACATTGGACACATATGTATTGATATTCTATCTGATTTGTTCAAATGAATTCTTGAAATCGACATTCTCAAAACCTGAATGGAAATCTTTAGCCATAATATCTGCATATTCCTAGTTGACTGATTTCAGCCCAGAGTAGATTTTATTAGCAATAGCTGTTGCAATACCATTGCTATTCACCTACAGATGAGTTTAGATCTCCTTAGTTTATTGAGATAATGCTTGGATTGACTCAAAATCTAAAAGTTTCTAGAGCTCCATTTAGGTTTCACCTTTTGAACCTATCGCTGCCATGGATAAACCAAGGTAGATTGAAGCAGGCGAGCAAACGAGATTCTCATTGTTTGACATTGATTTAAAGATCTGTGCTGAAAAAGTAGATACTTTTTCTCCTCTGAATTACTTTGCGCCCATGAAAGGTTAATTTATGAGTTTCTTTAGATTTTTTTATATATTGTTTTGTGTATTATTACTTTATTTATTGATTTCTAAATGATTATTAAAATCTGCTGTCCACAAAGATTTGATTTCAACCTAGACAATCTTAATATAAATAATTATTCCTTGAGCCACTCTGAAATATATCTTTCTTCCTAATGAGCTTTTCTTGGGTTGGTTGGGATATTCTGAGTTACTGACATTCAAATCATCATCTAATTCCGCGATATTAGGAATAATAAGGTATTAATAAAATAATACTATTTTCATATTTATTTGAGTTTACTTAATTTTTCATGCCTGTAATATTATCTTCTTCTTTAGCTCTCTTTTCCTTTCAGCCTTTCGCCCCACCTCACCCCCTCCAATCCCCCCTCCCATTTCATCCTTCTTGCAATACAGTAATCAGAGATGGATCCTTACAGAAAAATAATATTGCCTTTATTTCAATTTATTTGATCTGTGTAAAAACGAATGTACAACCACTCTTTTTGTAACCCTTTTAATAATTTTAGCTCCCTCTCTTCTCCCCAAGTAATCCAATTCATATTAGAAAGATTTTGGATTTTATCGATGTCTCCCATAATTTCCAATAGTCGTCGGGATTAGAAACAAAAAAATAATTTGAAATAGATTGATTGAAAATAATCTTTTATTGCAGTTTCTCAATCCATCCCTATGATAATTAAAGAAACAAATCTATATAGTATTGTTAGTTTGTTCTATTCAAATGCAAACAATTTTATAGATGAGAAAGAATTGGAATTTAGCAGATTATCTTCAAAGATATCTGCCTCATTGACTATTTTTTTCATTTCTATTAATTTTTTCTACTGCTTTTTTACTAATATTTTCTCTTAATATTTAACTAAATATTCTTTGAAACGTATCTCCTATTATTGATCTCTAAAAAAGCCCCAAAAATTCAATCATTTTAGAATTCAAAAACAGCAGTATTTATCAAGAGATAGTAAGCTAATTTTACATCTACAAATTAAAACACAAATTACTTATGAATTCCAAAATAAATTCATTTTGTGATCTTGTTTTTTTCACAATTCACATTCATAACTCTCAACCTACTATCTTTCCATTTTTACCTATCCTCCCTTTTATCACATTGGAAGTTCCACTTACTTAAACTTCTTTCCTATCGCTTTCATAGCATTCTCCAAACTCCTCAGAAACTACAGTTTATTCTAAACATTATAGAATTTCCTTCTCGGCATAAGATTCTACTAATGCTGCTAATTCAAGAAACACATCCTTAACGCTGTGCTGCTCTTATCACTGTAAATCAAGTACAAATCATTCAAAACGCACGTACTCTTCAATTTATACTCCTCACTATTTTACCCATTTATTCTCTCCAATACACATAAGAATTTCTTATCATTTTCAACACAAAACACCAAGTATCTCGTGACTTATCTAGCAAGAAATGAAAACAACCCAGTATCCTTTTTAGGTTCTTTCAAGCATTTAAACACTTTATCTTCAGGAATCTTCATAACCATCCCTTTAGAAATACCATTACTTATCTAAAAGAACTCCTTTAAACCACTGAATACATCCTCTTATTGTCCATTTTCCTCAACTTATTCGACTAATTACTTATTCTAATTCTACACTATTGGTACAATCTTGATATTTTCATATAAACTCAAGAGATTCAACAGATTGCTACCATCTTATTTTTCATTCTAACTAGGCTATTTAAGACTCCCAGATATAAGTCCATGATCATGTCCCTCTACATCTAAATCAATGTCTACATCCTTCTAATCATCTACCTCTATCTCATGATCTTTTTCCACTCTTGCATGCTCATGCTGCTTATTGTGCCTTTATTACATATGCTTATTTCTTAGATTATGTGCTTATTTTGTTTTATCTTATTTTTTCTGCTCCATCTCAGCTTATTCTCTTCTGATTTTCTCTGTTTCTTCATCTCTTGCTGGGTCTCTTCTGTCTCCTTCATCCGCGTAGATATCCACATCGTTGTCTATTAAAAACACTGCTTTACGATCACCATTCTTATCTGAATTCTACATGATATTTTCCTTCAACTTATCATCTTTCAAATTATTATTCTTCTTCTTCCCTTATCCATCATCGCTGGTAAGTTATTTACTATTACCACTGCTATTATCTTCTCCTTTCTTATCCTTCCGAATGTTTGTGAACATCTGCAGTAATTTCTCCTTCAATGTCGTTGATTCCTTCACTTACTCCATATTATTATTCGTACTTTACTATTTCTCATCGATCACGCTCTTTTGCATTTGCTATTATTACATCTATTTTTCTACTTTACCTTTATTATTCAAAGTATCTGCTTAGTACAACTCCTTTCCAACTTGTGATGGTGACGTTTCCTCCTCAAGATTATCATCCATTTGAATCTCTTCATCCTCCATTTCAATATGCTATTGTTGCTATTTTCCTGTCTTCATTTTGTTTTTCTTCTCTTCTTCTTTTGATTCCTATGTCTATTCTTCTATTTTTCTTACTAGATTCTTTTCCCTATTAATTCCCCCCCTGAATGTTCATTTATCAATCATACCGTAAGATTCTCATTGTGAGCATCATAATATTTCTTTTATTCATCGTTTCTCACGGAGGATTCCTCTTTTTCTTTAATCCTTCCAATAATAATAACAAAAAGAATCACTAATTCTGGCACTAGAAGAATTTAAAAACGAATATAAACATATTTTAACATCTTTTAGAATCAATTCCTAGCAAATACTTCTCTCTTTTTCTCATTTTCTCTACCATAAACATCTTCAAACATGGAATGACAATTAGTTAGTAACAGCATTCACTAAGAACATCTTATTCACTGACACTTTTCCTAAATTCTCTTATATCTACACAATTTGAGAACTATTTTGAATATTATTCTTCTTTGGAGAAGTAGAAGCACATGGCAATGTCAGTTACTTTTGCAGATTTTCTCTGTATACCTACCTTGGATCTACTTTTATCTCTTTCCGCCATTAATTATTTCCCTTATTTTCCTATTCCCTCATCTCTTCACTTCCATTTTAATCCCAACCATCATTCATCACAATCTTCTTAGGTACTCTACTATTAGCATTACAACTCTTAACTCTCTTTCCCTTGTAATTCTACGTACCTCTAACTCTATTGACTCTATTAATATAAAGTGGATAGCAATACTCTTCCTCCTATCCTGAAGATGAAGAACAGAGAAACTACTGCATCACAAATTAACTACTATTATTGCTATCACTGTACATTCTTGGTAAGCTAATAGACTCAGTTTATTCAACTTTTTTCACAACAGAATCGTTTAGAATATTTTTATTCTTCGATGATTGCAATCCTTATTACTATTGCTGTGTTCGCTTAATAAACTAGCAACTATTATAAAATGTTTCATTAAACGTCTCAGAACGCTTTAGCTAAACAGAGTTACTGTTACTATTGCTGTTATCTCTCATATTATTCGTTTTATCATCGTTTTTAGGTGTTTTTATGTTCAATTTGTTATTTCTAAATCTACCTATGAGTTACTTACAATCAAGGGTTTTTTTCTATTCCTCATCATAGAACAACGCGTTATTGATATTAGTGATGTTAATGTTATCGCTGTTGATGATCACATTCCTTCTTGGAATGAAATTACTGCTTTCTTTAGTTAGTTCATTTTTTTAAAATTGAGCATGCTATGATGAATTTGAATCTAAGTGTTGGTCTTCGAAATGTTAAGAAAGATTCGCCTTAGGAGTGATATCACAGAGAGACAGTTCCAATAGACCATCTCCTCCTCTTAGATTTTTCATCCTCTCCAATTTATCCTGCAAATACGTTTAGGTTAATAAGGGAAAATACATACAAATATGTTCTTCCCACACACAAAATTTGCTGTTTACTTTGATATAAAGTGCTGATTTATTCTGTGTGAAATCGAATTTCATTGGAGATTTGGATATCTCACTTGCTGAAGGTGTGAGTGCGTATTGCTATTGCTCATTATAAAAACTCTAATGTTATGGTTTTTTCTTGTTTTTCGCTGTGACAACAACGCTTTTTGATGATTTTGTTTTAGTTAGCTCGTTAGGGTTTTCAGCAAGTCCGATTTGTGATGCCAAACAATGGGAGATAAAAGGGGAGAGAGATGTCTCACATTAGAGATAAGCACTAGCTATGCTGTCTTTGATGGCGGTATTGCGCTCTTTGAATCGTTTTTTATCTTCTTTTAGACGCTACTGGTATAAAGTACTCATGAGATAACTGGAGGGTTAGTTGAGAGAAGAAGGAGGAGAAAGTGGAGAAGGAGGATGATCTAGCATAAAAATAAGCTGTTTTAAAGGGTAAATTAGAGTTAAGAAAAGAAGAATAAGATGTGAATCAATACGATGGGGTAGAAGATTGGGCTGATGTTGAGGTTGCTTAAGTGTAATATGCTTCTGAGGTGATGGTGAATCTAGCAGATTGTTACTGAAAATAGCAAAGTAAGGAGAAAATGATATGAATAATGTAGTGAATAGTAGAGTATTCAAAAAAAGACAAAGATAATACTAAGGTTTCATGTGCCTGCGAATGTACGCTTGAATGAGTGGGTTTTACTTTGTTAGTAGTACGTCAAATAAAGAGCAGAGGGAGATACTTAAGCTGTAAAATTTCAGAATTGTTTGATTATTTATTTGGAGTAACAATAAAAAAAATTTAAGAGATGAAAAGCTGAAGCAAGCGTAATTGTCGGAGATGTTCTTATAAAATAGGACTATTTTTTTGTGAGAATTTATATTTACAGTTAACTGAATCAATACTAAAATGACTGCTTGTGTATAAAATATCATTTAATAAAAGCAAATTATTTAAAATGATCTGATAAGGTTTGGTTCTATTCAAGGCAAAAGTGATAGAGTAGTTAGTACAATTAAATGAAATTTCGATATTTTTCTCCTTTTTTGAATTAGATCATCACCTTGAGAGTGAAACAAAATAACAGCAAAATTTACAAATAAATTTAATACTTTTTTGAGGAAGTAATAATAATTAAAACTTCGCGGAATTTGAACCACATCAAAAGAAGAAGAAGATAAAAACAAGTGGGGGTAACTAACTACTACGAACGACAAAATAAATGGGAAATTGTTTAGAAACATAAAACACAGGAAAGAGCAACAACAACAATACAAACAATTATAATGAAATATCCTACTCGGGTATTCCAAAACCATAAGATAATAAATTAGCAGGTGCTACTGTAAACTCCCCTAATTACATGAATAATAATAAAAACCCTATGGCATAGAGAGCTAACAATCCTTATGGCAACTCATAGTTTGCTAACCAATCTAAATCTCCTCACAAAATTGACTTTGACAATCTCGGGAAGGATTTTGTATTTCTGGATGATGCTAAGAGAATGTTTGATGAGAGTCCATGGTAGCGCGATGAAGCTAATGATAATTCAAGTAATAAACCCAGCAAACTTGAGTTTGGAAATAGCAGAGAACCAATAGCTAATGGGTATTAGGTTAAACGAGTTAATTATGGAAATAATGATAATAATAATGTAAGCTATCAAGGGTATGTAGTTCCTAACTGTCCAATACATTTGAATGCAAGTAGAATTAGACTACCTGAGAAAGGTTATCCTTTATCTTCGACTGAGAACAATAGAAAAAAACAAACCATTTTCTATGAATCTTCTACGTACAACGTTGATCCATATGTGAAGGTTCCTGTGAATTAATATGCTAATTCAGCTGGGTATTACAGCTAGAAAAGACAACATATGCCTGCTCCATCGATATTTGCTTGAGAGGATAGTGCTGGAAAAAGGGAAAGAAGGAAAAAGATCAAAGAAAGGGGAAGGAAGAAGAATAAAAATCTTAAGATTATTTCTTAGTAAAAGTTATTTTCAGTGAGTTAAAGGCAACTAATATGCTTTGAAGAAAAAGAGATAAATAGAAAGATAGATGGTGATTGTGTTAGGAGGGATAGAGATCACATAAGGAGCTTTTTTATTAAAATTTATTATTTGTTATTCGTGTTTAAATAAAGGTTAAGAATATGAATATTGCCATATTGATTTTCGCTTGAATTAATGAAAAACAAGTAATTATTAGGATACATTTAGGTATTACACACAGATCCACATCGACACAAGTCACTCTTCTGTTTTATTAATTAAGAAAAAAAAAAATTTTATGGAAAACGAAACCCAACAAAAACTGCGTATTTTACTAAGCGGGTTTGGTCCATTTGGTGAGGTCTCGAAGAATCCTTCCCAAGAGCTCCTAAGCCAGCTTAGTGAAACAGATAAATAACAATGTGGAGTAGAATAAGCCACTGTCTTAGAAGTTTCAATGTAAGGAGTCGAAGAATACATAATCTAAATGAAAGAACTAATAAAATCCAAGAATGTGAAAGATTCAATAGATCTAGAGGACTACGTGTTTATTGCCTTTGGAGTAAAGAAAGACACTGAAATATGGAATCTAGAGGCAGCTTGTTTTAACGAAGCTAGTTTTAGAATGCCTGATTAATAAAATGAGCAGCCTTAGAATTAATAAATAGCCACTGAGAGACCACTCCAAGAGAGACTAAATTGCCCAATCGATTTGTCGTAATTCCTATCCTAGAACGATCTTTCTCGATTTGTTTCTCTCAGTGATAACCCAGGGAGATTTCTGTGTAATTATATCTATTATAAATTGAGTGTAACCTTTCCAAGAAGCACTGTGCTCTTTGTACACATTCCACATTTCGAGAAAGTCAGCCTTGAATAGTAGTATCAATAGCTAATAGTATTTTTCAAAGCGATCTAAGATTCCAGGTGTGAAATCAAAGCAGCAAAGAAGGTAACTGATCCATTAAGGGAATGAAGGATCTTTCTCAATTAATGAGCCGCCCAGCTAGATACTCCTTGATTTAGCTCTCTTAATATAAAGAAGTCAAACTCTAAAAATAAAATATTTGTCAAAGAAGAACTTCAAATTCACTTGCTAAAGTTTCAGACATTAAAAAAACAAACATACATTGGTTAGCCTCAAACAATGTTTAAACATATTATTAAAAATTATACTTTTTAGAATCAGTCTCTTGATAAAAGCACACACACACACACACACACATACAGAAATCTACACGAAAACACAATGAAATAACTTCAGTATGGAATATTATTATTTGGAGGATGTTCCTTGTAAGGAGGTATCTTATAAGGTTATTGATGATAATATTATTCTAATTCTGGAGGCTTGGAATTAATTGTTGTGTTAATATTTTACGTTTGTCCTCCGACTTAAATGTACTTTTAGTAACCTTGTCCAATATCTTTATGATAATTGAGGGCATTTTATGACGAATGCAATTGCTTTGGGTAATAATAACTTGAATTAAAACCCACAG
>Ga0302271_10004895_pt1 | contig 10462 bp, 10 predicted proteins | sample III_Bog_N1_1_FD_198767 | JGI IMG/M metagenome (GOLD analysis project Ga0302271, IMG submission 198767) | Peat permafrost microbial communities from Stordalen Mire near Abisko, Sweden - III_Bog_N1_1 | ecosystem: Environmental > Terrestrial > Soil > Wetlands > Peat | place: Sweden: Abisko... | reverse complement strand
TATCAGAAGCAAAATCGGTTAAGACATTGGCTGTAAATGGAATTGCAGACTATTGTCTGTATAATGAAACCTGTTTTAGGTTTCCGTGGTTAGTTTAATCCTGTCATAAATTATTAATTGTTCAATTAGGAGAATTTCTGTAGCCTAAAAAGTAGTATCTTTGCAACGAAATAACAAATTGATTAAAATCAGTATAACAACACGATACAAATTGATCAATTTCAGTAATTACGAATTATGCATTCTTTTAGTTTGCATTTTTAAAAGCGTTCACTTTATTTTATGATTAATCGAGTATTATTGCGTATTAAGATTGTACAAATCTTATATTCCTATTATAAAAGCGACAGCAAATCGTTGCCTGTTGCTGAAAAAGAGTTGTTTCACAGCATTGAAAAGACATACGATCTGTATTATCACCTTCTTCAATTGTCAATTGAAATCACAAGATTTGCATCCGAACGTATTGATACGAAACGAAACAGACTGCGTCCTACTGAAGATGATTTAAATCCGAACACCCGTTTTATTGATAATTCATTTATTGCCCAACTATCAAAGAATGAGCAATTCAATGAATACTTAACAGAGCACAAACTTTCCTGGGTTAATTATCCTGAAATAATAAAAGAACTTTTTGAAGAAGTAATTTGTACCGAATTCTATTCGGATTATATGAATGCTGAAACGGTTGATTATGCAGCTGACAAAGATATCTGGCGTAAGATATTTAAAAAAGTAATTCTTCAGAATGAAAATCTGGATGATTCCATTCAGGATCAGAGTATCTATTGGACTGATGATATTGAAATGGTGGTAAGTTTTGTTATCAAAACTATCAAACGATTTGATGCGGCTAAAGGTGTCGATCAGGAATTATTACCCATGTTCAAAGATCAGGAAGATATCGATTATGCCAGTAAACTGATCCGAAGTGTATTGACCAAAGGTCCGGTATTACGCGAAATGATTGATGTAAATACAAAAAACTGGGAAATTGATCGCATTGCTTTCATGGATATTGTCATCATGGAAGTTGCATTGGCTGAATTATTGGACTTCCCCACCATTCCGGTAAACGTGACATTAAACGAATATATTGAGATTGCAAAAACTTACAGCACTGAAAAGAGTGGAACTTTTATCAATGGGGTACTTGACAATATCGTTGGTCAACTGAAAAACGAAAATAAGTTGATTAAGGTGGTGATGTTTAGTGAGAATAAAAAATAATATACTATTTTTGCACATACAAATTAAAAAAAAGAAAAGAAATGAATCTATTAAGCATTTTGTTACAAGCAGCCGCTCCTGCAGCAGGTGGTGCAAGCAGTTATTCGGGAATATTAATGATGGTCTTGATTTTTGTGGTTTTCTATTTCTTTATGATTCGTCCACAAAGCAAACGTCAGAAGGAAATTAAAAAACAACGTGAAGCAATGCAAGTCGGTGACAAAGTTGTTACTTCAGGAGGTATTTACGGAAAAGTAAAAGAAATTAAAGAAACAACGGTCATTGTTGAAATAGCCGAAAATGTTAGAATCAAAATTGATAAGAACTCGGTTTTTGCTACAGCTGAGGATATTCAAACTCCGGCAAAATAACCCGTTCAATGGCTGATAAAAAAGGCATAAATTTTCTTGTTAGAAACTTGCAAAAGCTTAAATCATTCTTTTTTACGAAAGATATTTTAAGCTTTTTGCTTTTTCTTGCCTTATCATCAACCTTTTGGTTCGTTCATGCCTTGGGAAAAGAACGTGAAACAAATATTGTAGTACCAATTCGATATGTTGGCATTCCAATTAATGTTTCGATAACCAATTCACCTCCCTCCGAAATATCCTTAAATATAAAAGATCAGGGGTTACGTCTGTTTGATTATTCTAAAAGACACATTACTCCGTTAACAATTGATTTAAGTCGTGTTTTTTATCAAAAAGGAGAGATTCTGATCACTCCCGATTTGTTGAGTGGGAGAATCAGGCGCTATTTGAAACCAACCACTTCGATACTGGACATTCAACCGGATTCGATATTGATTCAATATGAAAAATTAGGTGTGAAATCCGTACCTATTAAGTTTATTTCAAAAATTGAATTAGCCAATCAATACATGTTAAGTAATAATATTCAGCTTGATCCGGATATTGTTACGGTATTTGGACCAAAGAGAGTTCTGGATACCATTAAATTTGTTCGTACAGATTTGCTTGAATTGAAAAATCTGAATGATACCAGTTATTTCCGCTGTAAATTAAAACCAATTAAATCAGTTCGCTTTTCGGTAAAACACACAAAAGTAAGTGTATTTATAGAGCCTTTTACCGAACGGAAAGTGCAGATTCCGGTTACTGCCGTAAACTGTCCAGAACACATGTCAATCCGAACTTTCCCTACATTTGTAAATGCAACTTATACGGTTGGTTTAAGTCAGTTTTATACTTTAGCACCTAAAGACATCGAAGTTTACCTGGATTTTAATGATTTAAAATTATCGAAGCAGAGCAAACAAATTCTTAAAGTAAAAAACAATACTACTCATATCTCAAATATTCGAATTTCACCTTTAGAAGTGGAATTTATATTAGAACAAAATTAAAGCCTTTGATTCTTCGGTTATAAATATAAAGGTTCATACAACTACTCAATGAAAAACATTCAAATGGTTGACTTAAAAAGTCAATATCTAAAAATTAAGGCTGAGGTAGACGCTGGAATACAAGAAGTGATTAATACAACATCTTTTATAAAAGGTGGAAAAGTAACTGATTTTCAACATCAATTAGAGTCTTATTTGAATGTTAAACATGTGATTCCTGTAGGAAATGGTACAGATGCATTGCAGATAGCACTTATGTCGTTGGGCTTAAAGCCGGGTGATGAGGTGATAACACCGACCTTTACTTTTATTGCAACTGCTGAAGTTGTTGCATTACTTGGATTAACACCCGTTTTAGTAGATGTTGATTTTGGAACATATAATATTTCCATCGAATCTCTGAAAAAAGCAATCACACCCAAAACAAAAGCAATAGTACCGGTTCACCTTTTTGGCCAAAATGCCGATATGGAACCAATTTTAGCTCTTGCTAAAGAACATAATCTCTTTGTCGTAGAAGATGCCTGCCAATCAATTGGTTCAGTTTACACATTTTCGGATGGCCATCAGGCTCAATCCGGTTGTATGGGGGATATCGGTTGTACTTCATTTTTTCCTTCCAAGAATTTAGGGTGTTTTGGAGACGGTGGTGCCATCTTTACTAACAACGACGAATTAGCTACAAAGATGCGATCAATATCGAACCATGGCATGGTAATTCGATATCATCACGATATGATTGGTGTAAATTCACGGCTTGACAGCATTCAGGCAGCAGTTCTTGACGTGAAGCTGAAATATCTGGATGAGTATTGTGCCAGTCGTCAGGATGCAGCCCGTTTTTATAATACAGCATTTGCCGATAACAAGAATTTTATTATTCCTATACAATCCGAACACTCTACCCACGTTTTTCATCAATATACATTAAAATTAATTGATATAAATCGGTCTGAATTACAAAAATTCTTGTCCGATAAAGGAATACCTGCCATGATTTATTATCCGGTACCTTTGCACTTCCAAAAAGCTTACCAGAATGATCGTTATAAGGCAGGAGATTTTCCTGTTGCCGAAAAATTATGTGAATGTGTTCTTTCATTACCCATTCATACTGAACTTGACAAAGAACAACTGGAATATATTACACGGAATATTTTAGAATTTGTAAATTAAGTCGATTAAGTTAAATAAGTTGATTAACTTAACTCAATCAACCAATTAACTTAATCAACCATTCAACTTAATCAACCAATTAACCAACATGGAATACTTTGCTCACGAAACAGCCATAATAGATGAAGGGTGCACTATTGGAACCGGTACTAAAATATGGCATTTTTCGCATATTATGTCAGGATGTATTATTGGCGAAAGTTGTAATATCGGGCAAAATGTAGTAATTTCGCCTGCAGTAATATTGGGTAAAAATGTGAAAATACAAAACAATGTATCAGTGTACACCGGTGTTATCTGTGAAGATGATGTTTTTTTAGGCCCATCCATGGTTTTTACCAATGTGATTAATCCCAGGAGCCATGTAATCCGTAAAAATGAATATGCACAGACCATAGTACGAAAAGGGGCAAGTATCGGAGCAAATGCTACCATTGTTTGTGGAAATGAGATAGGTGAATATGCACTTATTGGTGCAGGTGCGGTCATTACGAAGCCTGTAAAGCCTTTTGCTCTTGTCGTTGGCAATCCTGCCAAACAAATAGGTTGGGTGAGCGAGAATGGCCTTAAATTACATTTTGATCAGGACAATATTGCAATTTGTCCAGAGACAGCACAGAAATATGAATTAAAAGATACTATCGTATCACGTTTGAAATAAAATATAAATACAATAAAGATGATAAAATTCGCTGTAATTGGCCAGGGACATATTGGAAAACGTCATGCTGAAATGATTCGCCGGAATCCTGAGTCAGAATTGATAGCTGTTTGTGATATATTGCCAAAAGAACAAGTTGGATTAACAGATATTCAAGAACATTATTTTACGAATTATGAAGATCTGCTGGCTGCAAATCTGGATATTGACGTGATTAATATCTGTACTCCTAACGGGTATCATGCTGAATATGCAATTAAAGCATTGCAGGCAAAAAAACATGTAGTACTTGAAAAGCCGATTGCACTGAATAAAAAAGATGCTGAGAACATCCTTTTTAAATCACTTGAAATGTCAAAACACGTATTCTGCGTGATGCAAAACCGTTATTCGCCACCTTCTGTATGGTTGAAAGAATTGGTCGACAATAACACATTGGGAGATATATACATGGTGAAACTCGATTGCTACTGGAATCGTGATGATCGTTATTATAAAAAAGGGAACTGGCATGGTGATGCAAAACTGGATGGAGGAACCTTGTTTACTCAGTTTTCACACTTTATTGATATCATGTACTGGCTTTTTGGAGACGTACAAAATATCAGGGGAAATTTTGCTGATTTCAGTCACAAGGAATTAACTGATTTTGAAGATAGTGGTGTTGTCGCATTCGATTTTATAAACGGTGGAATGGGTAGTCTGAATTATTCAACTTCTGTTTGGGATACAAATCTGGAAAGTAGCATTACCATCATTGGTTCGAAAGGAACCGTGAAAGTTGCCGGACAATATATGAACGAAGTTGCATACTGCCATATAAAAGATTACGTAATGCCCGAGCTGGCTGCATCAAATCCTCCAAATGATTACGGTCTTTACAAAGGATCAGCTCAGAACCACCATTACGTTATTGAAAATGTTATTGAGAAACTTAGTGACAAAGGTACAATTACGACTAATTTATTGGAGGGTTTAAAAGTAATCGATATTATTGAACGGATATACAACGTCCGTGATAAACAGTGGAAAAAGTAAAAAATAAAAATTATGTTACAACGCATTCAAACAATTTATTTATTAGTAATTGTCGTATTATCCGGATTTGTAATTTTTTCTCCACTTGCTGATTTAATAAATAAAGTTGACAATCTGATCTATCTGGTCGATTTCAAAGGCATTTCATTGATTCAAAAAACCGGGAATCTTCTTGAAGCAAGAGTATGGGCTTTAAATGTAGTTACATTAATCGTACCGATACTTGCTTTGAAAAGTATATTCTCATTTAAAAACAGGTTAAGACAAATCAGGTTTACAGTTATCAATATGGTTTTCATGATAAGTTTCTATGGTTTCATGTTACTCTATTTATGGCCTGCATGCGAACGATTGCATACTGACTGGCATTTGCGGATTGTTGCTCTTTTTCCTCTTGTAAATTTAATTTTGAGCTATTTAGCCATAGGTGCCATTGGAAAAGATGAGAAATTAGTAAAGTCATTAGACCGTCTGAGGTAATTATCATATTAAGATCATAAGTTCTTCAATAAACGCCTTTTTTATAGAGGCGTTTGTTGTTTTAAAAACTTTTACCGAACAAAGGAATACTTTCAACTGTTTAGAGTTAAATTCATAGAAACAGTAAAATGAAAACAAATATATCCTTAATAATTATATGTGTGTTGCTTTTTTTTAGTCAAAGCGCATGCAATCAACAAATAAAAAAGATGAAATATAATCCACTAACACCACAGGAACAAGCTGTAATTTTACATAAGGCCACTGAAAGGCCTTTTACGGGCGAATATGACACCCTGTTTGAAAAAGGTACATATGTTTGCAAACAATGTGATGCGCCTTTATATCGTTCGGAAGATAAATTTGATGGCCATTGTGGCTGGCCAAGCTTCGATGACGAAATCAAGGGAGCAATAAAACATATACCAGATGCAGATGGGCAGCGTACGGAGATTGTTTGTGCAAACTGTGGTGCTCATTTAGGTCATGTTTTTATCGGTGAACATTTAACTTCAAAAAACACCCGCTTTTGTGTCAATTCTATTTCCATGAAGTTCATTCCTGCTGCAGAACAAAATGTAACGCAGGATAAAACACATGAAACTGCTTATTTTGCTTCGGGATGCTTCTGGGGTACACAATACTATTTAATGAAAGCGAAGGGTGTAATCTCTACGACAGTTGGATATATGGGTGGTCATACTAAGAATCCAACCTATAAGGAAGTTTGTTCCGGAGAAACAGGGCATGTTGAAACAACAGAAGTGGTTTTTGACAATACCAAAACAACCTATGATGACATGGTAAAACTTTATTATGAAACCCATGATTTTACCCAGGTAGGTGGTCAGGGACCTGATATCGGCGATCAATACCGCTCTGTAATCTTTTATGCTTCAGAAACTCAAAAGAAAATTGCCGAAAAATACATTGCAATTTTAACTGCTAAAGGATACAAAGTGGCAACCCTGCTACGTCCTGCACCTGAATTCTGGAAAGCTGAAGATTACCATCAGGAGTATTACGAGAAAAAACATGAATCACCGTATTGCCATATCTATCGAAAGATATTCTAATATGAAAATCCCATAGACTTCACATTTTTTGTTTATACAAAGTTTGTAAAGTCTATGGAATTTTTTTATTATTCAACAGCTTTTACTTTAAACCCAGCTTTTTGTAATTGTTTCACTAATCCGTTTTTTCCTCCCAAATGTAATGCGTCAGTTACAATAAAGCTTGAAGATTCTTTCATATTCACAGGTAATTTCTTCAACCATTCCATATTCCTGTTATCCACTAATTTTGAGTATTCCTGCTCTGTCATATTCGAAACATTGTTTTGCCCTTTAGACAATTCAACTAACTCATCTAATTTTCCGGCTTTGTATAGTTTAGCCAACTGAATCATTTTACTTAGAATTATGTCTTTATGTTGAATTGTTTCCACTAAAATATCCGCCTGGCGTTCCAGGGAACCATTCCCATACAAAATCTCAATTTGTTGATCGACAGTTTCCAGTCCAACTACTTTCTTGCCTTTTTCTTCGGCAACCAACTGAAAATAAGAATCGGATTGTTTATTATCGGTGTAACCGGTTAGCCTTTTATAAATTTCCAGTTCATACATGGTGCGTATAACCGATGGATTCATTATGCTCAGATTTTTTAATCCTAATTTCAACACTGATTTTAATTCACTGTCGACCAGTTTATATTCATCATCATTTAATAAATCTTTTATTTTTGTCTGATTAGGCATTATGGCGGCTTTTTGAATCCTTGCAGCAACATCAATATTGTTTAAAGCCAATTCGCCAACAACTACATTACATTCATTAAATGCTTTGAATAGTCCCGGAACACTGTCCAAAAATTGAATTGGTATAAGTCGGTGTGTGCCGAATAAGTAGGAGGGATGCTTCAGTCCGTTTCCGGTGACTTTCCACAACAGTTGAGCTTGCAGGGTTGATAAACTGAGTAGCAACGTAACCAAAATCAGGATATTTTTTTTCATGATGATGTTTTTTTTTTTATTTCGGACAAAGATAACTAAGAATTTTTCAATTAACAATTCATCTTTCATAATTAAGTATAAGATAGAATTCTGAATAATTAAAAAATAAGTTTATTATTAATCCATAATCATTATCTTTGCATAGTTAAAAACTATAAAGTATGACTTTGCAACAACTTGAATATGTACTGGCATTGGATAAAACGCGTCATTTTGTACGTGCCGCTGAAATGTGTGGTGTAACACAACCTACGCTAAGTGCTATGGTACAAAAACTGGAAGATGAAATGGATTGTAAAATCTTTGATCGATCACGTCAGCCCATTGAACCTACTGAAATCGGGAAACTAATAATCAGTCAGGCACAGGTCATCATTTATCAGGTAAATCAACTAAAGGAAAGCGTCCAATCTGAAAAAGACACACTTTCGGGTACGCTTAGTTTAGCCATAATTCCTACGATAGCACCTTATCTGCTCCCGCAATTTATTGCTTCTTTCAAAAAACTTTATCCGAATATTGTATTGAAAGTAAGCGAAATGCATACCGACACTATCATTGAGAAACTACGCATTGCAGAAATTGATATGGCCATTCTGGCTACCCCGCTCGAAGATTCAAAAATACTGGAAGTACCTTTATACTATGAAAAATTTGTAGCTTATGTTTCCCCCAAGGAGCCAATCTACGAACTTACCGAACTCTCGGCAAGCGATATGCCATTAGATCGTTTGTGGGTGCTTGAGGAGGGCCATTGTTTGCGAAACCAGGTATTTAATTTCTGTAACGAAAAACCAAACAATAATTCAACTTATGAAGCAGGAAGCATCGATACGTTGGTTAAGATAGTTGATGTAAACGGAGGATATACCATCATCCCGGAACTTCATATCGAATTATTGAATGACAAACAGAAGCTGAACTTACGCGATATCGTCAGACCGGAAGCAACCCGGGAAATATCGATAGTAATCCGGCATGATTTTGTGCGTGAAAGTATCTTGAATGCCGTAGCAGAATGTGTTAAGCAAATTATTCCATCCCATATGCTTGATGCACGGTTGAAAAAATTCATTATAAGACTCTAATCTTTAAATCCGGTTTTTTATATTGCAGGTTATTTCTTAAACCGTTGAATCAGATTGTATGCTTTGTAAATTCCCAATTCACCCGACTTGCTTAGATCGGATAGCCCTTTTGCATCATCGCCTGTATACAGGTACGTTAATCCCCTGTTAAAGTAGGCTTCTGCCAAGTAAGGATCAATTTCTATTGACCTGGTATAACTCAATATGGCAGATTTAAAATCTTTCTTGGCACACAATATATTTGCTTTATTGTAATATGCAAGCGAAAAGTCAGGATTGAATTCTATGACTTTTTCGTAATCCATCACGATCATATCCAGCGTAAAATTGAATTTATTACTTTCAATGATTTTAAAATTAGAGCTTAACAGATTACTTTCCCTGATTTCATTTGGTGCATTGGTGTCTGTTTTACTTAGTAATTTGAATTCTACATTTGCCCTGGCAAAGATAGCCAACATAAAATTCGGACGAAGTTCAATTGCCTTATTCAAATCTTCAAGCGCACCAATATAATCTTTCACCGAAGTAAATTCCAATGCCCTGGTAAAGTATATATCAGCATTTGAATTGTTCTTTGCAATGGTATCGGTTGTCTTCTTGATAGCCGCAAAATAAAAGTTCGCTAATTCGGATGTCAGGGGCAGTTCAATATTCGAAATCCCTAACGGAGCAGGAATGATCTTTTCTTTATTGTATTTTTCAATGGTTGGATGGAATAAGTTCGTAGGCCGCAATTGATATTTGAATGTTATAAAACTCAATATAAAATCAGGCTCATTTGTCAGATTTGTAAATTTGTCCTGTACAGCCCCTTTATAGGATGCACTGTTTTGATAATTCGTGGTTGAATCAGGATTATTTTGCAACGCAAGTTGATAAAACAGTTTATTTGTACTCCCAAGGGTTGATTTCTGGGTGTTTTTTACCATTTGATTCTTTGCCGATAAACTTTCTTTGGCTTTATGATTATAATAATCTTTATTTAAATCAATATTTTTTGCCTTTTGCCGGTACATATAGGCACTTTTAATATTACCGAGTTTATCTTCAATTCCTGCTAACTCTTCATAGGCAGGTATATAATATGGATAAGTGACAAGTACTTGCTTAAAATCGTTGATAGCTTTTTTATAGTTCCCAAGTGATTTTTCTATTTCTGCTTTTTGAAGGAGGGCTTCTGTTTTAGTAGGTTCCAGTTTAATTACCTTAACAAAATCAGCTAACGCATTGTTTTTATCACCCAGGTATTGGCGCAGTAATCCACGGTTGAAAAATGACAGGTACTCAGTGCTGTCTATTTTTATAGCTTTATTGAAATCACTTAAAGCCTGGTTGAAATTTTTCTTGTCGTTGTTTATATTTCCTCTGTTGATATAATCACCTGCATAGGTTGAATTAAG
>Ga0302271_10004894_pt1 | contig 10463 bp, 6 predicted proteins | sample III_Bog_N1_1_FD_198767 | JGI IMG/M metagenome (GOLD analysis project Ga0302271, IMG submission 198767) | Peat permafrost microbial communities from Stordalen Mire near Abisko, Sweden - III_Bog_N1_1 | ecosystem: Environmental > Terrestrial > Soil > Wetlands > Peat | place: Sweden: Abisko... | reverse complement strand
CGAGGATCTTACTGCTTCAAGTGCCTGATAAAAAGTAAGATGCTGATCATTTATCAGACCCCTAAGTCTTTCAAGACTGATAAATGCAGAATGCCCTTCATTGCTGTGATAGATATCGGGTTTCAAACCCATAGCTACCAGAGCTCTGATGCCTCCGATACCAAGTATGAGTTCCTGTCTTAATCTGTTTTCATTATCTCCTCCATACAGATAATGAGTAGCTGTTCTGTCTTCAGGCAAATTATCATCAAAGTCAGTATCAAGAAGGATAAGTCTGACTTTCCCCACCATAGCTTCCCATACACGTACTTTAACTGTTCTTCCAGGCCATACCAGTCCAACATTCAAATGATTGCCGTTTGAATCCTTAACCGGATTAATAGGAAGACGAGAAAACTCTTCAGCTTCGTATATCGAAAGCTGCTCGCCTCTTGGTCCGAGCTTTTGTTTGAAATAACCATACCTGTATAGCAGACCTACACCGGTGATATTAAAATTCGAATCACTGGCTTCCTTAAGATAGTCACCAGCAAGGATACCAAGTCCGCCAGAATAAATTTTGAGGCATGGGTGTATGCCAAACTCCATACTGAAATAAGCTATAGAAGGCAGGGCGGTGTTATCAGGACGACCCATATGGGCTTTGAAAGTTTCATTTACATGTTTCAGCTCTGCAACAAAATCATCATCATCTTCAAGTACAAGAAGTCTCTTATAGTCAATCTTTTCAAGCAGTAGTTTGGGATTATGCTGGACTTCCTCCCAAAGAGAGGGATCCATTCTTTTAAATAACATCTCTGCTTCATTGTTCCACGACCACCAGAGATTATTCGATAGCTCTTTTAGTGAAGCCAGCTTTTCGGGGACATCGCTCTGTACATAGATATCCTTCCATACAGGTACCTGGTGAGGTTTGCGAATATGTACTCCGGGAGCTTCCACAAATCTAATAAATTCCCTTGGCTCTTCTCTTCTTTCAGTACTATTGAGAAGAGCATGTTCATAAGCCTCGAAATAATAATTAACCAGGTTGTCCCATAATGCAATTCTTGAAATTGCATGGGCTTTATCCCGGGCCGTTATAATATCTTTCTCGCTAAGTCCGATAAACATCTTCATGAATTCCCGAATGCCTGCAATAACTTCAATCTCATTATCATCAGTTCTTTCAATTACTGATATTCCATTTCCGGGATTTTCAAAATATGTCCTTACCCACAGGCCAAATCCCGAAAGTGATGTAGTTACAGTTGGGATAGAGAACATGAGACTCTCGAGAGGAGTATATCCCCATGGCTCATAGTAAGAAGGAAAAACGGAAAGGTCAAATCCTATAAGCAGATCGAAGTAAGGCATATTAAAGATGCCATCATTGCCATTCAGATAACATGGAACAAAAATAACCTTGACCTTTGATTTCTGATCATTAAAAAGATTGTTTGAAGCAACTCTCTGTAAAACAGGATCTGTCAATGGATAATGAAGACTATGGGTCAGGTATCTGTCACCACCATTCCCCGGACCGTTATTATATAGAATATCCAGAATATCCTGACGGGGTCCCTTATGATAGGCAGGAATAAGGAAAAATGTAATACATTCCTTTTCAATATCCCCTTTCTTCTGCAATTCGCCAAGTGAGTCTATAAGGATATCAACTCCCTTATTCCTGAATTCATATCTTCCGCTGTTAACAACCAAAACGCAATCTTCAGATACAGGATAACCCAATACAGCTTCAGCAACACTCAGAAGTTTTTCTCTGGCTATTTGCCTTCTTTCTTCAAAAACATCATTGGCTGGAACGAAAGAATCCTCGAATCCGTTTGGTGTTACAAAATCTACTTCCTTGCCAAGAAAATGCCTGCATTCTTTCGAAGTTATATCGCTGACTGTTGTGAAAACATCTGCTTCGGCAGCAGAAATTTTCTCGAGCGATTGCTTGGCCACAACGTTGAACTCCCTGGCGATCTGGGCTGGGATATAATCTTCCATCTTGCTATAAAGGGGCCGATTATTCCCGGCAATGGATCTTCCCAGGACAGTAGCATGTGTAGTGAAAGAAGTTGCAATCCATGGAGCAAACTTTTTCAGGTACAGTATGCCTGTTCCGGTCATCCATTCATGGAACTGGGCGATAGTATTATGATGTTCGTGGTAGAAGGTTGAGAAACTTTCGATAAGCTTACCTGCAGCATATCCGAAGAGTGCAGGCTCTACATAATCCCATTGTCCGGTAATACTATCAAGCTTGTAAGTTTCCCAGAAACCGGCAAATATCTCATTCTGTTGTCCGAAGTATGGTGTAAAGTCGATAAGGAATACAATAGGTTTTCCTGAAATATTCCATCTTCCTGTCTTAACTTTTAATCCTTCGGATGCAGCCCTGGCTTTCCATTCAACAAAAAGCGATTCATCAGGAATAAACTCAGGGTTTGTAATCTCTTCCCTCCAAACATCGGGCCCTATAAGTATATACTTGTCTCCAAGTTCCTTAACAATTTTAAGTGCTTTTGTTGAGATTACTGTATGTATTCCCCCTACTTTATTGCATACTTCCCAGCTTGTTTCAAAAATAAATTCAACCTTCATCTTAAAAAATTATATGTTACGTCTTCTACTTTTTGATTTTTTCAACTCTCTTCCCGGATTTCGGAGGACTAATCTTCTTAGTCGTTTTTGTCTTTGCTTTTGATTTTCCGGCTGCAATTTTAGTAACAATTTCTTTAGATGAAGCTATTGTCTGCTTTTTATCAGGTGATTTTGTACCAATTTTAATTCCTTTCTCTGCGGTTGTCTTTGTAGTGAGCTTTACTGATTTCCTCACTTCGGGTTTAGCAACAGGTTTTATCCTGCCAACTTTTCTGGTCAGCTTTTCAATTTCAATTGCCTGCTTTTCGATGATCATATCTTTTTCAATAACCTGGTTTCCAAGCTTATAAATCTGATCCTGCTCGGCGGTATCGGGAAATATTTTTCGTAATCTTATTTCAAAATCACTCAGCACATTCATATAATTCATAAAAGCGTCATATGGTGTTTCATAAGGGTTGAAATAAGCATGAACAGCACCATCGGAGAAAAACTTAGTCGCCATGTAATAAAAATGATCGCTTGACTGGAGATATTCCCAGTCTTTTTTAATCAGTTCGTCTTCACATTTGTTTACTTTTCCTGCCAGACTATATAATTTATCAAGGGCTGCAACCTGCATCTCATTTCCAAGCCAGGCAGTAATGTCGCGCTCTTCATCAGCCCACGATATGGGTGAAGGTATGCTGATTGCAGATATAGGCTGCAAGGTATCGGCAATCTCAGTGGGTGTCATAAATTTGAAAGGAGTTTTCTTTAGAATGGCTCCTGGCATAAAGCCGAGAAAATCAAAAATACCCGTCTCTTTCCAGTTGTGTTCACCGAATGTTTCATAGTCGAGAAAAATATTTATCAGCTCACTTTTCGGAGCAAGTTTGTTTATCCATGAAGCATACTTATCGGCAGTTAATGGCCAGGAATTCCAGTTACGGTTTGAAAATCTGAATGCTATATCATCGCTCAGGACGAAGTTTCTCAGCAGCACTTTAAGACGTGGATTGAGTGAGTTGCAGTATAAATAGTTGGGGCTTTTCCATCCCAGCACGTGTTTTGCGCCTTCTGTCATAATTGATTTGAATCCCATATCAGCCACCCACGATCCTATTGTGTCAGAATAAATTAATTCAGTGTTACGGAATGAAGTAGCTTCAACACCAAGAAACTCCTTCAACATTTCTTTATGGTTGTTAACCTGCCTCTCAAATTCGCTTCTGCTCCGGAGGGAAACGAGTGAATGAGAATTAGTCTCAGCAAGGAATTCCACCATTCCAGTTTCAGCAAGCTTTTTGAAAGAATCAAGAACTTCAGGAGCATAAAGCCGGAACTGGCTGATGGCCAGCCCTGAGAGTGAAAAGGTAACCTTAAACTTACCTTTGTGTTTCTGAATCAGATCAAGAATGATATTATTCGCAGGCAGATAACATTTCTGTGCTACTTTTCTCATGATTGATTCATTCGAAAAATCATCATAATAGTAATGATCATGTCCCAGATCAAAAAATCTGTATCTCTTAAGCCTGAATGGCTGATGGACCTGAAAATAGAAACAAATCGCTTTTTTGCCTGACGAACTCATATCTTAATTCATTTTATTGTTAATCACTCTGTAATAAATATCGCGTACATGTCTGGCTGAATTATCCCATTTAAGCCTGATAACTTCTTCCTTACCGTTTTTTATAAACATATTGGACAGAGCCGGATAGTTAAGAATGCCATAAATTGCATCTGCCATAGCATCTATATCCCAGAAATCCGTTTTCACTGCATGTGTAAGTATCTCTGCCACACCCGACTGTTTACTTATAATTACTGGTACATTTGACTGCATCGCCTCGAGAGGTGAGATACCAAAAGGTTCTGAAACCGATGGCATAATATATACATCGCTCATATCAAGCATAGTAAATACGTCAGCCCCTTTAAGAAATCCGGTAAAATGGAACCGGTCGGTTATTTTTAGTGCGGCAGCTCTTCTTATCATTCTTTCCATCATATCGCCTGAACCTGCCATGACAAATCTGACATTGTCCATAACCTGCAAAACCTTATAAGCTGCTTCGATAAAGTACTCAGGGCCTTTCTGCATTGTTATGCGGCCAAGAAAAGTGACCACTTTTTCATCAAACCCTTTTTTAATGAAACAGTTTTCGGCAATTTTCACCGGCTCAACTGCATTGTATACAGTTTCAACCTTATCGGGATTGATATTGTATTTGTTTATTACAATATCTCTGGTCAGATTGCTGACAGTGATTATTTTGGAAGCGGCATCCATTCCGTTTTTCTCAATACGGTAGACATCTGGATTCACGCTCCCTCCGCTGCGATCAAAGTCGGTAGCATGTACATGTATTACAAGCGGTTTCCCCGATACTTCCATGGCAGCAATACCGGCTGGATAAGCAAGCCAGTCATGAGCATGGATAATGTCAAACTCATTTTCATCAGCGATAACCGAGGCTACTACAGAATACTTGTAGATCTCATCCATAAGGTTGGTATCGTATCTGCCGGAAAAATCAACTTTACCTCTGCTGTTTGTTTTGACATAGAAATTATAACCGGAGACTTCAGAATTCACCATTTTCCAAAAATCTTCAGGGTCGGTATAAGGCACAATTTTTGATGATACTTCAATCCTCTCAACCGGGCGTCTGAATCCTTTATAAAAAACCTGTTTGAATGCCACTGGCACCTGGTTAGCCCCAACAAGCCTGACCATACTCTGATCCTCATCGCCAAATGCTTTTGGAACCACAAAGATCACTTCCAGATCATCAAGTGTCGCCATTCCTTTTGTGAGGCCATAGCTAGCAGTGCCTAATCCACCTGAGATATGAGGTGGAAATTCCCACCCGAACATTAACACTCGCATATTCTACCTCTGTTATTGATTTGCAAACTTTGTTTCAAGTATGTCGATTATCCTCAATACCTCACCAACGCTCCAGGCTTGTGAAATACAACCCCGCGGTAAATGAGGAGGATCTCCATCGTAAATCTCAGAGATTGTGCTTATCCCATGTTCACTCATCACAGCTTCAAGACCATAAATCAGTTTTTTTACTTTCTGAACGCCCTGTTGCCCATATACTCTCAGCCATCCTTCGCAGAATGGACCATAGAGCCATGGCCATACTGTCCCCTGATGATATGCACTATCCCTCTCTTCCTGATTTCCCTCACATGCACCCTGGTACAACTTATTACGTGGTGAAAGGGTTCTTAATCCCCTGACTGTAACAAGATCTCTGTCAGCAACGTCTAACACCATTTTCATCTGGTCTTTATCAAGCATAGAAAATGGCAGAGAGACTGCTATAACCATATTTGGCCTCACAAAAGTGTTTTTTCCCTCGATATCATTGACATAATCAGCCAGGTAACCAAGTTTTTCATCCCAGAATAGTTCGAGAAATGATTTTTTAATCAGATCTGGAAGCTTTTCATATTCCTTTATAAACTTTTTATCTTTTTCAATTTTTGCCATTTCAAGCGAAAAACAAATGGCATTATACCAGAGAGCATTTATCTCTACGTCATAGCCTCTCCTTGCTGTAACCGGAACACCATTTACAACAGCATCCATCCAGGTAAGAGCTTTCCCCGGAGCATCAGCATAGATAAGGCCATTGTCTCTCATGTGAATATTAAATGCGGTACCATTTTTAAAGGCATCCAAAACCGATCTTGCTGCTGCGCCGTATCTTTCCCACCCATCAGTACCACCATGCTCAGTATATTGCTGAATTGCCCAGAAAAACCAGAGAGGTGCATCAACAGAATTAAATGCCGGGTCGTTTGTACTACCCATATTTGGAAACAATCCATCCTTCATTTTGTTAACCTGTGTATCGAGAACTTCGCGGTAAAGTACAAGTTTGTGTCGTGCCAATGCCAATCCGGGCAGTGCAATAAATGTATCCCTTCCCCAGGCATCAAACCAGGGATAACCAGCAATAATAAGAGTTTTTCCTCCCCGTTTTTCAACAAATTGCTGTGCGGCATTTCTTAAACAATTAATAAAACTATCCCTCGGAATCTTTCCTGAACCTGTCTTTGTAAACTTCTGTTTTAGCCCAGAGGCCTTTTCCTCTTTCGTTGAAGCAGAAAAGATAATAATGTCACCTTTTTTTGCTTTAAGTTCAAAAAAACCAGGTGTAAACAGATCTTCAGAATAATCGTAACCTCGTTTTTGTTCTTCAGGGTACTCTACTCCCAGATACCAATCCGGGACAGGTACGAATTCAACACTTGAAGAAAACTGCATTTTTAATGAAGGAAATCCTTCATACATTTTAGAAAATCAACCTTTGTATTTGCAGCCATGTTGGCATGAGTCAGCTGGTGAATACTTCGAAAAGCAAGAAATGGGCGGAACTTCAGCATCATTGGTTCAGTAGCCTCAACAATAGTAAACCTGATAAGAAGCTGTTCTTCATAATGGACCAGAAGTCTTTCCTGTTTAAGAATTACATTACCAACCCTGTAAATTCGTGAAGGGATATTATCAACGTCATAGTCTTCTACATATTTATGACCCTTCGGACTAAAATAATCTCCCTTATATTTTCTTATCCCAATATTAAAACTCTTGTCTTTATTTACTACTGTAACATCGAGAGAAGATAGAAGTACAAATCTTTCCCCTCCCAACTCATCTACAGGACAAATGAGTAATCCATGGTATTTCCTTGTATTACAGCCAACAAGGGTAGTTGAAGAATAGGAACCCGCTCTGTTTGTTCTGATCATCTCTCTTCCCAGTGAATATTCAAGGTTTACAACCTGAGACTTATCGAACTTAATGTAACTCATATAATTACAATTTGAATAATATATAAAATCCTACGTAAGATAACAAAAAAAAATATTTCTTGCAAAGGTACATTATATAGATGGGAAATTAATAAAATTTCTTAAAAGTATTGCCGGATTAAAAAAAGAATAACTTTGCATTTCAATATTTGAAAATAATTATCAATTAACAATTTACTTAATGAATAAGAAGCTATTTTTCTACCTGTTTCTCGTATTGTTATCCGCCGGTTGTAAAAATAATATTGTCAGAATATCAGGTACAGTTGTGAATCCTGCCGACGGTGAATATATTGTCCTTGACGAGCTGAAATCAAATAACCTTGTACTCCTTGATTCTGTAAAGATTCCTTCTGACGGTAAATTCAGTTTTAAGAGAGAAATCAAACAGCCCTCATTTTATCTTCTAAGAAGCAAAGAGAATAACTTTCTGACGATGCTTGTTCAGCCAGGGGAGAAAATTACTTTAAAGGTACATAGCGATTCTCTGAATAATCCGTTATCTCTTAAGGGATCAAAAGGCACTGAGTTGATGGCTGAATACAACAAGACACTAAGGGTAACCATAAAAAAACTGACCGGACTAAACAAAATCTACGTTCAGAATCAGGATAAGCCGGAGTTACCAAAAGTGATCGAGTCTCTTGATAGTCTGGCGCAGGTTTACCTTAGCGAAATTAACACTTATACCAAAAAATATATTGATGATAATATTAAATCGCTTGTAAGCCTTGTTGCACTCTATCAGCAGGTTGCTCCAAGCGTATATGTTCTGAATCCAGCAAAAGATCTCAAGTACTATATAAAGGTTGACTCATCTATGTTCAGCCTTTATCCGAGCTATGAGCCGGTTATCTCATTGCACGATCAGGTAAAGGAACTTGTTTCAAACATGAAAGGGGAGCCAGGAGCTGCTCCTTCATCAGCTGCCGGAACTATCGCGCCGGAGATATCTCTTCCGACACCTGCCGGAGATACGATTAAACTCTCTTCAACAAGGGGGTCGCTGGTGCTGCTGGATTTTTGGGCTTCATGGTGTGCTCCATGCAGAAAGGAGAATCCAAACCTTGTTAACGTCTATAATATTTATCATAAAAAAGGGTTTCAGATATACCAGGTGTCGCTTGATAAAACAAAAGATGCATGGATAAAAGGCATTCAGGATGATCATCTGGAGAAATGGATACACGTAAGCGATGTCCAGTACTGGAATTCTATTGTTGTTCCTCTTTATAAAGTTGAATCAATACCATGTAATTTTCTCCTTGACAAAGAAGGCAGAATAATTGCAACAAACCTGAGAGGTGAACAACTTCAGATCAAGCTGGCTGAGATATTTAAATAATAATCATAATATAAAATCCGGTAATCCGACTTTAATGAAACGAATACTATTTCTACTGGCTCTGGTTCTTATTTTTTCAGGATGCAAAGACAAGTCCAAATTCACGGTTAACGGAGTTGTCAAAGATTCGAAAGAAAAATATATTTATCTCAACAGGCTGGATGTCGATACTCCTGTTCTTATCGATTCTGCAAAAATCAGCAGGAAAGGTTCATTCCGGTTCAGGGTAAAGGCGAAAGGAGCTGATTTTTACCAGCTTGGTTTTTCCACCACAAATTTTATTACACTCCTTGCGGAACCAGGTGAAAACATTAACCTGTTGTTCAAAGTGAAAAACCTGTTTGAAAATTATTCAGTCAGCGGATCTGCCGGATCTGAAAAGTTGCAGACTCTTGATCTGACTCTTGCCGATACAAAAAGGAAACTTGATTCCCTTAGTACTTTATATACGAGTGCTTCCGGCGAGCCGGGGCTCGATGCAAAAAAACCATTACTTGAAACAGAGTACAATGAATTGGTTAAAGCGCAACGCAAGAAAAACATTGAATTCATAATCAATAACATAAACTCCCTTGCTTCAATAAAGGCACTCTATCAGAAAATCAATCCTGAAACATATGTTCTGTACGATCAGCACGATCTTCAGTACCTTAAAATAGTGACTGATTCTCTTACCCGTCATTATCCTAATTCAAAACAGGTTCAGGCACTTGCTAAAGATTTTGAAAAAGAAATAAATCAAATGTATGCAGCCCAGATTCAGCAGATCGCCAAGACCTTACCTCAGGCAAAACTTGATCCTGATCTAAAAAATATCGCTGGTAACAGAATCTCACTCTCATCACTGAAAGGCAAATATGTGCTTTTAACTTTCTGGTCGGTTCTGTCAAAAGATTGCATAACAGAAAACCTTCAGCTGAAAGAGTTTTACAAACTTTATAATAAAAAAGGGTTTGAGATATATCAGATTAATCTCGATGAGAATGAATCTAACTGGAAAGAAGCCGTCAGATTTGATGAGCTGCCTTGGATCAGCACCAGGGAAGATGATCCCAAAGATCCAAAAAATGCTGTAATATTCAATGTTCAGAGCATTCCTGCCAATTACCTCTTTGATAAAGAAAGTAATATTATTGCATCTAACCTTCATGGCAGAGAACTGCAACTGAAACTCGAACAATTATTTAACAAATAGATCTGTGCTTTGAGAGAAACCGGGAAAATATATTTTGCATCTGATTTTCACCTGGGACTTGCAACAGGATCACCTCCACTGGAAAGGGAAAAGAAGGTTGTAAGCTGGTTAGAATCAATCGTTCACGATGCTAAAGAGATATACCTTATCGGAGATGTCTTCGATTTCTGGTGGGAATACAAACTAGTAGTTCCTCGTGGGTTTACTAGGTTTCTTGGAACTGCATCCGAAATAACAGATTCCGGAATCCCAATACATTTTTTTACCGGAAACCACGATATGTGGGTAGGTGATTATCTTTCAGATGAATGTGGAATGACAATCCATACCTCCCCATTTACTACTGTATTTAACAGAAAAAAATTTCATCTTGCACACGGTGAGGGTTTAGGAACAAAGAGCACAGGTTATAAAATACTCCTTTCAATATTCAGGAACAAGCCATTACAGGTTATGTACTCAGCGATGCATCCTTCAATTGGTATCGGCATCGGGCACAGATGGTCTCTT
>Ga0302271_10004890_pt1 | contig 10473 bp, 5 predicted proteins | sample III_Bog_N1_1_FD_198767 | JGI IMG/M metagenome (GOLD analysis project Ga0302271, IMG submission 198767) | Peat permafrost microbial communities from Stordalen Mire near Abisko, Sweden - III_Bog_N1_1 | ecosystem: Environmental > Terrestrial > Soil > Wetlands > Peat | place: Sweden: Abisko... | reverse complement strand
AGTTATTTACAAATATTTACTAGATATAGGATTTTAATGGTTTGATATTATTTGATCAACTACTTGATCATTCTTCTTGGGGAAGGCTTTCAAAGATGTGCACCAATAAGTATCAAACTATTTTTCTCTTTCTTAATTATCACACATAAAACACATTTGAAAGTATATTTTCGTCTTATCATCCGCTAATAGTGTTTCATATTAACAAAATCAAAGCCTCCCAAATCAAGTCGCCAACACAAAATATAAAAACCACAGAAAAAACTGTCAGAAGTCTGTCAATATCAAACAATACATAATAGTTTAAATATTGAAAATAACTATCTCTCATTCTATTTTTTGATACAAAAGTCAATGATTTTTATTTACGCTTACAAAATAGAAAAATCAATTTCAAAATTCGATTTTGAGCCCTAACATTATTTTGAGCAATTCTGATTGGAAGTTTAAATAACAGGAATTCCACTTTTATTTTTGGTCTATTTCATAGTTGAATTTTTGGGAGATTCATTTAGTTCTATTATGTTTAGCGCAATCAATGCGTTTGTGCTTAATTTAATGCAAAACACACAGTTGCATATTCAGAATCTATTTCAAGCTGGTTTTTATTGCCAATAACATTTAATGTAAGTGTCATATTAAGGCCAAAGTTATTCATTTAGAACTCATTCTAAGACTCAATATTATTTTAAAAACTTGCAAGAATCACACAAAAGTAACTTGCTAAGTCTTTCCGAACCGAAATAATTATTGGCTATTTCAAAAATAGCAATTTGAGCATGATTTAAGACCAAAGGTGGTCCTTTAAAACATTGAAAAAACTTTTCAATCAAGCTTGAATTTCGAGAAATAATAGGACACCACAAGTTGAAGAGCATCACTCTTAATTTATCCTGAAAAAGGCTCTGCAGTATCTTAAATCAAAATTTCTAGATCTGCTTGACTAAGCCTAGCTACACAAGCCTCTAAGAATAATATTCTCTAATCTCAGATGGCTTTACTTGTATTCAAAGTTAATTCAATACTTATAATACCAAAAAGAAGAGTATTTTTAATTATTTTCAAGATTTCTAACAAAAAAATCAAGAAAATCTCATTAGTTATCTAACACCAGGAGAAATACGACAATGTTGAAGAAGCTCTTTGGTAAGCCATCAAAGAAGCACCAAAAGAAGCTAAATCACTCTCATGATACCGCTTCAGATTAATTTGCGCAATCAGTGAGTGGAAAATGCCTTCCTGCTGGATTCGCTGAGGAATTATTGAATTTAGAAATGGAGATGGAGTAAGATGCAGTGGATTTATCGAACGTGAAGAAACTGCTTGAATTGTATGCTGTAAATTATTCGTAATTTAGATTCATTTGAGAAAACATTTTGTGATATTTGATGCAATTTTGCTCTCATAACTTACAGAATGCAGTGGAATACTACGAGTCCATTAGAAGTGACAAATACTTCATCTTCAAAAACAAAACTCAAGCTTTGCTGCTTAAACCAAACGTGTCCTCCGCGATGATCAGAGAACAAATGATCCTATCAGGCAAGTCTCTCACACCTATTTCCAGCGGATCCAGAGTAAAAAATATGATTTATTTATCGGTCAAAAGAATTCATTTTTTTCAAAATATATGTTTGGTATTCTCAAAACCCCCCTCTGATTCAAAATGTCCATAATCAACAATGGTTTGAGGAATAACTCAGATTCTAATATTATTTTGATTGAATAAAGACATTTGAGTTCGGTAATGAGAAAATCGAGAATGCAAAAGCTAACTTAGGACTTTAGCTCCAGTTGAAAGAACATTAGCTGAAAGTTCAGTATATTAATTCATAGCCATCTTAAGAAAATGCTAAGATATTATTGACTCAGCACGAGCAAGAGCAATACGAAACGAAGAATATTATCAATGGGTAAATCAAAGGATAAACTGATGAAGTTCTAAAACGGCTTGAGTAGAGAAGAAAATCAAGATTAGAAAGGAGTCTAAATTTAGAGAAACTGTCTGTTTCAGTCGATGAAGGTTATGATAAGATGAATAGGAAAAATCATGAAGATTTTAAAGTGAATTAGTAGGAAATGCTAGAATTAAGTGATTTGTTTAACTAGATTAACTTGAAGAACAGCAGAAATACTAGTCCTAATCATATTGGAAAACATCATTTGAAAACCAATGAATACAATGATGAGAGTTGTACAAAAGAATCGGGTGGTAAAAGCAGTGGAAAAATAAACAAAGAAACTATAGAGTTTGTTAGTGATATCTGCAGCTCAAATGAGACTATCTAAGGGTTAAAACAGAAAACTAATAGTAAAAATAACTGTGGCAGTATATTTAACAATTAAACTACGAAAGAAGAACCTCCTTGGTTCACTCCTAAAAAAGAAAATACCTCAAAATTGCCTAATGACTCTAAAGAAATAAGCTTCTTCAGCAAGATAGTTCTCTCAAAAAGTAACAGCAAAAATCAATAATTTAACGACAGCCCCGTGCTGGTAAAGAGGAATTCTTATGGAAAAGGAGAGCTCAAACAGTTCAATTTCAACTGGATGACTGCTTCCACAAATAGTTTCCATGCACCTTTTAACTTCAAATGAATGAAGAGAGATATATTATACTTTTAATTTGTTTCACTCAGCAAAACTGAATCTATCTAAAGATCTTGTATTTATATACTAATTGAATGTTGTTCTATTTTGTTATTCTATGCATATCAAAATGTACTTTTGGTCCCATTTGTGTCTATTTTGCGAAGTGAAAAATTTTTATTTTTATTATTCATGTTATTTTTTAAGATCTCATGAAGTCTAAAAAGTCATATATTTACATAGTAAAAAACAAAGAGTCACTGCTGTTCATTCTTAGCTTTGTTTTTCTTTAAATTCTTTATGAATTCCATATTGAAATTTCCAATTGAATCGTTCAGGAAAAACCCTTATTCTTCTTCCTCTTCTTTGATGGGTTCTTTAGGGATTTATTAGTCTTTTTCTCCAGAATTCTTGTAGTTTTAGTTGTTATTCTAATAAGAATCAGGATTAATTTAATTCTACTCATTATTAATACTGTAGTTGTTTTATTGGTTATGGATGTTTTCATGAGTATTTTATGGCTAAGGGCGATAACTTTAGTCTTCAAGTTCATGCTATCCAGGATGTTGATATGCTTGCTACTAAGCTAGCAACTTAGATTTAAACCCTTCATTTATAGCAACTTCATTTTCGTATCCTCCCATGGTTGTTTTCTTGAATTGTTTAGCTGGTGGTGAATATGAAGGAGGCTAATATTATTGATGATTCATTGATCCAATTTTTCCAGCAGCATCCAGAGTATTTGTCATTTCAATTCCTGATTAATTCCTATTTGTTCCATTTGCTGGCTTCGATAAATATTAATTGTTATGCTGATTTTAGAGATTATTCTCATCATGTAATGCTATTTCCTCGATTTATGATTCGTTTTTTCCAACTGCCAAAAACGACAATGCAACGATGTAAACAATGTAAGTCAATATCTCAGCTAAATTTGGAAGTTATCCAAATCCAAGTATAGTAGCTACGAGAATCGCTGGGAAAGCTTAGGTCATAACAGAAACATCTTTTGTTAAGGAAGATAGGGCTTTATCTAAAAAAGAATCAATTTCAGTTTTAGCAAACCCAGTTATGAAAGATATTAGAATATGGGCAATGATCCACTTAAACGTCCAAACTCCAAAGATGCCTGTGTATTCGTTATTGTTCAAAGTAGCTCCTTCGAAAATTAAAGAATAAATCGCAGTTGACAGCACGGTTACAATTTAAACTGACAGAGCTAGAAATTTCCCAGGAACGCCTTATCCCGTTGTAGTCGCTAGATTTTCAAATATTGAAGCAGCAATCGCACCTAATAATGAAATCAAACACCCTTCTGCACCTGATGTATCTTCCAAAACTAGAAAAACTAATACAGCTGTTGTTAATAACCCACCAAGAATCTCCGTTCTGTTTGAGTGAGAACGTGTGTTGAATGGCGATAACTTTCCAATGAGAGTGAACAGCGGGAAAATGTTATTGAAAATGTAAGCGTTTGCGACGGATGTATTGAAAACAGCAAAGCAGAGAGTCATCGTCCAGGCTGCGTAACTCAAACCGCAGATCAGAATGCAGCATATTTGTCTTTTTTGAAGTAAGTGATCTCTGTTGTAAAGTCGATTTTCCTCGATTTCTTCTTTCTGCTCGCGGCGGTATTCAGAGACAACTAGAGGGATGAGCATCAATGCTGAAATCATTTCTCGCCAGCAGACTCTTAACGCATATCCACCTTTAATTTATGATGTATCTGAGATATCGCAATTTGTCAAGTCATTTCCTGAATTGTAAGTGCAGTTTTCATTGGTTTCTAAGCTATTTTCAGATCTATTAAGATCAATAAGAAGGAAGGCAGGCCCTTTAAACCCTGAAACTAGCAGTGCTAGCAGAAGAATAGCAATAGTAGAATATGGAAGAGGTTTAGATAATTACTCCACAATTTATTTTGACACTGAAAACTTCCCTTGATCACCTATCTAAGAAGGATCATATTTCCAAGCTTTCTATAGCAACACTGGACGGGCTCTCTAGCCTGTAATATTGAAATTGTTAGGGGACGTAACATGCTGTTTGATTTCTTCATCGGAAGAAGATTTTCTATGCTGATTTATCATCCCTGCATCATTTGACAACTGCTATGTAGATTTATTGAATGTGTTCTAAGGGATCTCAGAGTGGCGTTAATTCTCCCCCTTGTTCACTGTGAACAGAAACTGATTCTGCTTGCTCATCCTAATAGAATTGAAAGAAGAACTAAAAATGACTGATTTTACTTTTTTATTCCAGTCAAATGCGCAAAGATATTTTCCTAAGCTCTTTTTAGCTTGATTGTTTTTTTGGGAAAAAAAGCCTAAACGAAGCTTAATTTGATGACAGTACCCCAAAAAGGCAAACCAAAAGTAGAACGCTACTAAAAGAATAGAAAATTTGTGAGGGAACAAAAAAATATTTTGGAAATAATAAGATTTCAAACAAACAAAATGAATGACAAAGGGGTTGAATTATGATTTTCAAATGATTCCAATTGTTTTAATGAATTTCTCTCATTTTCATAATGGGGTAGAAAAGCTTAAGATCTCTTTAGCATTCCTGCTAATTTATCTAAATTTCTTATTTTGTCTCACTTCCCACAGATACAAAAGTGACTAGCTGATTTTCTCAGGAAATAGTTTAAGACACTTCAAACACCCAACAAAAATATGAAATTTCGGTCAAATTAAAATTATCAGAACATATAAAAATAAAAGGAAATGGCATCAAACGATTAAGGACACAAGAAACTCCATGGATATGCCTTTTACAAATCAATAGGCTCACCTTAGTATGTCTGCGCTCCTATGGTAGACTAATCAGAATTAGCGTTCAGGATGCTATGCAGAAAATACAATACTACTGTTTGTTATACACCTATGATTCACAGTAAACTTGTAGCAGATCAAGGAATTGATTTCCTTAACAAGGCATTCAGCACTGCTCCAGAAGACCGACCTTTGTTCGCATAATTCTGCGGTCACGATCCAGATGCTATGCTGAAGGCCTGTCGTCTTATTGAAGATAAATGTGATGCGGTCGATATGAATTTTGGATGTCCTTAGGGTATTGCAAAACGCGGGAGATATGGTTCGTTTCTGCTAACAGAGCCAAACGTAATCGTTGCACTTGTGAAAAAACTGCATGAGAATCTTGGAATACCAGTAACTTGCAAGATTCGTGTGTTACCAAATAAAGAGGCAACTCTTAAACTTGCTAAGGATATCGAAGCAGCTGGATGTTCGATTCTGACTGTGCATGGGCGCACGAAAGAGTAAAACAAAGATTCAGTAGGTGAATGTGATTGGGATATAATTAAAAAAATCAAAGAAGAGTTGAGTATTCCTGTATTTGCAAATGGAGGGATTTACACTTTCGAAGACGTCCAGCGTTGCTTAGACTACACAGGTGTCGATGGAGTAATGAGTGCTGAAGGTTTGTTAGAAAACCCTGCTTTATTCAGTGGAAAAGAAGTTGATTTAGACGAGATAGCTCTTGAATATCTGGATTTAGTTGAAAAGCAATATCCGACTCCTCATTTCTTCGTAAAGAGCCATCTATTTAAGATTCTTCATACAGGCCTTCAACAGCATACAGATCTACGCTCGAAGCTAGCTGTTATTAAAACTTTAGAAGAGTAGAGAGAACTTGTTTTAGAATTGAAAGCAAGAAGAATAGATGCAACAAAGAAAGAGAAATTTGGTTGGTATTCAAGATTTTGGGATAAGCAAGGAATTGATTTTGGAGGCTATAATGCAGGTATCAAGAATGAATCTTTGGCAAAGGGAGAAATAAAAGATAAAATAGCAGAAATCACAGAAGATAATGCTAAATAAGAAATTGAATTGTTAAGAGAAGCTGATAAAGAAGAGAAAATCAATAACGAACAAATTGATCAGAAAACTGATGAAGTAACGAAATAAGAAATTGAGAATTAAGTAGAAAAGGAAGAAGAAACACAAAAAATAGAATAGTAATAAGAATGAAAAGAAACAAGAAAGATAATCAGAATGTATCATAAAAACGATACATATAAAAATGAGCCTCTAAAGGAGAGACTTGTATTTTTAAAATGTCCAAAACAAACAGAAAAATAACGAACATCAGATAAGCAAATGATTCGTATTTTTTGTCTTTATATCAATCTCATCAGTCGAAGCAGTTTGAAATAGCTTTAATATTTAGATAATTTTATTTTATCCCCTTTCAAAAATAGTTCATATTATTTCTAGAGGCTTTTTGTTTTTAATTGAGCTAAAAATAAAAATCAAATATAAATTAAGTGTAAAGTCAGCCTACATAAATTGTTGCCTTGTTTTCTACTCCATAAAGCATGTTTATACAGCTATTATTCCCTCAATTTGATCTCATAATTATTAGAAACTAACAGTGAATATTACAATAAAATACCCCAAGCAAAACTATTTTTTTTCAGGGTTGAGTTTCGAATAAAATTTGCTTTTTTTGTTATTTTCAATAGACCTATACAGCCTTGAATCTTAACTATTTTTTTATATTAATTAACGGAGAAGACTCGAGAAGGGAGAAGAAGAAAAAATAATTATTTCTTAAAGGAGTTAAAGGAGCTCACAAATTTACACACAATTAAAGTGGGAAAAACAAATTGATTATACCTAGAAGGGGGAATTCGTTTCTTCTTATTTTGTTTTCGCTAGAACTATCGAACAATCATTTACATAAGCACATACACATACCTACACCGGTATACACTGGCACATACACATACTGATAAATAATCTGGAGTTTAGTAAGATATTCTGAAGAAGAAGAACAAAAAAGAGACTTCATTGGTATAGTTAAAAGAGAAGAAAAAAAAAGATAAAGAAATTGAATTCACACACGCACACACAAGAAAAAGGAGGATACTGAATGTAAGATTAACTTGATACTACATGGGAAGAGACTAGAGAACGACCGGATACATCGAAATGTTCAAGGCAGCAGAATAAACTAAATAAAACACTCACGAATTTTCGAAATACTTCCAGCAGAGGAGGTGCTCCTGGTGGCGGTGGCGGTGGGGGTATTCTTCCTTACACAGAGGCTGTCTCATCTGATAGATAGCAGAGTAGAAGTGGAACTAGGCAAGGGAGAGGGAATATTTAACAAAAGTAACAAGACCACTAAGAAACCAGGGCAAATTGCTTTAATATGAGTGGGTAAGGCTTTTTTATGGGATGCGAGAAGACTATCGAAGAAGGTGCGACATTAGACAAGTATTTTGGGTCTGGATTTCAAGTAGTGCAGGTGTTTGGAGATGAGCAACAAGGGAGTGAAAAAAAGAATAAGAAATCTTAGTAATTCCAATAGCACTAAAGGCTCCAGTAAGGATCGGCTTAGGGTGGTTTAATCCATGAGACAGAAGAAGAGTACAGCGAATCAAATAAGCAATCTAGAGTGGATTTAGGAGTTAAGAGTGATAAATTCGAAAGTGATCAAAAATAGCAAGAAGATTTCTCCCTTCCAACTTAGGAATCACAGCGGAATTCGTCTCTCACGAAGGAGAGACTCAAAAGGAAGGATTTTTCGTTAACAGGCGAACATGCAGTGATACAAAAGAAATTGAGATAAAAGTAATTGATGAAACCAAGTAGTAATAGTAGTGACAGGGGAAGCGAGTAAGCATGCAGAGGTGTATTGATAAGTAAAGTTGAGTAGATCAAACTAGCTCAACAGATAGGGCAACAGCAGTAATAATATCCTCAATGCCTTCGTCTAAATAGATAAATAGTTGCTGCAAAACAACAGCAACAACAACAGTAATCACAATGGTAACATAATTAACCTATTTAAAACCTCTCACCACTTCAAGATTCTGTTCCTCATATCAAAACTTAAGAAGCTGTTCCTGTAATAATACACAAACACAATCCGTCAAGTATTCTCAATTACTAGCAGCACAGCAATGTTAGCGATTACAATGATGTATCCTTTGCAAGAAGGAAGAATAACAGTAGTCTTCATCAAGAAATATTACCAAAATAACCTTAAGCTAGTGAGATTAACGTAGCTAAACCAAGCACACCATTTTCAACTTCTAGAAGAAAACAGTTCTATCAATTGAAATCCAAGCCTGACCCATCAACAACGCAGGGAACGTAGAATGATAAGTCATTTGTGCAACCATAATCTACGAGCTTCTTAGTGTTTTCTAAGCCAAAAGAAAATGCGCTCGAAACGGAGGAGCCTTGCGATGAATGGAGTGCGAGTTAGAACGAAAAGAATGGAGCGTAAATGCAAGAAACAAAAGGATCCAGTTTTCTAGATGCATGCAAAGGTTCCAGCTTCATGGATGCAGGGAAATACTCCGGCTATCTAGACTAATCTGATAACATTGAGCGAACATCGTTTCTTCCAGCACCTTCAGCAACATAAAAATCATTTTCAATCAGGAGAGTCACAAATAACAATAATAATAACAATACTAGTCTCCATGAAAATAACAATAATAACAATAATAATTAAATGTTACCTTACTCTTCTAAGGTTCCCTTAGTTCATAGTCCTTACATTAAAGAGCATTAACCTCTTATCGGACATTCTCGCAAGCTCTCTCGAGAAGTTCCATTATCACTTCATTACAATAATAACAACAATCCTAGTAATTAATCTAATCAAATTAGAGGTGGATCAATGCAATAATAATCGTAAAACCCTTAATATAATTACTAATTCCAATCACAAGGGGATTGTTATAGCTTGAATAGTTGTTAATAGACCGAAACTGTTTAAAGAAAGAATAAAAAAATGGAGCTTTTTGAGGCATCTGAAGCGTAAGATTAGCCCTAACAGCGAGTTCATTCTACTTCATTTTATCATCCGTCAAATATTATGAAAACTCAAGAAGAATAAGATATTTCTGGAGAAGAACTTCTACGACACTACGATAACGGATACAGTTCTAAGAATTCCCAAGAAAATAACTCAAAATCAGCTCTAAATGCAAAAAAAATTATCACAAAAAATTCCTACAAAGATGCAATCTAGAACACACAACTCTCTGAAGAAATGGATGTTTCCATGCGAAGAACTGCAAAGGAGAACAAATTCATCGGACAGAAAGATAAATTCAAGTAAATTATCAAGAAATAAGATGCACATTTTTTAGCTAAATATGCTGCGAGATTCAATCTCAATAATCGAGAGTGCAATCTGTGATTTCGTTGTCATATGCTGTGGATGGAATTCTACTTGTCTATCTCAATTTTTCCTTTGTTTTTTCTAATGCTATTAAAAATAATTCTCAACTTAATCAAAGAAAAGTTCATATTAACTCTGTTATTCTTTTTCAAAACGAAGACACGTTTGATATCAATAATTCAATAATCCCCACTTTTTCTTTTTTTTTAGATTGCACTTCTCCTTAGATCTAAACACTTTCTTTTAAAAAAACTCAAATTGTTTACAAACTTTTCTTCTATTTCTTTTGAACAAAAAATCTTCCTGATTCTTAATTTTTCCCTTTCTCAAGGATAATTCTTTTTTTGAAAACAAACTCCAAATAATTCAACACATTTTGGAATATTCTGCTGGAAATGTCTCCATGATTCTACTTTTTTATGCTTAGAAACAAAAAATGAAATGAAAAATCTATCTAAATAATGCAGTAGAGGAGAAACCATCGAAGTATCTCATTCGCTTTGTATCCATTGTGAAGCGCTGAAACCTTGAAATTAAAAAATAAATATTGAAAATCAATTTTTTTTTTTCGGCTTCGTCTTTTTCTTAAAAGTAATCAGCAGAGTCAAACACCTTTTTCTGTTTTTCATAAAATTCATCAAAAAAATATTATTTTTGAATGAGGAAAAATCGATTTAAACTGATAAAATCAATAGATAGGGATAAGGCTATTGCAAT
>Ga0302271_10004885_pt1 | contig 10481 bp, 3 predicted proteins | sample III_Bog_N1_1_FD_198767 | JGI IMG/M metagenome (GOLD analysis project Ga0302271, IMG submission 198767) | Peat permafrost microbial communities from Stordalen Mire near Abisko, Sweden - III_Bog_N1_1 | ecosystem: Environmental > Terrestrial > Soil > Wetlands > Peat | place: Sweden: Abisko... | reverse complement strand
GATAAAGCATATTTCGTAGAAATTCCCCAATCTCCACCAAATGCGAGACGGACTTATTATCCATTTGAATTGATTTATTCTTAAGATGGAAGTGTTCTATATTTGGATACTCTTAAGACGACTTGAGTTTCAGGATTGGAAACTTCTATTGAGTAGAGCTTATATGGTAGCAGATCTTAAAATACCTCATTGAATGTGTTACGGTTGCCATTATTTTCTCGGAGAATTTACTCAGAAGACATCTCAATTTGTCTGTCTGAAACCACATTCATTGTTTCCAGATCAGTCAAGATGACTCTAATTTCTTTTATTTCGATGCCAGTATGAACATTCAGAATGAATTACCTACTTGTGTCCTCAGGAAGTGTCACATAAAGATGGCAAAGTTCATTTTCTGGACATTCCTACCTTAACTGTGAAGTTCTTGTGAAAGCAGTGGAAAGATACTACCCTTCATTCACTAGATATCCACTATCCGAATTGTGGCAGATACATATATCGCTGAAGAATATTGTAGGAATTATTGAGCATGCTAATCCTAAAATAGACAGAAATGTCAGAATAATTGGTGAAGTCACTCCAGCACGAGAATTAAAGTAGATGATCAAAACAAATAGCATAAAGCAGCAGAGGACAGATGAAATAGGCTCAACATATCCAAACCCAGTTGTCAAAGCGAATAAGTACGTTGTGCTAACTCCGAATGACCAGAGAAGTAAGTTGATAAAAAAATTGAAAATTTTCTAGCAGAAGGAGAATTCTTTGATTTTTTTCCATGATCCTCTGTTGTAAGGATCGTTTGAATCGCTAGATCTTTCTTCGTCTAACTCATCCTCGTTGTTTTCGGATAATCGAGCGGTTGTTGATTGTGGTATTGTTCTTTGATATTACATGATTCTCCCGAAGCTTTCTCTTGAAAGATGAGCTTTCATCTTTGAACCAAAGAGAATTTTCTTGATCATAGACACAACAACAAGAAGGAAAAAGAGAGAAATAAGGGTATTTTCGAGGCCATAGACTTGTCCTTCGTAAAAAGCAAATCGATATTCTCCTTCTCCTTGCCATCCTGGAGCTGTCAAATGATGAATGCCCATGTTTCAAAGAATTCAAGGAAATATAAGCTGTGCGTAAAGGTATTTCTGCTGTCTACTAGTTTTTTTTGTGAATTTGATAATTTCTGTGATTTCTTTTTAGCTTTGTTTTCTTGGGGATGCGGAAAAATTAGTAAATAATAATATTTTTCTTGAGGGTTCAGAAAATCCTTTGATGAGAGAACCCTGATTTAATTACTCGATTACTCTTGTTATTTATTCCTAGAAAAGCGTGAAGAAAGAAAGAGATGCAAGAAACAATAAATTATCAAATTGTTCCTTTGGGAAAATCTCATTGAAAATAATTTGAAATTTTGGTTTTAAAAAAAGAATAAATAAAATAGAAAATCTAAGAATGTCATCCAATCAATGCCGATTTTAATTTAAAAATTAAAATAATTACTGGTTAAATATTCATGCAAGCCTTTTTTAGGGAGAATGCTATTCTTTTGAATGAAAAAATTGCAAAATAAATAATAATTTAAAAATCATTATGAATTCAATTTCTATTCCTAAGAAAAACGCATTTATTGACAAGCATGCTCAATATACAAGGGAAGTTTTTACTTTATTTGCTTTTTGTTTGAGTTTCCTTTGCTGGAAAGAGAACGCGCTGGAAATCTAACAGCTGAAATTGAATTTATTGAGTATTTTATCTTCAGAAGATTTGATTGATTTGTTTTCACTTTGAGAGCTATTTCAAATCTTTCAAGTTTCTACTTTAAACAAAAACATCCTTATGAGCAATTAACAGGAGTAGCATCATTAAGTAACTTCCAGTAAATCTCTGTGCTTGCGAGATTAAACTATCCGAGTAATCAGTGGTATAAATCATTTATTCAGCTTAGAGAGCCTCGACATCTCAAACAACTAGATCGTGAAAATGCAGAATATCGACAGACTCTATCTGCTTCAAAATCTCGATTTATCTCATAACAAAATAGTCTTCATCGAGAATATCGCTACTCTCACACATCTTAAGTATCTCTCCTTAGCATACAATGCGATCTAAATCATCCCATCTGCAATTACATGCAACGGTAACTTGGAAAACCTAGATTTATCACACAATCAGATCAGCAACTAAGACTGCTTTTAGTTTCTCCATAAGCTAACTCATCTTGAATAGCTCAATCTGCAGCATAATCCTATCTCATAGCTGCAAAATTATTCAGAAAAAATAACGAAATATCTTCCAGGTCTTGAGATTCTTGATAATGCCGGTGTTCCTAAAAAATAAAATAACCTAAATGCCATCTTTGAATCGTTCTTTGATGACAAAGAAAATGTTGCAAATCAGAATAATCCCACTCAGATTTTGGCTGACTCCTTTCTCAAAGATAAGATGTCATTGAATGCATCCATTTCGAGGTAGAATATTATCAAATCACTTCAGCACTTGTCTTCTAAGTCCTTAACTAAGAAGAGAGTGGCACAAATGAGTGAAAATATCCCCTAATCTGTTTCGTTAACTATCAACAATGATGCTAGAATGAATCATCTTTCACCACAAAACAATCCAGCGAAAAGAAATGGTAAGGTGCCATTGTTTAGGTAGTTAGAATCTGCGGATTTAAAAGAAGATTCCCTAACTGTTGCTGCTGATAGTTCTCAAAGCTAGAAATCAAATCAAGATAATAGTAGCATTGGCAACACTTTTAGTTCAGAAGAGACGAGTATTGGAAAGACCTTGGCATTTAGATCAACTTCCCCAGAAAAACTCCTCAAATAAAGATCTACTAACTCTTAATTCCATCTCGAACTGAAGAATAGTAAGTAATTCTAATTATCTGTTTCTCCTTTCTAAGAGCCCCACCATCAGCAGGAGTAACAAGAACTTGAAAAAATCTAGAATTTCTGTAAAAAACAGCTCAACAGTGTTAAAGAATTAATACCAAAAAAGCAGGAAACTTAGGAGTTGAATTAGTATTCTCAAGAAGAGGAGAATAATAACTCCTTCAAGAAATAAATGATTTTAAAGGATAATTAAAAAATAAGTAAATTACATTAATGGAAAAAGAACATTGAAGAATCTACAGCCAATATCGATGAAGTACTCTCGAAGAAGTAAACAAATTCAGAGTCAACTTTTTTACATGGTTTGATTTTGTGTGATTTACTAATACGAATTAGCCTAGTATTTCAGCAGTGGATAGAGAAGCAGAAATCAGTGAACTCAAGTCTAAGCTGCAATCTCAAGGCAAGTGCAACGTAATTTACTAGAAATAAATTAAATGAACGAATTTTGTTTAGATCTGAGAATCAGATTAATTGGCGATTTATTGGATTTGATTTTAAAAGAAAACAAATCAGATTGTTTTGATTTGTTCTCTTATTTATTATTGGTAAATTGGCTTAGTTTCCAGGAATTTATTGAGAAGATTATTAGTTTGATTGCTCACACAACGCAACTAGCTAGCTTGAATAAGCAAATCATATCTAAGAGGAAGGTAGATAATAAAATAAATTTTTAATAATTGATTCAATAATTAAACTTTTACTTATTTCAAAAAATAATAGTAAATTATCAAAGAGTTACTGCTGCACACCGATAAACAACTCAAATAAAGTGAAGGCAACTCTGATGACAAAGATCCTAGTGATGATGAATAGACTGCAGCAATGGCGTAGAGAAAGTCTGAGTAAATCTTGTTTGTGCTGCATAATATGTGCGGTAAAGTTCGCAAGGAATAAACTGCAGCGGATAGTTCTTTAATAGACATTCTCTTCCAGCTAATTACAGATTAAAGCAATTCTTACATGAGCTTAAAGAAGAATGACCTTCGTGGGAAATAATTAATGTAATCTGTTCAATAAGATGGATCTTCTCAACAATTAAATACATCAATTGAGAAATTTTTAGATGACTCATAGTAGGAAAGTTCAGTTGAATTATCTAAAACTCCAGCTTAGAATAAGAGTGTGAATGAGTTGCTTTTCAGTTCCTAGACTGGAAATAAGTTTCTTTAAGTAGATTAAGAGGCAGAAAGGGAAAATGTATCTAAATAGTAGACTGATAATGCACAAAACAAAAAGAAATGCTCAAATCAAGAAGATTCAGATGGTTAAGTTCCTCTTGATTCAGCTAAAATCATGAGTAATAAGATAAATGGACTTGATCATAATTTTGAGTGCTAAATTGAGAAAATAAATATCGGATAATTTCCATTTGATACGATGACATCGACTGCAGAAACTGGAACGACATCATCAGCAATAATTGCAGATTGTTGTAACATCTCAAATACCAATGATGTTCACCGAAACTGCGGAGACGCTTTGCAGGAATGCTAGAATGAACTTCAAGAACTCAAATTGAATTTTCAAAAATAGCTAGAACATGCTCAGCATCAGTACGACACTGAAAAAATAAAAAACAATCTTCTCGTAAACGAGGAAGATCTATTCCATATTCTCAACGATTCCTTGCATGCACAGGAAGAGCTGTCTGTCTTGAACAAGCAGATTTCCAGTAGAATCGCTGAACACAACAATTATTTAGTCAAGTACTTGTAAGCATCCTCATCATCATCAAAGAGTTCAGATTCAACTGAGTTCTTCAGAATTATCATCATGCAGTAAGCTCAAACAAACGAATCGTTATTGCGATCTAATCAAGAATTCCAAAAGATGTACACAAGTCTGCTGAGACTCGTTGAAGATCGAACTTTACCGCAAATGAAACTTACAAAGAGAATAGATATTGGAACATAAACAACGATTAACAGTGGTTATATTCACAACCATGTAGATGCCATGAATGTGCTTAGTTCTTCAGTTAATTCAGCTGAATTTAGGAGTTAAATCAGTGACACACCATAGTTTTATTACCAAAGTTCTCGAAGATTAGATGAAAATAGTAATCATGAAGATTGTTTAGCTCACTCTAAATTTTACAAAAGTCCTAGAGAAAATAGTCATTGCAAAAATAACAAAGGAACTGCAGTTTGTTCTGAATTCTTCGAGGGAATTATCAAACCAGAAGTTGATTCTTAGTCCAAGAAAAATAACCTTAACGTAGAAAGTGAACTCAACAATTCAGCCTAATTAGCCTAACATTCATCTACTTCTTAGAAACCTCCACATTCACATTCTTACTTCTCATACCATCGCTCTAGCTCCTCATCTAAAAAGAACAACAACAATACAACTTCGACAACCAAAAACTAAAGTGAATCGTAGCAATCATCTTCTAGAGTCAACAGTCCAAAACTAAGAGGGAATTCTATTATTAACACAAACTCGAATCCATTGATATCCTCCTAAAGATCTTCTTTCAGCTAAGTCGATCTAAATAATTATAAAATCGATTTAATCAATAAAAAACTCAAGGGGAATAACAATATTTAGAATTTAGCTAAACAATTGCAATTACCATTACGAGAGAGACTTCAAACAGAGCATACTTCTTCTATTCTAAGTGCTAAAACCTAAAAATGTCTGACAGTTACGCCAAGGCACACCAATTCAAAGTGTAATTCATTCTTTCATAAGAGAATTCTTGATCGTGAATAGTAGCAGTAATAATCTGCTTGCTGTTCACTGTTGAAGAATTCAACTTCGGAATCATCTATGGATGCGCATTAAAGCTATTTTAGCTCCAAAAATGCACACAACACAACTAAACAATCCTAGCCAATTTCAAAGAATCTAATAAAAACAAGAGAAACCTTGAAAACTATTTAGTTTGAAACAACAAAGCGCATCTCGAGTGGAGTGGTGTCATCATAGCTTACACCTTAATGCACTCCCAGGGAGAATATCTCCTCAAATAGTCTTAGAGAATCATAATCAAAATAGTCATTGTAATTATAATAATCAGAGAAACAACTATTGCAATAGCAGCAGAGAGCTTCATTGTAATTTGTACCTCATAACTAATCTAAAAAATCAAATTAACCCTAAACTTCAACCAATTCTATATTCTAATTGGTATCTTCTCCAAAAGAAGCAACAACAGCAGTAGTAAACCCATATTAAATGACCTTCTAAAAGGATAACTAATTTATGTCAACTAGACAGCGAGCACAGCAGTAAGAAATATATGAATCAGAAGAAGGTATTACAAGTTAGTCTTGTTAAACCAAAACAGCGTAGATATTAGATTCTGATGCGATCTCATTCAAGATATCTCCTCCGTCTTGAACAATATCTTCATTTTGTTTGGTCGAACGTTGTTTAAATAATCTCAGTATTTTCATGTTTGTTGTCTTTCAGGCGATAGTTTAAAATCCAAGTTTATATTTTTGAATTAGAAAATATTATTGAGAAATATTTTTGTTAAATTTGCAGTTTTCTCACAGAAATCAAAACATAAACCTGCTCCATTCCTAACCTCCTTCTGTACCGCTCTTGAAAGGCTTAAAGAGGAACACATAAACTAATACAATATTCATTAATATCTAACCAGAAATGTTCAAAAGCAAACTCGAAAAAACTTCTTAGCTGGTTTCTTAATTTTAACTCGACTTTTATTATTTCTGGATTTTCTAGCTCTTTGATTCTTTAGCAAGTTTATTAATCTATTGTTGTTGTTATTTGTTTTGATTGTTTTAACTTTCTTACTAGTTTTGATCTTCAACTTAAGCGATTAGAATAATTAAAAACACAATTGAATTAGTGAAATATCTGAATTCCACAAGCCCAGCTGGAATCAGAGCAAGACAACTACACGCAAATAGAGCAGTTAGTTTCATAAATCGTAGTCCTCCATTCCCTTTTTCAAATCAAAACAGAAGAATTTCACTAAAAGCAACAATAATGTACCAATATCTATTTTTTCGAATTATTTTTATTTTTATGTACTCTTATCCTAGAATAGATTGAGGATGAAGACACCTGCAAAGGAGTAAACGGGTGCCATTAGATACTTGAAAATGGCATACTTCCCAAAGAAGTTCTTCCAAATGTAAAAGACATAGTGTCTGTTATCAGCAAGCATAAATCTGTGCACAAGTCTAAACCCAGAGATTTCAAAAAGCATACCAAATTATGAGTAATTTGTTCATCGAATATTCAAAATATTTTTGGTAGTAAAATAGATTACGTGAATTTATGGATAATAGCTAAGGATATTATTAGAAATACCATAAAAGCTATTTTTTATCTTGAAATAGTGCTAAGGGTGTTTTGGACATATCTTAAGGGAGACAGTGGTAGATTCAAAAAGCAAAAGAGACTCAAATACAAAAGCTACGCTGGATGAAACGTAGATTCATGGTTTTGCTTATCTCCAAGGACAATTGATCCATTGAAGATTACTAAACCAAGAAATATGATTACTACAGCAATTTGCATTTGGAATTATGCAATGACTCGAAGGCAATTATTCATCAGAATTCTGCAGAGACTCGATAAAGATTGGATAAAATCTAGATTTTTAGTAGAATTCTTGAACATCAGTGTATTAAAATATAATAGGGAATATTACTTTTCTCTTCAAGTGCATGTTTGTTTGCATCGATGAAAGCGATTAAGCAACTGTAGATCATCCAGATTATGTTAGTCTAACGGATACATACACTAATCGCTCCAGCCTTTCAAGACACCAAAACCATTTAAGAAAATCGATTGTCTGTCATTATGGGAATAAGTAAAAAAAAGTGCCATTGATGTTTTTTTTACAATTGCAGCTAGGAAATGCCTATTATTTTAGGTGAATAAGTAAACTGCTAATGAAAACGCAAGTGATGCTGCATCGGTGTAGAACAAATGGGAGAAGAAGTAAACAGTTGGTAGGAATGAAGTAAAATACATCAGCTATGTTCTTTTTTTGGTGCATGAAATCCCAGTGAAAATTATTCTCAGCAAGAATAATGTCAGCCCACTGAAAATAAGCCTTAATGGAAAATAAGCAAAAAATGAATGAAACAAGACTTCTTCTTGTTGGAAAGAAACGAAAACATGCTTTATAAAGTGATATGCTTTTTGTTGGTTATTGTTGAGTTTTCTGTACGTGTTGCAGAATCTGGCAGCAATCAGCACTGTGTGTTAGGAATCTCCAGCGATATTCTATGCTATCTTTAAGATAGGATAGTCAAGAAGGTATGTCCCTGGAGGAGTGGTTAACTTCGAGTTCCAATAAGCGAAATCGTTTTTCAAGTAATGCAATGTCTAATCGAGGTGAAAATACTCATCCATGTATGGCTCAGGGACGATTTTAGACATCTGCGTGAAGGTATATGCTCCAAACAGCACAAAGCATAATGGCCCTAATATTAATAGTTTTGACATAGTTGCCTTGTTTGTTTTCCTGTTGATTTTGTAAATTTTCTAATCTTGAAAAATCTTGCAACCCAAGTGGAGTATTCAGGGATCAGATGATTTAATCTTCTTCTCTATCTCAGCAGACTGATGATTCCAGATTTATCTTGTTTCTGTGTGTGTTTCCTGATGGGCCTCTAGTTGAATTTATATATTATGTATAAGAAAGTATACAAAAAGATATTTCATGCAGCCAAAACAACAGATGCAAGATAAAAAATACTTTCCTACAAAATCTTGACACGTGGAAGATAATTAACAAAGGCAATAGTAAAATAAACAAAAAGCTATAAATTATCTTGTGTTTTAAATGTTTTGTTTAAAATAACCGAAGTTAAAAATTATGTCTATGCATTCTAATACATAACTTATTAAAAACAAAAAATGACTCATTTCTTTTATGTAATGGGTTGAAGGATCTTGAAGGATATTAGACTGTCATCAGCCAAGTGTGAAATTAGTCTTGTAGAACTATTATCTTGTGTTCGTTGAGAATTTGCCTAACTGAGATCTGCAGAGATAAGGTGTTAACAAAAATATTAGCCATAATTCTTTTGAAACAAGAAAATTCATATGAAAAAAATGAAAAGAAGCTAATAACCTTGAAGTATATGAATTCAATGGTTCAGGCTCAGCATTCGGTTTTTTTAAAGATAAATCTTTGATTTCAAACTGTTCTCTCTAGAACTGCAACCGCTATCCAGAAGTTTTCACTGATTGTGGTCGTTCATGCTGAATTAGCTGCAAACACACAAAATGTAAATTAAAAACCTTTAAATGAACCCAAAATCAAAGAATATAAGTACCTGAGAAGTCTCTTGATTCTTGATATTATTCAGCTTGGAAGCTTTTTTTGTAACTCCTTTAAGTGCTTCAGCTTCTGCACTCGATATGAGTTATCTTTTCATGAATGCATCCGGATGCAAAGCTGGCTACTTGAACTGCTATGGGGATTTGTAGAACATTCCTGGAAGACAATCGATGGAACTAGTCACATCTAATTGGTATTTTCGAACATGCGCTTTATTTGCAATCTCATGATTTGCATAGCTATCATCATTCACATGTTCCCTGACAACTTACTGATTAGGGAGATTCACTTATGAACCATAGTCGTAAAACTTATATTCATTTGATCTAAAAAAGTGTTGGGAAATACAAAATGGATTTATTTAAACTGTTGCTCAATAGATTCTAAGGCAATTTGCTGATTAAACGTTTTTTTATTTTGGTGGTGCATACTTGATGATTCGTTTTTGGAAGTGCTGAGGTACCATTGAGAGGTTAGATTTGTTCATCCTGAGAAATTTAACAAACCACAACAACCATAACCAATTAATAAAAAGTATCTTAAAACTATAGAACTCCCTCATATTCCCCTCAAACCCATTACATCGAGTAGACAGGAGGATATTCATCATTAGCAAATATATTTAGTGGTGAAGGATTTGTGTTTCCAATATTTTTCGTTTTCTTTCCTTTATTTGTGTTTCCTTAATGAGAATTGCCATTTCCTCCCACTCCAAAGATGCTCTCTCTTGTGTCATAACATGACTATATCGACCTCTTATTCTAGAATAATGGTTCTTCCTTCATCTAAATATATTTTTGGAATAAACAACATAATCAACTCAAAAATCACAAAATAATCCAGTTTTTCCCATTTGTTAACAGTTCCACAGCTACTGCTTGCGATAAATTGAAGTAAATTCTTCTTACATTTTTTTGCGGCTCTAGTGTCCTGAAGGTATCCTTGGATTAGAATGTCTAAACTATTTTAATCCCTTTCTTATTTTTCATATTTCTAGGAGTATCCTCTGTTATCGAATCTGGCACAGTTAAATGCTTACGAGTTGTCTTATCAAGAGGCTAGCACTTGATGCTATCATGAAAATCACAATTCCTAGGAACGGAGTTAAATGTCTAATCCACTGACATGCTGAATGGCTGGCTAACTGAGGGAAGAGCTAAGCTTAACTAAAAGTTTGATTAATATATTTTTTTTCAATCTATTAATTAATATTGTGTTTTGTGGCCGGGCACTAGTTTTTTTTATTGCTTTGTCTTTAAGATAATAAAAAAGAAAAACTGAACATATCCAGCAGTTCTTTTATTAGTTTCAAACAA
>Ga0302271_10004884_pt1 | contig 10482 bp, 6 predicted proteins | sample III_Bog_N1_1_FD_198767 | JGI IMG/M metagenome (GOLD analysis project Ga0302271, IMG submission 198767) | Peat permafrost microbial communities from Stordalen Mire near Abisko, Sweden - III_Bog_N1_1 | ecosystem: Environmental > Terrestrial > Soil > Wetlands > Peat | place: Sweden: Abisko... | reverse complement strand
TCATAATCTGAATCAATTTGTTTGAAAAGATAAGAAACTTAAATATTCGATAAAGATAAAAAACAAAAAAACAAATTTAATAATAGTTTCTTTCAACTTGTTTATCGCGAGAAAGGGGAAGAGAAAGTGCAAGATAAATGTGTTTTTCAACTGAGCGGGTGAATGAAACTAAGAGCACACACTGATTTCCTCCGTCACTTTAAAATAGTAAAGGATCAGATAGTCTCTCCATTCATTTCACTAGTATTCCCTCAGCAAACAGCGCCCCCACCCCAGCCATATTCGCATTCTGCTGCATAGCAGTCTAAGCAATATCCCCCCGCACTCTCTTCTATACCTCAATACAATTACACATATCTCAAAGCACATACTATTTTGTATTCTTTGAGATAGGGTTTGATACATTATGCCCTCATAAAATGTATTATTGTCAAGAAAACATAATGGATTTTTCCGCATATTTCCAGAGCAAAAGAAAGCAATAAAACCGCACGTATGAAATTTTTTAAAATTAACTCATTTCAATATCAATTATTATATTATTTAGAAGATGATCGATCTTATTCACAGAAAGATAAAAGCAAAAAGATTATACAATAAACAATTAAATTCCAAAAAATAAATAACTTTTAGAAATAAAAATTAAAATAACATGAAAACACCCAAAAAAAAATGAAAAACAAAAAATTGTCCAAGTGAATATGCATGCGTATGCGTATTTGAAATTTGATTTTTCTTAGAATCTCTGGGGGGATTTGATGATGAAGGATGACCAACAAGAGAGTGAAATTTTAATTTTTGTGAGGAGATAATTTTACTGGATTTCCATCAGAAAATAATTAAAGAATTTCAACAATTATTAGCATAATTTTCAAACAGAACTATTATGGAAAACAGAGGGATAGAACTGATTTACTTAAAATCTCATCTAAATTAGCTACAAAATATTTAGTTCAGATCTGTAAAAAAATGAGTAATGTTTGCAGAAAATGAAAATACAATTATTTTTAAAATATAAAGTAGCTAATCACTTGATTTTAGTTTCTAAAGTAGCTTATAAATTCATTGATTCTATTTTGGAGAGCAAATGCTCATTTCTCGTTTTGTCTATCTCAGAACCTATGGACTACTTATCCAGTAGATAACTTTGCTATCCCTGAGAGTGCTCTTCTAAAATATATTCTTCTAGCATCATCTCCATCAATAATCTGTGAGTTATTCACAGAGCATTTCGCTAAAATTTCATACGCCAGAAGCTTAAGGAAATTTGTCCTTTTGAGCTCAATTTCTGGAACTGGTGACTATTAGATATCAAGATTGAAAACTTTCTTATGAATTTCTATATCTTTACTTGATTTTCTGAGATGAATTATTGTATAATTGTCAAGTAACAAAAACAGCCCATTGTAATGCGAATGCGTGTAGAAATCAGTCTTGAATTATCCATTGCATGTTTATCTCGCATGATGTTTGATGTTCTTGCAGATAGTCTCAAGAGACTATGAAATCACCTATGGTAGACACAATGTCTTAGATAGAGTCTCATTATTGAACAGTTAGACAATGTTATACATCAGCAATCTAGTGAGATTATGAAATCGAGTCATATACAAAGCGTTTGGATTCCTTTTGTCTTTGCTCTACCTGGCTTTCATGGAATTCACAAATTTATTCTCAAAATTCGTGAGTTCATCAGCATTTGGGTGCATGGTGGATAGCACGCAATTCAACGCTTTTCTCAATGGCATGCTCTCCAAGAAATGATTATTCTCCAAGAGCATATTGCATTGTTGATGCAATTCTGATTAAGTTAATGAAGATACTTCTCTTTAGCCAATCTAGCAGTCTTCCCCATTAGCTTATCCATTAATACCTCCACTTTAATATTCATCTTTGCTTCTGAATCTACGCTCTGAACTGTATTTTATGTCACTACATTCTTCTTTCGTTTTGAGTTAAGTCTGTTTTTCAAATCGATTGTGAAATTCTTGTTAATTTTTCTTTCTCTTTTTTATTAATCTACTATCATTCTCTTCATCCCATTCACTCTCTTCTTGTCCTTCTTCATCGTAATCATATTCACTTTCTTCATTGCTCTTTTTTGATGTCTTCCTCTCATAATTTGACATCTAACTAGCAGTATTATTGTTGCTATTGTGACTTTAATAAATTTGATTGTGTTTACCATCTTCATTTCCATAATTCTAACTTGTATTTTCTTTATTTTTCTAAATTCTTTCTCCTTCTCGTTTGTCAATTTCTTCTCGTTTCTGCTCTAGACATTGTTATTACTAAGGGAACTACTTATTATTTGAGAGAATAATAGTCTTTTCTGAACCACCTCCACCAATTAAACCAGAGCTCTTGCTATTTTATTGGGAATTAGGATAAAAAGTGGCTTGCTCATATGTTTCTAATTTTTGAGAGGAAACATATGGTGGAAGGGTAGTTTTCAAGGATAGCATCCCTTAGATGTTGGTTAAATTTTCTAATTTTGCCTCGGGATAGGTAAGAGTTTCTTATTTTGGGTCAATTCTTGCTTAGTTAGGATCGTTAGTGATTCCTAGCTGCAGGAGCTTAGCATGAAGAGATTATGTCTCCGTTGAGGAAAGTAGAAAACCAGATGATCCAAAGTTTTAAGATTATTATTATTATTGCTGTTGTTGTTGAGTTTGCTTTCTGAGAATATTATTGCCATTGATCAGATCGTTAGTTCCTTGAGAGGGTAGACTTAATTCAGGGTTCGTTGGCATGAGAGAATTCTTGAGAAGGAGAAGAGAGTTTTCATCGAAATGAAGGGAAGGATTCTAAACACCAAGATTATTCAAAAATGATGGATTCAACAGTAGCTAAGGGATAGATTAGTCTTGAGACAGTTATTGATGGGATGAGGGAATATTGAATTATTATTATTATTATTAAAATTATTGATTTTGGAGTTGTTATTACTACAAGATTTATTGAAATTGCAAGCTCATTTGAAAAAGCTAGAGCATGTCAACTGCAGAATTAGCAGTCGAGTTAGGTGGCAACAAAGGAATTTAGTATGGATTCGATAAGGAATTGAAAAGCTAAGGAAGACATCCAGAGAACTAGGAAGATTAAGAAGAAGGACAAAAACCTTCTAATTATGGTATTTACTATTACTACACATTAGAAGTCACTTGCTAATTAATCCCAGGTGATTAAGCTAGGAATTAAGACAGAGATTGCTACTGTGAAGATTGCAGAAGAGATTAAGGTAACATTGATTAAGATTATTATTAAAAAAATGTGTTTTAAGGTAGCAAGTTAAAATTAGAATTTTCATTATTATTATGAGCAGCGACGTTATTACTGTTGTTGTTATTACAAATACCAGAAAGTTATGGATTCTAGTTAATTGCTTACAGAAGCTACTAGTATGCTTAGGGATTGAGCGAAACAGAGCTGTTTGAAGAGATAGAAGTACCATTATTGCCAGGTACATTCGGCCCAATATGATTAATATTATGAGAGAAATTACTAAATGGCTAAAGCGAATTAGGATTATTGGTAGATGGGACCATGAGTAGAAGAAGAGCAGAGATTTCAAAAAGAGTTTCTTGATTGTTTCACAGCAGCAGTCAGGTATAAAATTCAGTGATTAGATTTTATTTTTGAGCGTATTTTCACAAGATTTGATGAAATAATTTATTATGATCCTTGACTGATACCTGTGAAGTAGTCGCATAAGTATCCTATAGAATGAGTCCATCTCTTCTTCTTCCTGAACTGGACTGATAATGCTCTGAAACATCATCTAGAACCGATTATTAATTAAGGAAAACCTCTCCTTTCACAAATTCCCCCCTTCGCTCATCCCAAGTTAATTTCTTTCAAAGTATGTAATCCTCCTCCTCTATCTTGAAAATCTTAACCTACCCCGAAGTAAGTACTCTTTCTTCGCTGAGAGAATTCCTATGGTCTCTTTTTCTTCTTTCCAGTAAGCGGAATACATACCCTTTAAATTATTTTTTATATACTACCATGTTGCTGTTAGGTTTTTGATTTTTTTAGCCTTTCCAAACTCTCAGATACTCTCTTTTCAAGGTATGTGTATCATCGATGAAAATTTTCCACCTTTTACTCTTGATTTGATGACGCTTTGGTTAGTAGAACGAGAGCATTTCATATTTCCGTTCTAAATGTCATTTGACATAAGAGATATGTTCCCAAAACAAAAACCTTGATTTTTGGAACATTCTTTCGTTCATTCAAGCTAAATAAACACATTTGATCGTCATAGTCAAATTGAGTAGCTTTCATTCAGATTTTTATTTATTCTTGTTTATTGTATAATTTCTGTTTTTGAAATGGCTTTAAGATTCTATTTTTAGTGCATTGATCTTTAAGGCAATAAATAATAATAAAAAAACAAAGATAAAACTATTCTAAAAATGGGCGCTTTTCTACTATTATCTTTCAAAGCAGTGAAAATCACTTTGCTTTAATGTTTAAACAAGAAGACAGACCGCTCAAAGTATAACATTGCCATATCACTTATCTGAATTACGCTCAATCTAGGCTCCTTTTTCTTTCTTCTTTTCTTATTACTGGAGCAATATAAAACATTTTAATCTGAAAAAGGAAAAAGCAGATCAAAGAGACAATTTGCTTTTTTTATTATTTTGGCTTATGAAAGCTACTTTGAAAGTTAAAGTATTGTTTTCTTATGAGACCCAGTGTATTCATTTATGGTCTACCTTAAATAAATTTTATAAAAGAGACTCAATTCTCAAAGATTGTTTAAATCTGTAATCACAAAGAAAAAAAAGATACAATTTTGAGTTTTTATTTCTTCTAATTTTAGAAGAAGGTTGGGTTTTGTTTAAGATTGATAATACTTAATATGCTCCATTTTGATACTTCAAATAGGTGCACATATTAATCTGTAAAACCCATCAGCTGGGGAAGAAGAATCAAAAGGAATTATTTGATTTCAAAATTGTATTTATCAACCCCTCTCTCTCTCTATTCTTAAATTAATTAATTTGGTAGTGATAGTAGTATCTTGAAAATTTATTTATGTTTTTGCTTCATTTTTAAATTATCGCTATCACTTTTCTCATAATTAAAACCTAACTTTATGTCTGCTTTTCATGAAATTCCTCTTTGAATTTGAGTGATTTAAACGGTTCGATAGAAGAAAAATTTTCATTTTTTTTTAAATAAAATTATCTCAATCCCCTAGGATTTTAACTTTTTCTATGTTTGTGTTCCCCTTACCATTATTTTAAACAGCCTCTCAATTGAATCTGCTTGACTTTCTGGAAGGAGGAAAAAGACCAAAGTGATCCTATGGATCAAATACAGATTGATATGTCAAGCAAAAATAATATTCGGTTGCCATTAAAATATGATAATAAAAAACAAATAAAATAATCTAATTTTTTACTTTAGAAGAAAATGTATTTGTAATAGTAAAATCAATTAGGTTAGGTGATAATTCTACCTGAATGTGTGATGAGCTCTTACATTTGGATTTGTCGTTTGATTAATGGGAACGAAACAACATTTTTATTGAAGATCATTTCAGTTCAATTAACATTTTTAGAGTAGTTTTTTTCTCCGAAAAGTATCATCCACATTCATAAAATGACTTCAGCTATGAAAAATTGTGAGATAAACATAGAAAAGATATGCGATTCGATATGGTAATACTACCTGATTAGAAATATCCTTGAAGATTCAATGCATAATCTTTGATCCTTCAAATAATACTGGGTAGTACTGTTATTTTAGTAATTTCATAAGTATCTACTCTTTTTCTGTATTGCTTTGATAAATTGTATCATTTGGAAGGGGGGAAAGATATTTACCTTTTCTAATTATTTCTTCTACTCATCATTTGGAAATATTACCAAACAAAAAGAATGTCAAAATTTCTCTCTGCGCTTGGTTTAGTAGGAGGTGCATACTATTTCAACTCACGCAACAAATGGGTTGATTTTGATCTTGATCTGTATGCTAAGTTCTACGATGCAGCTGTTTCAAATGATGTACAATAAAAAAGATATTTTTCTGACAATTTGCAACTTCAAATCATTAGTTTTATCTTCTTATTTGTTTTCACATTTTAGAGAAGCTCTTTAGCTGAGAAAATAACCAAAAAGTTAATGGGTCTAGGGTTATTTTACACTATCGACAGAGACACTTACATTCCAAGCTTATGTGGTGAGCTAGGCGGTGTATTTCTTCCAAATATCATCGGTCTAGAAGAAGGCATTGATCCACTTGGAAAATCTCTAGAAAGTCTTTTTGGAATCGGTTTTGGGTTTGTTGAAGTCGGCCCCGTGAGTTAGAATGTAGTCTACAACAACGCTGAGATAAAAGAAGAAGATGATGGGAACATTCTTCAAAGCAAAGCGATTATTGGAAGTTTCAAAAGCAGATATTTCACTGAATCATTTAAGTATCCAATTGGTATGAATATCTAAGCCAGCAAGGAAGTCAAAGACATGACACCTTATCTAGCAGATAAAGAGTTTATTGAAGGGGTAGCTGAACTTTCAACTCTCACGGATTATCTCGTGGTGAATTTTACAAAAGGATAGAGTATTAACCATTTGCTTAAGTAACCGAAGTTAACGGAATTGATTTCATAGCTGAAATAGAAAAGAATCTATGATATGGCTGTTGTAGCATTATTGTAACATGAAAAGTATGAAAGAGAATAGCTTAAAGGGGCGAGGTTAGAGTAATAACAGCAACAATAATTACAAAAATAATAGTCAAAAGAAGATAAAAGTAGTACAATTCCAGCTGCTGGTGCTGCTGTTGGTGAGTCTAACTAGTAGTCAGAAGGATAATAATAAGGAATTTATGCCTCTGAAGTATTTGGTATTCAATCTGAAAAAACAGAAGCTTTTGTTCCTAGAATTTACCTAAAACTCGATGAAGAAGAGCATACTCTGCAAACTATTCTTTAAATAGCTAAGAACTACAAAATAATTGGTTTTGAAGGCCTTATTATTCGTTCTAATAATCAAACTTCAATCTCTAAGATTGCTGCAGCTACTCAAGGTAATGCCTACTAAATCATTTTCATTCTTGATTTATTTTGCTAAAATCCAAAATAATAGGTGAAATTCCATTAATCGTAGCAGGATAATTCACCAGTCCTTAAGATGTAATTTCTAAGGTGAAAAGTGGTGCATGGGCAATTTAACTTGGATAAGACTACAGAGAAAAGGTACAAAAATTCATTGAAAAAAAGAGATAATAATATTATTAGGTAAAAACAGTATAATGTGAATATTTTATAATGATTTTTTGAAAAAGGGTCCAAAAGTGGTTGAAAATTTGCTTTCAGGAATTCAAGTCGAACTTCAGAAAATGAATATCAAAAACATAACAGAATTGCGTGGAATCGATGTTAATTGAGCTGTAGAAAGAGATACTTTGAAAATAATTTTGTTAATTTTAAATTTAATTTCTTCAATTTCATATTGTCAGCTCATGTTGTGTTCCATCCATTCAAAGAATAAGAAAAAACTAATAATATTTTTATAGCCGTTTGAGAAAATTAACAAAATCTAAATTTTTGATTATAATCACATGAAATAATCTATTTGATTAGCATAATTATCATAAATTCATAGCAGAGCTTGTAGTAGTTCGTTGAAATCAAATTTCTAAGATTAATAACTCCTCTTTTAATCTAAAAAAGAGGTTAAGTTAATAATAATATTACAATATTTTGATATTCTGTGTTAGCTTCGGCTTAATTATTATTCCAAAACTACAAACTGAGTGAAGATGATGAAGAATAATAATAAGAAACTGCAGAAATCATGCAGTAGCCATGAAATAATTGACTTTTAAGATAAAAGAAGAATCATTGGATTCTTGCTGTCGATAAGTTTTACAGGGAGAGACCTTTCGATTCTTGAAAGATCAGATCTGTTCCATGGAATCTTAGAGTAAGAAGACAATAAGATTGATATTGACTGGCAATGATGTTGAGTAATTTGTTTGTTTCTTGTTGTTGAACAACTCTAGAGTGCTCGATTGGTCTTGGAAATAGAAAGTCACTGAGAATGAGTTGGAAATCTTGTATTCCGAATGGCAGAAAACTAAAAATATCCAGCATGAGCAGTCTACATATTAATATATTGATTTGCTGATACCCATCGATGATTGTCTCAGATACTTCTCAAGGAGCTTCCCTATTTAGGATGAGATAGCAGCTAGAGTAATAAAGATTATAAGCTAAAAAGAGATAGTCTCTCTTAAATAATTATACATGATAGAGAAAATACTGAATTACTGCGGGATTTTGATCATTTTAAATCGTATTTCTTTGTGAATAACAGGTGCAGAGGTATTAAGAAAAAGTGAATGAAATGTACAACTAGAATATACTGCAGTAAGGAGTGTTTTCAAGAGCGTAGGTAAGTTAAATAAGCTGTTTGGGCAAGTACAACATTTATCCTGCTGTTGTTGTTATTAAAAGAATTTATTACTTGCTTTGAAAAGATGGTTTTATGCGAGTAGATTTATGTCATGCTTGATGATGAAGGTGTTGGGTATATTCATTATTACTAGTTACGGCTGTTGTATGCTGCTATTTTCCATTATTCTGGGATATCCAGGCATTCTAAACCAAGTGATTCAACCTCAACTACTCTTTTGTTCACATAGAGTTCCAAAGCAATATGCAGTTTCAACTCATTTGCTGCAGAATTCATTACACATAAACATAAAGTAATTCTAAAAACCATTAATTCCTTATATATGAATTCATTATTATCTGTTAGATCCCATTGAAATCATTGAAGAATATGCTAGTCAATTGGAATTACAGTGAAAGCGAGTTAGCTTCGATCAAGCTCGCATTGGTTGGTATGCTGGAGAGGGCGAACTAATCTATTAAATAATTGTACTAAGGAGATTTTTAACTTGAATCCTTCAATCTCCATGATGCTATTGTCGATCATTAAGCTCTTTTTCATCAGAATTGTATGCTGTCAAGATTTTTTACAAGTATTCAAAATTGTATTTATCTTTTTTTTTCTTCATCTTTCACAGCGATAATGAATGGAATCTCGGATTGGATAAGTTAAGAGCAGTGGCTGCTTGGAGATTGCTTTGAGGACATTGTCTCGTTTCGTACAGAAACAAGGAATACAAAACTAACTCACTTTCAAGATCTCTTTTTAACTTGCTTTTAAGCTATGTTACAAGATCCCAAAGCAAACAATAACTAAATTAGCCGTTCTTCTTCAATTTCTAATCCTATCTAAGCTCAAAATTCACAAAATCTAGTTCTTCCTTCTCAGAACCGTAGAAAAAATAGTATTACCGATCCATGTAGTTATCCTGTATCTCCAAGTGTAATTGCATCTTTGGAACGTGCACAGACTTAGAAAATAACTACTGAATCTTCTTCTCCTAAGTATTCTCTTCATTTCCATTTAGATGACTCTATGCTTTAGAACCCACCAAGCTAACGATCCATATAATAAAGAAAGTCTTTCAAAAAATCTAAATCACCTGATATGAAATCATCTACATTAAATAAATTCTTCACATAATCTAAGTTAGAATAATCGTAGAAGAAGTATTCAAAGTAACTCTAAGAATCAGTTTTAGAAACATAAAAGCACATGTAAACTCATAGCTTAAAAGATCTCAAATAAAATCACAGTAAAAATAAGAATTCTAGTAGTGGGTTTGAGCAGAATATATCACCAGTTTGCTCTTCTGATAAAATAAATTAATCTTCATCGCAACTGTCGTTTCACTCTTAAATACTGAGCCAACCTAAATCGCCTTATTCACAGAATCAAAACAAATCTCCTCGATGGTAATAACAATCACAGCAACACCAACAAACTTAACCAATGAAAACAAGAAAAAATATTCCTCATCTTGATAATTCTCCCAACAAATACAATAGGAATTACAGTCCAAACAACACTACTTCTAATTATTCTAAGACACCTTCAGCAAAACAGGATAAACTCATTTATCAATAAGGGAAATAATCATTGAATTCACATTCTAAGAGTCCTCCATCTGTTCGAAGTCATGCGGATATCTTGAAAACAAAGAGAATAGAATCGTATGAGAACGTTATGAAAAATTTAAATAATCTGCAGCACCTCGATCTAACACCTAGGAAGATCAGCAAGCCATTCATGTGAAATTCAGAAAGAAGATAATATGAAAGCTTATTGGTGTTTGTATGTCCTGCGTAATTGTATTTATGTATTTTTAATTAACAAAATGAAAATAAATATGATTCTTATTATTTGAAGTATTTTCTTTTGCAAATTAATTGTTGGATATGTAATAAATTCTAAAAAAATTATTAGGATTGTGCTTTAATTCATGTGGAAGAGAGATAGTGGGGTTGGGGTTGGGGTTGGGGTTGGGGTTGGGGTTGGGGTTGGGGTTGGGGTTGGGGTTGTGGTTGGGGTTGGGGTTGGGGTTGTGGTTTGGGTTGTGGTTGGGGTT
>Ga0302271_10004883_pt1 | contig 10484 bp, 2 predicted proteins | sample III_Bog_N1_1_FD_198767 | JGI IMG/M metagenome (GOLD analysis project Ga0302271, IMG submission 198767) | Peat permafrost microbial communities from Stordalen Mire near Abisko, Sweden - III_Bog_N1_1 | ecosystem: Environmental > Terrestrial > Soil > Wetlands > Peat | place: Sweden: Abisko... | reverse complement strand
CCTTCCCCCCCTAATAATCATGATTCTTTTATTGATATTAATAATTTTTTATCTTTTTTTCAAAAGAAATTACATCAAACACATTGCGCAAAATCAACAGCTATTCCCAGCTAAAACGAATTATTATCTGCAGGATTAATACCTGAACTGCGTTGGCATGTTTGAAATCGCATTCCCTGTTAAATGAAATGCAAGGAACTAAACACATTTATTCAGTTGTTTAAGTGGTTTCTCTGGTTATTCGAAGGCATTGCAGTCTGGGGTCTAGATAATCGATTAGATGCTATCTTAGGGTTTGAAAACTACTCATTGAATTATCGCTGATCTATGGCTTATTTTTAAGTAACAAAAAAGGAAAAAAAAAAATTATTGTAGGTAATGTATCAGGGAAAAGGGAGCTATGAAAGTAAATATTTTTATGAGATGCAAATAAAATAAAAATAAACATGTTTTTGTACATTTCTGGTGAGATAAACTCTTGGTATCGTATAATCCAGTGCTTGTTTTGCTGAAGGACTATGCAGTTGAGTAGTCTACGCATTTTCCTCTTCCTAAGGTTTAGTTTTGGTACAATTAGAAGGGGAAAAAAAACATTTAAAAGTATTGGGTTGTTGTAGAAAAATTAAGAATTTGGAAAGAGAATAATAATAAACTTGGAGGGCATACTTGCATTAGAGGATATATTGTGCTACATGTAGATGTCTTTACTTCTATGGGCATCCCATTTTTTAATGTCGTAGCTAGAATGAGCACTGCTCACTCTCTTGAGTAATATCTTGAAAAACCATAAAACAAAAAGAAAATAAATATCATTGTAAATATTGTAGCTTTTTAATAATCCTATAATTAGCTTTAAATCTCCTTTGGTTATGATCAACTCTACCTCATTTTCTCTTTCGATTTTTCTTAGCAGATTGCTGCGTGTTATCGTTTCTGAGGAAACATGACCTGTTCGATATTCCCCTGTGAGAAGCTCTGGACTCAGTTTAGCGTAATTCTACTCAATCTATTTCATACGATTATATAAAATCTGATTTTCTTTGTCGATTAGCTCGTTCTTCTCTAAGTTTGAGAAAAATAATAAATGGTCAGTCAGATAGAGATAGATAGACTAACTCCAAATGGACTCAAACTGAAATATCATTGTTGATAAGTTTTTTCTTCTTACCTTGCTACTATTATTTTGATTTTAGTTTAGCCTTGAGAAACGATGGATTATATGGTGATTTAGTGCTCAGCTGCGCTTTTACATTGTTCAGAGTGTTCAAGTGCTTCTGATGCTCCTAGAAATATCCCCAAAATAAATAAATATTATGATATTATCTCTCTCTCTCTCCCTTTGTCTGTTAAATGTATTTAGAAAGATTACATACTTCGAATCTAATGCGTTCTTGAGTGATCTTGCTTGAAGAGATCGTGTTCCACATCTAAAATAATTATTTTGAAGACTACTCAGATTCTTTGTAATTACTATTATTACTCCTTATTATTAACGGTACAAGAGCTGGATAATCTTTGAATCCAAAAACAATGCATTTTCGATTTTTGATTTGTTTCTTTACCACACCCTCCAATCAAAGAGTTAAGATGATAATTTAATTTGAGAATTTCTCAAAGCATATTTTCTTAGGAAAAGTTTAATCACTCAACAAACATAGATCGTTTTATTTTGATTTCTTTTAATTACCAGCCTACAAATACAATATTTCTACTTGTGCATGTGAATGTGGATGTTAGTAAATAATTCTCAAATATTTTAAATTTTGATGTTTTTTCAAGTCAATAAGATGGGGAAATTAGATTGGCAATGCAGGCAATAAAGCTTTTCCGGATATAATCGAAGATCAGAAGGGCAGACAAGAGATCCAAACATGTCTGCGGGGGATAGTTCTCTATTTAAATTAACTTGGTATCTTGAATTGAAGATAATTATCTTTTTTTGTCTTTGAATTTAATAATTTTTTACATAAAATAAAACAAAAACTAAGCAAACTTTTAGAATCCTCCAAAACTCAATGAATATCAACTACTACGACACCGACTGCTCGACTTGGTTTCCAACTGGCAAACTCTATTAGGTCAGTGCAAACTCTCTATTAAAGCTTATTGCGCAATAAAATATAAAGTAATTTTGATTGTTTTAGGTCGAATATGCTACTAAAGCTGTGGATCAAGGATCGATTGTTATTGGATTGCGATCGAAGACACACGCAGTAAAAATGGATTTGAATTAGCTGCAATTAATAGTTATTTGAATGCAATTCAACTGAGCTATTTCTGTTTAAAAAAAGGTGTTAGTCTGCTAGAAGCGATCTTCGAGTTAGCTCTCAGGATATCAAGACAAAGTGTTTTAGATTTCAGACAAAATCGGAATGGGCATTGCTGGAATCACTGCAGATGCAAGTAAAAAGATATCAAATAGATTGAGCCATTTAAATTTTTATTAGATGCCTAAGTAGCGATAGTTAATAGCGATGCTTATCAGATGATGGGGATACTATTCGCTGCAATATTTGATACAAATTCCTTTTAGATTTATCATTCCTTTATTTGAACCAATTTCTTATCTGATTGACAATCAACAGGAGTGATATGTAAGTACATGCGAACTGAATGTTTGAATCACAAATATGTGTACGGCAGTCAACATCCCGTCTAAAGACTCGTCTTGAAAGTTGCTGAAAGTAAACATATTAGAAAATATCATTTTGAATATTAGCCTTGATTTTTAAATTACTAAACAAATCTTGATTGTTTTATTAGAATCTTAGCATAAAACACAAGTTAGCGGCAAGAGACCTTACGGTGTTGGCACTCTTATTGTTGCTTAGGATGTAAGCACTCTTAACAAAACAAATAAACAGCTTGTTGATACTGTCTTTTTCTTCTTTTTAAAAGCAAGACGGTCCTCATCTCTTCTAGACCCTCCCAAGCGGTGAGTTCTTCGAGTTCTATGTAAGAAACTAAGATATTATTGCTAAATTATTATAAACTGCTATCTTTGCTGAGACTAATCCTGTTTTAATTCAATTCACAGGGCTATTCCATTGGAGCTAGATCTCAAACTGCCAGGACATACCTTGAAAACAATATGGACAAATTCAAGGAAACAGACCTTAAGAGTCTCATCCTCCACGGACTTTCTGCTCTGTAGAAAGCAAATCAAGGAGACGATGAGTAAATACATTTTACTAGCTAATTTTGTCCAAAACACAATAGAATATCACCCATTTTATTGTATTTTCTAAACTACTTTTGCCCTTTAGTTTCTAATCTTAGAGTGTGGATGTTGCTTTTGTTGGACCTGATTCTACCTTCACCCTCTCTACCTAAGAAGAAGTTGACAAGTATCTTAGCGAATTAGCTACTGTAAGATATTGCTTAGTTTCATTCATTTTATGCAAGTGTTCCAAGGGGGGAGAAAATTAGAAAGAATTATTAAAATACTAAAAATGTTCCTTAATTTTTTTATTCTTTTTTTGCAGTTTGATCCTTCCAGCCAAATGGAACAAGAAGTCGCCAATTGAGTGTAGCAACCTACCCTTGTGTGAATAAGCTTTCCCTCTTGACCATAAACCATTTGCTTTCTTTTCAATGCTTTCTCTGTTGTTTCTATGTTGCTTTACTTTGTGTAACTCTTCAAAGATGCTGAGTTTCCGCTTGAAGGATACTATGGTCTTTCCATTGATTTTTAGAATTATCAAAAGTTTAGAGTAACAACTTTATGTGATTATTAAACAGAATGTATGTGCGTTGTGGCTTATCGCTTCTGCCTATGTTTTGTCTCTTCCTCATTTTGAACATATTAGTAGACATCATAATAAAGCAAAAACCTAATAAAATTATTTCTTTCCTTCTCCCTTGAAAACAAGGCCTGAGATAAACTCTAGATAATAAACAAGCTTTTAAAAAAAGATCACCCTTAAATACGTTAAATATCAAGCAAAATTATTGTTAAATATTGCTGCAAAACTAGTATTTGGAGATCAAGAAATAATAGAGATGTAGGAGTTTAAATATTTTGGCAAAGGAGTTGATTAGTTTAAAAAAGTGTTCCTCCTCGGGTTTATAGATAAGATTTTTAAGCAAGTTAAATTTCCTCATTGAGATTGTGATAAATAACTACTCTGGTAAAAGAGAGTAGTAAGAAAGAATAAGAGTGAAATAAGGGGGACAAACCAGCAGATAATACTAGTTTCAAATTATTAAGAGACAAAATATTGTTTTAGGATACAGGATAAGGATTTATGAAAGAAGACTTGAGAGTTTTTAATATTTTGTTATGAATGGTGAAGTTTAGATCTGAGATACTGGTAAAAAGAAAGAAACTGCTAAAGAACAAGGAGAACTCTGTGAGATGTTTTTGAAATATTACATTGAGGTTTTTTGGTGATGTTGCAGAGATGCTGTTGGATTGTTAATCTTTCTGTTTTGAGGTCTATGACGAAGGTTATTTTCTAAAAAGGAATTATTTTTAAGCGAAGAGTTCGCATCAAAAGGATAGGAAAGCGATCAATAAGTAAATGACAGATCAGGACTTATTAATTTGTGCTAGATTGGGTCAAGAGAAGCAGTAAATCATATTAAAACTTAATGATTTTGTAACATCCTCTTATGGATAATTACTTGCGAATCTAGCAACGAAATATCTAAGCTTACTTTTAAGGTTTTATCAATCTTTTTACTACTTTTTTGTTGTTGTATTCTTCATAATTTCTTAAAAATGATGCTCTCTCTCCTTCCCTCTCTCTTATTCAGCCTATAGCTTGCAGTGAATCAATCTCTTACAACAATTTAGCTGTTTTGTTTTCCAGTGAAAACTCAGATTTCCTGTATTTAAGGCATTTTCTAAGGTTATCTCTAGCGGGAGTTATCAATTATTGCTATGAGTAGCATCTCCCCAACCAGTGGTAAGAGTGGTGGAGAATGTAGGAGTGATCAGATGGCACGAATTCAGCGATTTTATCTAAGATCCCCCCAGCTTCATAGACTGTATTGAAATCTTGCTGGAGGCATCCACCAACGATGCGTAAGAAAATAGTACTGGAAAAGTCAATCGCTATCTAAGGAGCTTTCCCTAGCAGCTTCGGATATGCTTGGAATTCGATGTGGGCGAACTAAGAAAGGAAATAATCTTCGATTTCAATGACCATCTACCCTAACTTATCCTCACGGAGCTTCGTAATTTCCTTCACGAAATAAAGCATCTCAAAGTGTTTTGCCACCTACATGAGGGCATTAACTATTCCCATTTTTTCATTGAAGATTGATAATATTTAATAATCAACCATTATGCTAAGGGTTTTTAACATTTTTGAAGATAAAATATCATGAAAAAAAGAGATCAATGTAAGATCATGTGAGTAGAACAGCAACAAAACACAAGACAACTGATAAAGGTTTAAATACAAACATTACTCTATGCCTTATCTTCTTCTCCCATTGATATTTTTCATCATCTTCTTCATTTCTTTCTCTCTGGGTCATGATCGAGAAGATATTTCCCAAGAAATTGAATTGGATTCTCTGGTCTGAGCAAATTAAAAGTACAATCAACCAATGTTCTCTTTGGGTTTAGCCAAAAATGAACTATTATCATGCATTTAAACTTACCTCTTATTTCCTAGTTCTTTCATGCCTTCCATGAGCACTTAAGTCAAGGAATTTTCATAGTAATCCCTCAACGGAACTTGCTGGAATTTCCCTTCCTCTGCGTTTTACTTATTATTAGCCTTGCTGCTATTTTACTAACTCTCATTGCCATTCTCATCATTCTACTGAATGTTACTATTATTGTTGTTGTCTACCCTGGAGCTTCTTCTTGAGACATCCTAAGAATCCTGTTCTTGAGATTTCTGCTCCTGCAATTACTAGAGCTGATTGTTAATGTTAGAACGAGCTGATCCTTAGACTGCACTGTTATTGTTATTATTATTCTAGCCTTGACTATTAGAGCTCCTACTAGCTGAGCCTCTCTTATCTAGATTAAACAAAAAAGTAATGGTAAAAAAATACCATAACTTCACTGTAACTGAGACAATCTCCATAAACCCATATGTTTTTTCTCCCTTATGATTACCCATTATGTGTGTGATTCAGCTGATACTATCTATCTGATTGTGTCTTAGCTTATCAATCTTTTTATGAAAGTTCTCGATGATTTGATTATTTTTTGTAAATTGGTTGTGTTGCTTTTGTTTCTAATTTCTTATGTGCAATTTAACACCTAAGGAATCAATTTAATGGCGTTTTAAGAATCTGAATGGTTGTCAAAAATAACAGGAAAAGATCTATTAAGAAACAAAGAAATCAAAAATACTAGTAATTGTAGTTGAAATGTTCAGATATTTTCACTTAATCGACAAACGATGTGATAACCTTGGAATTAAAAATATATTTCGTAGTGGTTAGATCTTCTTGAGCTCATGTATTTATTAAGCTTATCTAAAAGATTCTTGTATTATCTCTCAATTCCATCAGATCGATCCATTGAGAGTAATACTTTTTTGATTTTTAAAATGTGATAAATTCAATAACAATAGTGATTTGGAGACTATTACTATTGTAAATCGTAATCTTCTGAAAAGTTATTCTTTATTTTTTAGAACCAAAGAATAATTACAAGAACAATACTAAAAAATATCACTTTCACATTCTTTCTCCCTCCTCCCCAACTACTGTCTTCCTCGTTTCCTCTCCATAAATACACTTCATCTTCATTTCTAAAACTTTCTTATCTATCTTCTTCCCCTCCTCTTATGCGTAGCTCTGTTGGTTCTTATGACTTACTCGAAAAGCTTGGTCAAGGTTCCTATGGTTTAGTCTACAAAGGACGCTAGCGCAACAGTGACAATAAACTCTGTGTGATCAAAGAAATCAACTTGCGTTTCATGGATCCAAAAGAGCGATCTGACGCGGTCAACGAAGGGTAACTCTTAAAATCCCTGAACAATCAATACATCGTGAAATACTACGATATGTTCATTGAAGAAGAAGATCTCTTCATAGCGATGGAATATTGTGAAAATGGGGATTTACTGTAATATCTCACCAAATCAGCGAATCCACTGCCTGAAAACAAGATCTGGTAATATTTTCTCTAGATGCTGCTCGGGCTAGACTACATGCACAGTCGTAGAATCTTGCACAGAGATTTCAAGACTATGAACATGTTTTTAACTAACTCATGTAATGAAATCAGAATCGGTGATCTAGGTGTAGCTAAACGGCTCCACTCGAAAAGCTAACTCGCGAAAACAATCGTGGGTACACCGTATTTTTTATCGCCTGAGATATGCGAAGAAAAGCCTTACAGTGAGAAATCAGATGTGTGGTCGCTAGGATGCATTGTGTATGAGATGGCGACGTTAAAACATCCTTTCGAAGCGAACAACCATTAAGCACTGCTGCTGAAGATTCTCAAGAATAAACCAGATTCATTGCCATCGACATTATCCAGAGAACTCTAGACGATTGTGAATCTACTACTAACGAAGGATTAAAGTAAAAGACCTGATACTAGCGCATTGCTCAAGGAAACAAGTAAGAAAAGAAGATGAAGAAATATGTAATAAACCCTTTTGTTATTGTTGTTATTATGATTCATAGTCATTCAGGAGAAGATGAATCAGCTGCGAATCACAGGAATTGCTAATCATTTAGCTAGTTTGACTTCTAAACCAGGAGCAAAACGGAACAGAGCTAGCAGTCATGTCAATATGGAGTTTATCGAAGAAGAAACACACAGTAAGGAATACCCGCAGTAGTAGCATGATAAAACTAGCAAATAATAGATCTCCAAAGGCTCAATGAAAATCCTAGGAAATCCAAATAACTTGCATAGTTCACTTACAAGTCTAAGCTAGCCATTTAACGGTAATAATAACAAGCAATCACACAGGAACTCCTAAATCGTCACGAGTATTAACTAATCAGGCTAAGAAGATGAGCACGGAAGGAAGAATAGCACGAATAGGTTAACAGACAACAGAGAGAAATACAGGAGAGAGTTAAGCTAAGAGAGAAACAATTACAATAGCAATATTAGCAATAATGATGAATTAGTTAAGAAATCCCCATAAGCGATGCTGATGAACAAGCAATCTAAGAATAAGAAAGCGGCTGATACGTTGAATAGCTATTATTAGCAATAGAATTAATCCAAACAATAAGTGTTCTCAGTAAGAATAATTAGAAGATTGAAAATTTAACTCTGTATGTGATGGGATGGATATTTCAGTACTCTTTAATCTTATTTGTTATGTGTTTTTGAAAGATAGAGAGGATCCCAGAAGAGGGTTAGAGAGAAATAGAAAGAGCAACGGAGTATAAGCGGTCAGGATAATCAGGTGGTAGATCAATTAGCAAAGGGAAGAAGAAAGGATTAGAATCATAGCAGTAGCTGGTAAGGCAACAGCAGTAGCAGCAGTTAGGTTAGTAGATGCATTCAGAAAATAAAATAAGCAGCCTTGGTGCGGATACTATGCTATCACCGACGCAGAATCAAAAGAAATAGATTAAGAGAATAGGATAAAGTAAATGAGATTTAATGAAGGAAAAGAGGGGAGGGATTAGAATTAGAATTAAATAGTGGATTGATGATTGTTACAAATAATATTATTATTACTTTACAGGGAACAGAGAGAAACGTGATGGATAGACTCACCTAAATGACTAGGAGGAGTATGAAGATGAAGAGAATAATATTAATAATAATAGAAGTAATAGCAGAGACCGAAGAGATATTATTGCTTAATCAGGAGGAACTAGAGGGATGTAATAGTAATTACCAGAGATAAGTCACCGAATGTCGGGATATAATAATCTCAAATAACATACCTAATAGTAATACAAGCATGCTCAAAGCATCGAGAGAGAATTGTAGTCATCACATTAGTAGTAGTAATAATAATACTCTTCGAATAACTCTAATAACATAGTCATGACTGATACGCGTCACAGAGTGAAGAACGAGAGATCTAATTCCAGTGGATTAGCAGTCTGGGGGAATATGAGTATGCCCAAAGATAACAACAGCAATAATAGTAAATATTTTTCTGCAGCATTTCCTGAACAAAATAATTCCAAGGAGTTATAAAAAAACAGTGAGATTATTCTCTAGAAGGATCAACAGCGCTTGTTAAATAAGACAAGAGGTACGTAAGAAGGATTGTATTATAATATCAAAGGAGTTGGTAGTGGTACTAATCCTATTAATAAATATTCTAGCAACTACCATTAAAGCTAATATAACGAGAGCAATGATGAATGGATGGGCTAGACAAAGAAAAAAGGTGTGAGCTGGAAGGAAGTGAAGTTACCTTCGATAGCTGCGTAGACTACTACGAAAGCGTAATAGATTAGCAGTGTGGAGTATGTCAATGAAAAAGATAAGAAAACGAAGATAAAGTAACATTTACTTGTGAATAGTGCGACGTAGTTTTATAATAATAACACCAATAATAACTCAATTGGTAGGATATCATACTATTAGCAGTAGTAACTGCAAGAACAATCTACAATGAATGGTGGTAATATGCTATCATCGTCGAAGAGAGGGTTCAGGGATTATTAAAGTGGAATAGTTCCAGATGATAACGATAATAACAAGAATGGTTAGTAAATAATGAAGAGATCACCAGTATAATAAAAGCTAGAATCTCTATCATCTTAAGCAATCAGTAGGTTTTAATAGCATTACAGGTAAGCTGAAGAGAATCTAGCAATAGTGGATTCACTAAATGTGTAAGATAGCAAGCATAAATAGAAGAAAAAGGGGATGTAATAATAATAGGATAATACTTTGTCTTAGAATACTAATACAGGTAGTTAGAGTAGTTTAAAATATGTGAATATTAATGACAAGAAGTAAGGAGGTAATAGTGGAGGAGTATATGGAAGCAACAATGGATCGTAGAATAATATATTTAATTCTAAAGATATTGAAGAATTAGATCATCTGTTTGCAGTCGAATCGAATAAAATATCAGGGAATAATAATAGTAATAGTATTGATGTGTAGAATGATGGTATTGTAAAGAGATAATAGTCATTAGAAGGGAAAAGTAAATAGTAAATGAGGACGAAGAGAGGAGTAGGTGTAGGGGAAGGATGAAGATATATGCACAAGACATAAATAATAGAAAATAATTCAGATTAAATAATGCTCTCTCTCTCTCTCTTTCTCTGTGTTCGTGTGGCTCTCAATTTAACTAGTTTCAAACATTTCAATGCTTATTTGAGTGCCTATTTTAATATCTGCTGCATTTAACTACCTTTTTTTTTAGAATCTGTTAGCTCTTATTCGTGTCGTTTAGGTTTTTTATTACATCAAAAAAATAAAAAGACCTCTCTCTTTCTTTTTCTGCTTTGCCTGTGTCTATGAATTGTCAGTCAGTCTTGGGGGAATTTCTTATTAGTAATCCATTCAGCATATGCGAGCTCAATGCGATAAAGCAGCTCATCCGTTTCACAGTTTTGCTTTT
>Ga0302271_10004882_pt1 | contig 10485 bp, 4 predicted proteins | sample III_Bog_N1_1_FD_198767 | JGI IMG/M metagenome (GOLD analysis project Ga0302271, IMG submission 198767) | Peat permafrost microbial communities from Stordalen Mire near Abisko, Sweden - III_Bog_N1_1 | ecosystem: Environmental > Terrestrial > Soil > Wetlands > Peat | place: Sweden: Abisko... | reverse complement strand
TTCTCGATATTTTCGAAACAAATAAGCTCGAAGATGTAGCGGAATACTAAATCAGTGATTACAATTTCGAAGGCAATGAGCGTTCAGCAGTGGTTCAAAAACATCGTGATTTGTTGCAAGAGCAAAATACTGAAGCATAGAGCTTCCTCAGCAAGCAACTGAATGTTCCTCTGGATGATAAAAACGGACTAGAACTGATTACTCAGCACAGACAGCTGAATAACGCGTACAATTCTTGTCTTGATAATTTAATCGCAGGGATTCAAGCACGTAAGGATGTCAAAGAGATCGTCTTTAATAGACTTAACATCCAAAATGAAGACAATAAACTCATCCAGCAAAGACAGTATTTCTAGCTTTAGCAGGCTTAACAATAGAATCGTCATCTCCAACAGCAAGACAACATGGCTATGGATAATGGAAATATGATCTACGGAGACGATACTCAATAGTATCAAGGTCTCTAAGACAACAATGGTCACAATCTTAACAACAACGACAATGACATTCTCTACGAAGAATAAATTGACAATGGATAAGATTAGATGCTACATATGGGCATGAATAATCAATCTCAGTACACCAAAGATGACGATGGTGATGAAGACAGCGACGAATATGGACATATTTGATTAGAATCATGTTAAATACGCTTGCATTTTTAGAAAAATTTCAAAAATAATTATCAATTTTTATCTTTTGTAAGTTGGCTTATTAGACACTCCCAAGCAAGCCTTAAATAAGAAGGAAAGATAAAAGAAAACTATCTCTAATTAATTAGCTAAATGGATTAATAACCTAACACGTTATTGCTATTTGTCTTGTTATCGTTGAGCGCTTATTCCATCTCATTCAAGAAAATCAATAGAGCTCTTCCCTGATGATTGGGAGGGTCAGCTAAAGGATGTGTTTATCTGAGATCCACTAAGCTTTTCCATCTTTGTCTTTCACTGGATAAGGGAAGATATGGTGAACGTAGTATTGGGGAGATTGCACAACCATTCCTGTTGAGTTTACGTCTAGTTGCACTTCTCGATATTGAGAGCGAGGCATTAGAATCTTTACTAAGAGTTCCTAGCATTTTGTCGAAGTTGGGTCGATGTTGTTCATGCCTTTCAAAAATTTAAATCAATTGTGATTTCAACAACCAATACAAATCTCTTTTTCATATTATTTATATCTTCATCTTTGGATCTTACCAAAATAGACGTCTTCTGTGCCGACTTTCTGCTTGAACATTGTTTCAATGTCAGGCCTTTCTCTGTGGTCGTCTTGCTAAACAGGTAGATCTTTGACTTCTTCTTCTCCCCAAATATCGTTTTTGGAAGGTGCTTTCTTTTTCTTTTCTTGAGCTGGCTGTTCTTGCTAGACTGGCTGCTTACTCGCATTCTTCTCGTTCTCAATGTGCTAGGCTTGAGTTGTATTGAAATTCTTTTCACCTTGTTTGATTTCGATCTTGGCATGGGGAGGAGCCAATTGCTTCTTGTCTTTGGAAGAGCCATCAACATTAGAAGGATTCAATACAGATCCAGGATTAGAATTCTAGACCATCTGCTCTTCGATGTCATCGGCTTCTTCACCCAGAATCAGATCACGTAAGTGGAAGAAATCATTCATTGCTAGAGAGTGCTTCTGCTGAAACTAGAAATTGAAAAAAATAGATAACTTTTATTTGGTTTGTTTTTATGCAAATTTAAAACTTCTGATTTGATCTTTCTTTCGTTTAGCAAAACATCAAATGTCTCAGAGATTATCGTCTATTTCAGATACCCCAATCAGTGCCTCATAATTCAAAAGGGATTTTATTGTGTAGCTCTCAAATTGATTATTGAATCTATTACACAAACAAAATAACACACACACAAACGCCAAGATTTAAAGTATTTGAATATGCTGTAAAGTTAACATATGAATGTATGCCCTTAACTGATATTCCACAGCACTAACCTTATCAAACTGCTTTTAATTTTCTGTTCTACTGATCTTTCAATAGCATGTTTTGAAACTTATTAGAGTCCTGTAGTCTCTCCAATGGCTTTCGCAAAAAATAATTAAAACTTAAAAAAATATATGAAAAACGATGCTTTTCAAGAGAATAGCTCAGCCATTTGACAGAGCATTTCCCGTCGATATGTGTTGTAGATATTTAATTAACTTGGGGCTGATAATGCATGTGCGACTATTATCCTTGTATTCAAGCATCGCTTTAATATTTTAATAAGATTATTCATCAACTCTGACTCTGGGAGGATACTTATCTCGAGGGATTGCAGCTTTAGGAGTGAATTTATGCTCTTAAAGAAGCTGATTGGAGACAATGAGAGATTTTAAGAACCCAGGAAGTCCCCAGGATCTACTGAAATAATAGATATTTTCAATTCTGGTAAATCTTCAAGATAAGATATTCCTCTTCCCAGCTCTATTAGTTACTGTAAATCAACAGCTGCTTCGAATTAGCACCGAAAACAAGTGAGATTCTTTAGTCTGTGAAGCACAACGCTTAGTACAACAGCATCGAAACACTTGTCGCTTTTGAGATAATCAAAATTCGAAATTAAAAACACTCACAGGATAATAATAATAATAGAGAGCATTACGCACGATGAGTGAGTGCTAGAGAAGATAAATTTGTCAGCGGTAACAGAGCACTAAGTAAGCGATTGTTGTGCTCGTGTTCTAGATCTTAGAGTATAAGCTCCATTTCCTTCAAGGAACTCACAATCTAGGTTAATCCACGCATCATAGGTATTTCCTGCTTCTAGCCTAAATATCTGGAAAATAAACAAAAAGAGAATTGTGAAAAATTTGAAGAGTCTTGAAAGATTAAGATATTAATATTATTGTAAGTCTGCCTGTTACGCAGTATTATGGAGTGTAATTGAGAGTCTGGTTAGTTGCTGCGAGTTACTGATAGATTACCATAGACTCTCCCAAATAGTACTTGAAATAGCAACATTTCTGCAAAATTAAAATCAAAAGCACAAGTTGAAATAAAACCATAGCAAAATGGATCAAAACAGCTTTTAAAAAATGTAAGAATTCATGGGATTGTCTCGAGCATTGAGTGCTGCTGCTAAAAATATCCTAAACCGCAGCAAATTTATGAGGTATTTTTCTCAATAATATAAACAATTAATTGAAATACTGAAAGGACAGCTGAAGGTCAGTGAGATAACACAGATGAGACATTGCTTTGGAGAATCGTAGGATTTCTAAAGGCAATTGTCTACAAAATGAAGCTTAAGATCCTCTCCAAATAAAGTCGCTCATCTCCTCTCTTGGTAGACTATTATTACCATAGTATTTTTGAAAAAAATATTGATTAGTTAATTAATTACTCAAAGTGAAAAAAAATATATTTTAGATAATCGCCAGTGGGAGCTATCTAGCAGACTGAATTACTTGAAGAAAGTGAGAATGATCTAATTTATATTTGGTTGTTTACTTAGTTCATAAGTCCGCAGCAGTACTTCAAATAAGCTACTCTCATCTCTGTATTACAAACAAATACATAGATCAATTATTGGTTGAGTCAGAGCAACTAAGAAAACAACGAACAGCGTACATGAATAGAGACAACGAATGTTGCCGTTGTTGTTCTTGATTCAATAGTGCCTCTTTCGGTAGAAGTATTGCATGATTCTTAGATTCGTAATTCTCATGGCTTTTGGTATTAAAATGAATAATGGGTTAATAATTTTCTATTCTGCATTTATCTATCAGTATGTAGTTTAGATAATCCATTTTCAGATAGGCTATCTCTTTCTCATAAAACAAAACAACCATTTTCTGCACTGTAGGTATATTTGGCATTCCATTAGTCCCAACTTATGGGCTAGGTCAACAAGAAAGATATGGCTTACTTGGGTGGTAGAGTAACAGTATCAGAGGAGCTTGAAGAGTAGACCAAGGGAGGGATATCCTCACGATGCTGGCTGTTCCCTAAATCGGCAGCACTCATTGTAATTATTCTCACCCTTTGTTTCTTCTTGTGCTTAAATAATACTGTGTGTTAATAAAAGTTAATTCATGCCAGAGAAAACTAACCAGCGACAGACAACTGACTCAGAAAGTTCTTATTTACTTAAATTTCACAACTCATTCTCTTGTGTTAAGAGAAAAATTGGAGGATTGTAACTCGTTAATTTAATCAAACCTATCTCTCTCCTGAATTTAATTTATTAATTAATTCGTTCTCTTTCTATTCTCTTTCCCCATTCCCATCCCCTCCCATTGGCCACTTAAATCTCCAAGTAGTTCTATGGTTTACTTGAGAGATATATAAAATCAAATGGCATATTTAAAATCAAATACCTACAAATGTAGTCTTAATATGCAAAGAATTATATTTTATTGGAAGGAAACAAACTACGAATTCTCGAAAAGAAGATACTCTCTGTGATTCCTTTGAAAGAGTTGTCGTTGATAGCTGTGTAATATATATTCATTTAATGCTTGTATTTCTGTCTCAGATATATCCTAGTGGATTGTAAACCTTTGAAGAAGCAATTTGCCCGATTGCTGTAGGAACACCACCTGAATTCTTCGACATAGATGCTAGTCCTACACTTCCTGTACGAGGAGATGTCATGTTTCTAGATGAGAGCTACTAGTTATTAGCAGTGGTATTGGCGTTGCTACTATTCGTTGTGCTTCCATTGAGGTTATTGATCTTGCTGGTAGGGATCATTTACGCATTTTTCGAAGTAGATGCAGTGGATGGATTCCAGCTGCTTCGATTGCTGATAAATCCACCATAGCTTCCAAGAAGCTAGTTAGGTTGATATTATTATTACTATTATTATTCAGAGGAGGAAGGATTGAATGCTACTCCTGCTTAAGAAGGCTATTGCTATGAGCCTGATGAAGCATAGAGAGAGCTTGCAAAATAATTATTATTATTACCATTAATGTTGTGTGTTAAACTCTATGAATAGTCTTGTGAATTATTCGTATTACTGCTGTTGCTGTTTCCATTATTTGTGTAATTAAACCCATTCAGACTTGAAGAGGGATTAGTGATATTACTATTACTAGTATTGCTATTAATCTGTACTGAACCTTTCTGTATCTATTGTAGTGATTTAGTGGAAGCTGAATTTGTAGCATTAGCAGATGTTCTCTTTAAGTCTTGAGCTCCTTTAATCATAGAATTGCTGCTGTTAGCATATTAATATTGTTATTATGAGCTATTTCCATTAGTGCTGAAATTAAAGTGCGATCGAGCTGCAGCTAGTTTCTTAAGCTAATGCGAAGAAGCTAACAGATTCGAAGACTACTAGGATTGCTAAAGTTGCTATGAATTCTGTGCTTATTGTTGCTATTGCTGCTGAGCTAACACTTGTGGCTAGAAAGCGAACATACTTTCGTAATCTTCATATGTTCTTTCTCTCTCTTCCGTGCGCATCCTCAACCCAGCAGAAGATTATTACAAGAATTATTGTTGTTGTTGTTACTGTGCATGTGATGTCGATAAGCTCATGATATTCTATTACTTCTTCTGCTATTACTGCTACTACTAAAGTAACATCTTAGCTGCGTTACTGTTACTATGACTACTGTTTGTGTTGTATAGTGGATTGTTTATGTTTGGCTAACTGCTACTGGTGCTTAGTGGATTAGCAGTTGTGATACTAATTGCATTACTAGGATTGTTATTATTATTATGCGATTGCCCTGTTGCTGCTCCATTTGACAGGAAGTAATTGTTATTCTACACCTTGACGGCAGTCTGTTATTGTTGTTGTTGTTGTTACTACTATTTGGTAGCTGAACTCAACGAATTACTGTTCTTGACATGTAATTACTGCTACGATGTGTATCCTGACAGAATCGGTTAAGTTTACTTCATCTAAACCGATTTAGAGTTCTTTCCATGCATATTACTATTATTACTATTATTGCTGGACATCCCTTATGTTCCAAGAACAACCTACTAAGTTGACAGCTATTGAGATTACTGAGCATTAACATTCTTGCTATTACTACTGCTAGCATTATTACCTGCTACCTAACTGCCACTGGAGTTATTATTGTTACTTGTAAGTCCATAAGTATTTCCAATTACACTAGCACTGTTATTGTAATTATGTCCATTGTTTGGATACACATGGTTATCCTATGAATTAAATTATTATTGTTTATTCCCATTACTATTGCTGTTTCGATCTGTATTCGCAACTTAGTTGAAAGTTTCGAGCAGCAATGTAGCTTTGTTTTCCTTTTGATCTTATGGCAGCTTCTCTTGCAGGATCATTTGAGATTGCTTATGCGATGTTCCAGTGTTCGTTGAGATTCTAGGACCTGAAGCTGATTTGGTTTGGGGTGATAAAAACGATGAATAGGGAGTGTTAGTCTAGGATTACCAAAGCGGTTATGTGCGAATAGGGATTGAAGATTAGGAGGGATTCATTGGCTGTTGTTATTGTTGTTGTTGTTGCTGCTGCTAAGCGGGTGTTGAATTAAGAATCTATAGAGGCTAAGGAAGACATTATGATTTAGCTGACTATTTTTCAGGTAACTACACTTCTGGATTAGCGATGTTAGACTAAGATACTCTCACTGAACCACTGTAAGACCCTTTCTAAGAATATTAGCTTGTTTAATCGTTGCTACCTGCGATAAGAGCATTACCATTCGATGCGTTATTAGCATTCATTAGAATATTCTACCCTTTATTAGGCGAAAGCGATTATGGCTATTGCTGTTATTGTTGTTTCCTAAAACTTTATTGCTATTACAGTTCTTTCTGCTTACTTTATCGTTATTCTTCAGCTAATTGCTTATTGAGTTACGCTGTAGCAGCTCTGACTGAAGGTGATTCATAATAAAAATCAGGGAACATTGGCATGAATTCGTTCTGCTGAACATAATAACTTGTCATGAGTTTTGCTTTGAATTCACTTTCTCCCTTTGCAAACTCTTCCTCGTCGAAGTTGAACCCGATCACATCGATCTTCATAGGAGGTTCAATCTTCTTGAAGACAATATCGTTGATATTGATTTTTCTACACCATGGATGGCTTAGAATCTCCTTGGTACCTGAGGTCTACCCTAATCGCTAGAGTGGATGCTTTGTCAGCAGCCCACGGAGAAGATGCTTGAGCTCATTCGAGATATCAGCGTGATCAGGGAAAGTCAATTCTTCACTTAGAATGCTCTTGTAAATCTCCTCAGTGATCTAGGAGTAAAATGGGGGCAACCTAGATAAATTCAGCAACAAAAACACATTATTCTTTGATTTTCTCAACAATTAATTGCTTCTTCTTACCCCGTGACGAGTTCATACAGCAACGCTCCGAGAGTGTAGTGATCTACAGGGTATGCATGTCCAACTTTTAATAACATTTCCGGAGCCATGTATTCCGGTGATCCGCAGAACGAATACGCAAACTCATTCTCATCCATGTCAGGCTTGGATAACCCGAAATCGCCAATGCGAATATGTCCATCAATGTCCAATAGAATATTCTCTGGTTTTATGTCTCTGTAGATGATGTGTCTTTCATGAAGGAAGTCAATCCCCAAGCAGATCTCAATAAAGTAGAATCGTGCTTACTCTTCAGTCATTTTTTTGATTTTTCGGAGATGGTAGAACCTAATAGGGTGAGAAAACATAAGAAATGAAAAAAATTATGAATTTTAAATCTACTATTAGCCTTTTATCTTTTGTGTTTGTGACTTACATTTCACCTCCTGCACAGTATTCCATTGCAAAGGCAATGTAGTTCTTCGATTCAAAAGCGTAGTCTAATTGCAGCAAGAACGGATGGCCTTACATGATTGTCATAATGTTTCTCTCATTCTAAACAATGACTTCTTTCTTGTTCGTCTATATAAACTTCTTCTCGATAAGCTTCAACGCATACATCTTCCCAGTGTCTTTCTTCTAAACTAAGTAAACTCTGCTGAATCCTCCCATTCCTACACACTTTATGAAATGGAAATGCATGAGAGATACTTATTTCTCAGCAGATCCATCGAGTGTTTCAGTTGGTTCAGAGTAGAACGGCTCTAGAATGAGTGATTTATGGAACAGTGGATCTAGCGGACGGTCTTTCAACGTTAGATAGTACGACAGGGAGATATTCTTATGCTGATAGGATTAGAAATGCAATATATTCTCTGTTTCCAGCCCTGTTTATCCATCGTTTTCAGGCATTTGAAATTATTCGTACATGATAATTTCATTGATTAGTTGTTTCGTCAACCATTCAACGTTCTTCCCTACTACTCCTAAGCTAATTGGTCCAATACGATGCCCTTTGCAATGAATGAACACTGTTAGATTCGTCGGTGAGAAATCACAAGCATTTGGTTCTGTTTTGAGAAGCTAACTGATTTACTATGATTTTTATTTTTTCGCTGTTCTTTGTTAGGATTGCTGCTGTTGCTAGGGCTGCAGCGATTACCGATATCCTGTTGAAGATGAAGCTGCTGTGGAGATATCCTACCGATTGTTGAAGGGATTGTTATGAGTACTGTTACTACTACTGCTGCTATTGCCAGTATTCTTTTATTACAGTTACTATTGTTGTAGTTTGTCTGATAGTGGAGAGGTAAACAAATGGGAAGAGTGCCCGTGTTGCTATTGGGAAGACTATCCAACTAGAGACTAGCTCTTGTAAGACGAAAAAGAAGAATAAGCACCAGGAGACAGCAATGGATCTTAGCTGTTCAGGTAGTTGGATGGTTTCTTCTCTTGCGAGTAGTCTGTTTTGACTCTTGCTGAGCTGGGCGGATATGGTAGAATAGCACTATTAGCCGTAGTTATTGCTTTTGTCTGATAATCTCCTTAATGCATGCCCATTCGCTAGGATGATTACGATTACATGAGAGTAGCTTTAATTGACTGCTTCAACGTAGCAGCTGATGATTGACTAGGACCTGATGAAGACGATCCCGACATATTATTGTTGTTGCTGATAGTTGGATTACCTTATGAGGATTTATGCTTAGTCATTTTTAACCTAGACTGCTATTGCTATAAAAGCAATTACTGCTGCTATTGCAATGGGTTGATCATGCTAAGAGAGTTCGTGGAGTGCGTATTCTTCAAGAATAGTGGCTTACCTGATTGATTAGCTGATGATGGAGGGGATATGAAGTTGCTTTCATATGATAAAGGATACTACTGTTGTTGTTGCTGGGAGGAAGATTAACCTGTCTGTTAGACTTGCTAAGAAGAAGAGGATATACCTGTTTAGTATGGTTGTTGCTATTGTGTCGACGATGAAAGCGACAAGTTAGTAGGTTGCAAGGATTACTGCAGTTATTGGACAGATTAGCTGGCTGTTTTTGGATGGCTGCCAGTTGTCTTGGCTGATGAAAGGAAGTAATGACTTGGACCTTGGCTAGGACTCTAGTATCTCTTTGGAAGTGATTATGAGGATTAGTAGTTAGCTGCTCTATTTGTGGTGTTGTTGCTGCTGAAGCTATTCATTAATGCTGCTTGAGTAGCCGATGATATTCTTCAGTTTGCTGTGGCTAAGCTTAGTTGAATTGATTGTGTAAGGAGCTACTTCCTGCGGTGTTTTATACCTTTGGTGATTTTCCTTTCTTTCTTTTTTGAGTATGTTTGTTTATCTCTCTCCCTCTACGTCTTCCTTTTGGTTTCTTGTTTCTCTCCTTATTTCTAATTGAATCTTGTCTTTTGGGAAACAGCTTCTGTGAATGAGGCGATTAAATATTTTATCCTTCACAAGCAGACTTGATTGACAGTCAACTCTCTCTCTCTCGCCTGTACTTTTTCTAACTTACAAAGAGAAGGCAATTTATTTATTATTCTTCAACGTATTCTATTCTTAGTTTTGATGCACTCTTGTTTTTTCTTGAGAAAAAAAACATACTGCATTGAGACTGGGGGGAATTCTATGAACTTAATAATCTCCCCTCTTAAATCACAGTGATTTAAAAAAAAAAAAAAAAATTAAATGTGTTTTTAATTTGAATAATACCATTATGATCATACCCAACTGTATTTTCCTTCATTAAGATTAACTCAAACAAGTTGGAAGCATTCGTTGGTTCCAGGTGGATTTACAAACAGCAGAGAAAAGAATTAACTAACACACAGAGTTGTAATAGCCTAGCGAAATCATTTAGTTGAATAATTACTCAAAATGGTATTAATCACTTAATAAATGACCAGTTTCAGTTGATTTCACAGGTTAAATAGCATATTTAAGTGAATAATAGCTATTTTTAAACATATCTCTTGCTGAATTTTAAAAAAATATTCAAAATAATATTAGGGGAATGAAAAGAAAGTCTAATTAATAGATCTCAGTAAAAGTATGTGTCTGTCTGAAGGAGAATTTCAGGGAGATTAACTTGGGAAGAATTGGTTTAATATCTATTTGTCACTACTGTGTTTAAGCTATTGATTACATGGAATGGACTCAACTGGGGGGGGGGGAGAAACAGTTTATTCATTAATTTTAAATTATTGAGTTTCTTTGGTGTGTTCTAATTAAATGCTATGAA
>Ga0302271_10004881_pt1 | contig 10487 bp, 6 predicted proteins | sample III_Bog_N1_1_FD_198767 | JGI IMG/M metagenome (GOLD analysis project Ga0302271, IMG submission 198767) | Peat permafrost microbial communities from Stordalen Mire near Abisko, Sweden - III_Bog_N1_1 | ecosystem: Environmental > Terrestrial > Soil > Wetlands > Peat | place: Sweden: Abisko... | reverse complement strand
CTCCGAAGATTAATCGCAAGTAGCTGAACACATTGATTGTTGATTTGGAAACGTAATTGCAGCTACTTAGAGCGAAGTAGTAGAATTTCAATGATGAGGACTCTGATTGCTGAAATTATTCTTTTGATATGATTTTAGATTTTTTTATTATGTCGAGGTAGTTGTTAAAATATCCCTCCCCAGATGCTTGATGATCGATGACTCATTTTAATAACTCTGAGAAAGCAACTGAGAATCTAGAAAAATACTTCAAAAAGATTTGATGTGAGCTCTTGGGTTTGTTAGAGTTACATAAATCCTCTTACTCATTGAATTAAGAACAACTCCCTTCCCTTTGAATTTGATTTCTCTCAGCTTATATTTGTATGCTGTTTTTCAGTTTCAAGAATGTCATAATACTAAAACTTAAACCATTTCTGTAAAATACTGTTCTCGTTGAATTGGTTTTAATCTTTTTATTTTGATTTCTTCTTATTGGCATGGTTCAAAATTCCAAGGAAAAAGAAGAAGCAAACATTGAGTTATTAATTATTAACTTTTTTTTCAATCAAAAAGCTAATCTCAAGCTGTGGGCTGAAGACAAACAAATGTTTGTATTTTCTTGCTCATTCCTGTTTATTCCTCATGCAAAGTTGGTTTTATCTGGTTATTTTTGGAAGCTAAAAATAATCACTAGAAATTTTGAACTCGAAAATATGCTCATAATGATTGATGTGGCTTCTGATTATTTAAGAGTTTCATTTGGCTGTTTAGTTGAATATTTTCAACATCATCAACAATTTGAATATTCTAGCAAAACAAATTAGTATTATCATTTGAGATAATTACATTTTCACTAAACCAAAACTGAATTAAAAATCAAAAAAGTAGTATGTGGGTGAATGTAGCTATGGATAAAAAGAAGAAACAGTAGAAAGCTGCCAATAATAATAATTCACAAGCATAATTTATTACTATTTGAAGAGGGAAATGTTCAAGAAGGTAGAGGATCTCAGCAACTTGATTCCACTCAATAAGACAGCTTAGAAAAAGCTTAGGGAAAGAATTCTAGAGAGATTTCCCAAGCTAGAAGGTGTTCTCGAAGATGTGATGCCTAAAAAAGCATAAATCAGCAGCACTAAGTTCCATACTCCTGAACATAAATGGGAGCTCTTCTGGGTAGATAAATTCCCTGTTTTCTTCAAGAATGACAAAGAAGATGATGAGTTACTTCCAACTCTTAGGTTAATTCACATGTATCCTGATATGATGCCAAGAGCTTAGACCGATGCAGGTGCAGTTAAGTTCATTCTTAACGGATCAGATGTCATGAGCAAGGGATTATAGTCAGCTGGATCTTACTTAGATGACACAATTGAAAACGGCACTGTTGTTGCAATTTACGCTGACGGCAAAGAGCACGCAATGGGAGTAGGAGTTGCTTTGATGAATAAAGAAGGTATCCTTGAGGCTACAATTGGTGAAGGTATTCTAACCAAGCACGTCCTAGGAGATGGTCTTTGGGTGATTTAGGAACCAAAGAAAAAATGAAGTATCTACCAGAAACAATTCAACCTATTATTTAGCCAAAAAAATGTATTTTATGTTTTTGCATCACAACCTATGTAGAGCATGAATGAGCTAAGCATATTTTCAAAAGAGAAGATTTTGATAAATATTTTTCAAGAAATAACAAGAGATAATAAGATAATGACATGGATGAGTAGTAAGTGATCAGCAGCAATATTTGTCAATCCATTATGCTAATGTATTAATTAATTAGACTGCTCTGCTGTAAGCATTAAACAGGGAAAATGTAGTTTCTATTGAAAAATATAAAGGATTTAGAATCAACACACGATGATGCAAATAATCAAACAACAATTGGAATGATAAAAAAAAGAGAGATTTAAAGATTTGAAAAAAAGCAAAAAAAATATTTAAGGAATTTAGGAAATGGACTAGTTATTTGTTTCTATGTTGTTTTGTTTTTGTTTTTTTGTTTTTTTCTCTCTTCTGATTGGCTTTGATTCTTCTTTTTGCAACAATTTGGAAGATTCAGAATTAATCAAACTTCAAATAGGAGCAAAAACAGGGAAACTCTTTGGATGTCACTTCGATCAGGATAGGCTTAGAAGAAATCTGTACCTCGATAGCAAGACGCCAAAGAAAGGGGTAGAGTTTCAATATCATAGCTATCATGGTTAAGAGTTTGATTTGTAGGATTCGAGACATATTTACAAGGAGCTAACAATGAGAGAGTTGTTTCCAAGCGCTAATCAGAAAAGATAGGCGACATCCGAAATACCAGCAAGGAAAGAAAAAAATGGGAAGAATAATCGCTACAATAGCAATAATAAAAATAATACCTTCTAAAAGTAAGACATTCATTGAGAAACCAAGCATGTTTCAGCTTAACAAGATTGGTTTAAGTTAGGAGAGAAGATGATGAATTAGGAAGAGAAAATATCCTCATAAAGGAAAAGTTATTCAGAGAATGAACGAATCCCAGCTGGATCAAGTGAAGGTGCAAATCAACCGAGAAAGAAATGGGGTTAGCAGTAACCTGAAAGGAAAGTAAGCATCGATTTGAGTTTGTACAAAATGAACTCATTGTGATATTTAAAATTACAAACAGGTTTAATATCATGCGAAGGAAGAAGACGATGAATTAGCGAATTACATTGAAACTATGGATAAGGAAGATCTTGAAATACTCAAGTAAAGTCTAGTGATGAACAGCAATTCAAATAAAAAAGGCTATTATCGTGGTAATACTTCCCCTGAAAGAGGTTTAGAAGAAGTGGAAGAAGATGAAAGTATTAAGGAAAGTAATTACGACGAAGGATAAGGAATTGTAAAAAAAAGACATTAGTACTATGCTGAAGAAGATGAAGAAGAAGAAGAAAAGGAGATCAAAGAGGAGATTGAAGAGAGTGTCGAGTCGCACAGTGAAGTCTATGCGAGCAAATAGCTTAAGAATAATAATAATAGGGTTTTTTCAGGGAATCCTTATAAATAGGAAACATAGATACTTATGAAACCCAGACCAATATCTGCGTAAGTAACTGTCAGTGGAGTCGCTAATAGCTTGTATTAAAATATCAGAGATAATAAATTTAAGAATTACGATTCCAGTAAGAACCTAGGGAGATGGGAAGGACTTGGAGGAGATGAAGGAGAAGAAGAGTCGTAGTTATCGGAAATACATTAAAAAGAAATTGAAGCAATGAGAAACTTGAATTCAAATCCGTTCAAGATAAAGGCAAAGAAGGATGCAACCGAAAATCAAGGAAATACTAATCATAATGAACCTGAAGGGAAAGCTCAAGGAAAGAAAGGGAAAGAGTAAGTTGGTGGAAATCTTGGAAAAGGAGAGGGTTTAGAAAAATTGTTCTAAAAGATCTCCAAGCTAAAGATCGGTGAACGATTAGAGTTAGAAGCACTAATTGATAAGATCGACAGTGGGTAAGTAAGTGTGCATGCACTGAAGAGCTTATTGTTTGAAGATAATGGGAAGAATGTGTTTGGAAACATTAATTCAGAGGGATCAATAATTGCGAGTAATATCAGAAAATAAGAAAGGTTAGATGCTTACGATGATGATGCAATTAAGCCTGAAACTATTAAGTTTGCAACTCTTAGAAGAGGTTAGCTTGATGGCCATTCTATCACAAAAGGGCTCTTCGAAAACACACAGGCTCTGTCTAATTAGCTTTTGTTATCTGAACAGAATGTTGAGAGCTCAGAAAAAAATATACAGGAGGATCTTGATGATCATGAAGATGAAACGGAAGTTAATGTTGTTGCTTTTGGAAAAAACAAATTCAAAGACACAATGCAGCTAAAAAAGGAGAAGATGAAGAGAAGTGAAGATGAGTTAGAGCAGGAGGAAGAAGAGGAGGAGAGGGGAAGGAGAAATGAAAGAAAATTAGTTGGTTTTACAGATGATGCATAGATCGATGCGAATTATGAAGAAAAAGAAGATCTGTAAGCTGAGAAGAGCGCATCATCGTAAGGCGGAAGAAATTCGAGTGCTAATAAAAAGACATTCAACTTATCGAAGAAAAAAGAAAAAGAAAAATCATCGATTAACGACATTAAAGAAGAAAAAGGAGAAGTTTTTGTGATAATTAGAGTCATCTCTACTTGGGGATCACCTCATCTTGCAGGTCTTACTGAAATTAAAGTAACTCTATGTGCTCATTGAAAACCACCCCATATTTATTTGTTTTTGCTCCTCAACAGGTTTACGATGAAAGAGGAATGAACATTGAGCTGAAAGGAGATAACTTTTTAATCGATGGAGGATCGTAAAATAGCACACGCAATTTCGCTCACATTTGCGATGGTATCTACGACACAACGAGTGAAGATCACATGTGGTTGTGCACTATGCCTTGCCCACCTCGTTGTCTCGAAATCGGAATTAGATATAAAAGTGCATACGGTTTGGGTGCTATGAAAATATGGAATTTCAATAAAAGTTTGATTGACAGCGTAAAAGGCATCAAGGAAATATAAATTTTACGAAATTAGACGATTATTCATGAAGATACAGTCAGATAAGCTCCTGGAAAGGAGCATGAGAATTATGCACATATTATTAAATTCAGGAGAGATATTGTGCTAGATGACGAAAAACCTAAACCACCTGTGCATTCTAGTAGAACTAGTTTATCTTAGAATCCAAAGGAAAGCACACCGTAAACGAAGAAACAAACTTAAAAAAAATCTTCAGCCCCGCTTGTTTTACCTTAACCAGAAGATAAAACAAAAATTGGATAAAAATCTTCTTGCCCTCCTACATCTGCGAATTCCGCTTCTTCAACACCATCAGCAAGGCAGAGATCGAAGAATACAAGGGATTCAATAACTAACGATGAATCATCTGATTAGTCTGGGTTAAGAGTTAATTAGCAATTTGGTAGTAACAATAAGAATAACAGCAATAACTTATCCGCATCCACAGCTAGTTCAGCACAGAAAAACCAAGAATCAAAAATTGACTCAGATGTGATAAACCAAAAAGCTGTTGCTTTAACTGGATCGAATAGTAAAGGTTAGATAATTGAACCTACAAAGGAGGGATAAAGGAACTAAAATTATTATTCTTCTTCTTCCTCTACACGATAAGAAGCCAAAGAAGATATTAAAGTCGCTAAAGTATCTTCAAATGTTTCTTCCAAAAAGCAGCAAAGTCTTGTTCTTCCATCTTCTGAAACAGTTGAGCAACATGTAAGATCCTCGATTAAGGCACTTTCTTCACCAGTTGGGATAACCAAATTAGCTGAAGCTCCACCAAGTGTCAAAGATGAGAATAATAAAAAAGGCAATCCCGTCAGTAATATTAATACAAACCCTAAAATCAAGTAGAATCCAAAGGAAATAACACCCGAACCTGCTTCTCTTATCAAGTAAGAATAAGACGATAAATTAGCAAAGAAAGAATTACAACAAAGCAAAATAGACAAACAAAATGATTCTCAAGACGAATAAAATAAACAACAATAACAACTGCAGCGATGGAGTTAAGACAGTGCTAATAGTGGTACTAACCAAGCAGACTCATTCATGGAGCACTTGAAATTCTTTAACGCTACGCATAAAGGTAGATTTCTTGCGGCTGACAGAGAACTATTACTGTAAACGCAAGCAAACGATGCAAAGGAAGCTGTAGAATAAACTCTCAAATCAATAAACTCCTTATTGATTAATGCGAATCCTGGAGGAGCAGATAGACAATAAAAACAAGTATTTGATCCAAAGAGTCATTTTGGTTTTGATGATAGCGATGAATATAAAGCGCTAGATGTGTTCCTGGAAGTAAAGAAAACAACACCGAAGGTTAACTAAGACTCAGGAGATGGGTTTAATTAATCGAATGGAATTACCAGCAATAGCATAAGCAATAAAGGCAATAATTTTAGTTAAAGTTAGAAGAACATAATCGACTCTCATACTAATAAGAAAGTGATTCTCGAATCGCCGATATTAGAAGAGATGCTAAGAGAAGAGCATTAGCTTGAAATAGAAGCAGGAAAGAATAATCAAACCTCTAGTCAAATGAAGCTGCCAACTGAGAAGATATTCTAGACAAACGCAAAAAACGAATAACCTAAAATATAATAAATTCAAGAAGAAAAACAAAATTATCAGAATAGTTTTATTGATAAAGAACTGCAAGAGCTGCTGAGAAGTTAAAATATCACTCCAGATTAATTATTACCAAATTAATCGAACACTATTATGGAATTACTGAAGAGCTAAGCTATCAACAATTAGCTAAATCAAACTGATTTACTTTTAGAACAATTGCAAGCATCGTTTAAATCGAACAAACCAAAAAATCCAAGCGATAGTCCTAATACGTTTACAATTCCTACATTGCCTCAAGGATAGCTACTTAGAATTGAGATACTTTCAACGTGGGGAGATAGCCATTATGTTGGGTTGAGTGGTTTAGAGTTCTTCGATGCTGATGGCAAACCAATCGTAATTTCTAACCCAACTGAATAAGTAAACGCTGCCCCTAAAGACATAAACGAGTTACCAGAATATAAAGAAGATCCACGAACATGTGATAAACTAGTTGATGGCTGCTATTTAACTTGTGATGATCTGCACATGTGGTTGGCTCCGTTTTTTGCTGGCAGAAGGAATTTTATCTTTATCGATTTTGGGAAAGCAGTTTAGTTATCAATGATTCGAATATGGAATTACAATAAATCTAGGATTCATTCGTTTAGAGGAGCTAAGGATATTGCTGTGTTTCTAGAGGATAAACCAATATTTGCAGGGTAGATTTCAAAAGCACCTGGAAGTCAAGCATATGCTGCTGAGGAATGTGAGTATATTATATTTACGAATAAAGAATCTTTGCTAGAGAGAATTGAAGCTAATGATTGGCTTAGTACTTATGAATTGCCGTTTATCGAAGAGGAGCAAGAGATGCTTGATTAATTATCTAGAACATAATAGCTCTAGAGGATATCAACTGGAAATGGATACAGCTCAGAATTATAATAAAGTCTAACAGCGTTGCCTAGATCGCTAATTGGAAAGGATGGGCGTCCTCTGACATCAACAAAAAACATCAAAAATATGTAAATTAAAGCCAATTAGAATTCTCGTAAATATTAATTCCTATTTTTTGACATTTTAAAATTAATAATTAAGAACCAACACTGACTAAATCGACAAGGATCTGAACTCGAAGGCGAATGTTGCTATTGAAAAGTAACTGAAGTTATCCCAGTAATTAGTCGCAAAGAAGAGAGGAGTAATCAGATTATTTCTGACTCACATTTTAAAGCTAAAATAACTTTGCTTATTTATACAGGTGAAATGCCGCAAATTACGAATTCAAATTCTATAAAGTTATGAAGATAAAAACTTCGTCGGCCTCACCGGAATCGAACTCCATGGTAAGCTTTAGATTCTCTCTACTTTTTACATGTCCTGACTATTAATAAATTTGCTCTTAGACGACACTGGGAACATCCTTAAATTGGATAAAAAATAACTCTAAGCAAAGCCATCTGATTTGAATGATATTTAAGGCTATAAGGGAGACTAGCGAACCCTTGATAAACTTATTGACGGTGTGAATCTAACAACCAATGAAACCCACATGTGGTGTGCGCAGTTACTTCCTAATGGCTAAAACTTTATCCTTATCGATTTTGGAGAAGAAAGGATGATTTCAGCCATCAAAATATGGAATTACAATAAAATAATTCAATATGAAAGTTCTCAATCCCTCGAGCCATACAGAGGCGCTGCTATGATTTCTATCCTAGCAGATGAGGCGAATTTAGTTACACCACCATAGGGGATATAGCTACGCAAAGCACCTGGAAGGGATCTCTTCGATTACGGCTAAACTATCCCACTTCCTTTCGATGAAGGCTGGACACCAGAAATCATAGAAAGTTTAAAGATTCCGAGTACAGTGGCCACCAATTTTATTCAGGTACTTTTTTCAATTATCTGAATCTACAGCTGTTAATATGCCGTTTTGTTTGTGATTTTTTAGGAGTATGACACCATTTACTTGCCTAAAGGACACTGCTTCCGCTTGAACTTGCTCTCAACTTGGGGAGATGCTCATTATATCGGTTTAAATGGAATTGAATTTTACGATTCATTTGGGTCTCCCATTATCAGTTCTGGACAAATTGACTTTAAGCTAGGTGCTGAACCAGCTTCGGTAAGCACAACAGACCCACTTCTTCATTCTTTTACACAAATGAATATTTTCTAAATTCTTTTCTTTTTCTTTTCCTCAGGTAAATGTTCTCCCTGGTTGCAGTGGAGATATTCGAACCATAGATAAGCTCGTGAATGGACAAAACGAAACATTCGATGATCGTAACATGTGGCTAGCTCCTTTCATAAACTAAGCCAGCGATAAAAAGAACACAGTCAGCACAGCTCTGAAGTTAAACACAGTTTTTGTTTACTTTGAAAAACCCATCATTCTGTCCGCAATAAACTTCTGGAATTACACAAAGACTCCAAGCAGAGGTGTCCGAGAAGTGGAAATATTCTGTGATGACAAACTCATATTCAGAGTATTCTTTTTTATTATTATTTTTAGCTGTTATTTACACCTATTTTACAACAAAAGGGATATCTTAAGAAAGCTCCAAACGAGGAAGAATTTGCGCAGAATAAAATACCAATTCAAAGCACAGTCATTTTCAATAGAAATACAATAATTCTTAAGAAAATTAGCCCAGTTGTCTACAATGAGGATAAACTCTAATAAGCTGTTCTATTCAGCAACGAAGGAAAGGTAAAATCATACATATTTACTTAGTTTAAATAGTTTTCCCAAAATTCAAAATTGATGGATTTTCTGAACAATGAATCAGGTTGATGATGAGCAACGAAAGCGTGCACTTCTAAATCCATAACTCGCCGAAGCGAACAATCTATTAGTCCGCCCCAATACTAAAGTCTCAGGGATGAAACACTGAAATAGTATTATGTTCAATCTCCCCCCCCCCCCAGAATTTTGCTTAACGGGGATTCAACTTATCAGGAATATGCTCATTTGCCTCAATTTTATCTGTAAAAAAGAGATTATTTAAATCTTTATTTTTTTGTCTGCCCAATAGATCTAAAAATTCCTTTCTGCCCTCATTTTTGGATTTTTCTAAATTGTTATTAAGTTGGATAAATTAGCAAATTCATATTCGATAATAATAAAAGAAAAGTAAATTAAAGATAAATTAACATTAAAAAACAAGAATCTCATAGGGAATAGAAGGAACCACGGAGCGGGAAAGGTATTGAGCTTCTTTGAGGCAAAATAAAAATATAAATAAGAAAACAAAATAAAAAAAACGCGAAAGATAAATAAAAAGAAACAATTCATCTCAAGATCAATTTTAAAGAATATGAACGCAGGAAATAACGATGCCGTAGATGCTCTTATGAGAGCAGAGACTGAAGCCAACAACATCATCAAGGCTGCTCAACAAGAGAGGTAGAAAAATACAACAATATTGTTTGATTGTTTAATGATGCTTTAAACAACAAGAAAGATGCAAATCAATGATATTATTCGTTCATTTACCCTGTGAAATTGTATGATAATTAGCTCTTTTGTTAAATTCTCAAAAGAGAGAAGAAACTTAAGCAAGCTAGATCAGCTGCTGATTAGGAGATTAACAAGTTCAAGGCTGAGCAAGAAGCCAAGTTCGAAGAGGAAAAAAGAACTGTAAGAATTATTGTGTTTATTTATTCAAACGATTACAATTACTATTCTCATTCCCACTTGTTTTGTTCATACTGAAGAGAAATTAAGTTTGCTATATGCTGAAAATAATAGACTTTTAAAGCTACAACCTTAGCATAATATATTGCAAATAATTGTATTGTAATCTTATTTTTGATGACAGAAATACGGCAACGATTAAGAGACTGAGAATCTGAAAAAACAAACTGAACTTGATATCAAGAAGATCGGAGAAGACTACGAGACTAACAAAGAGAGAGTCATCAATATGCTTATCGAAAGAATTCTCTACGTGAGACTTGAAATCCCTGAAGTCGTCAAGGGAGATTACAGCAAGATGAAATAAGGAAAATGATCGAACGAGCTCGCAAGGATAATCTACTGAAGTCTTTATTTTCAAAGAAATATCCCTTTCCCCTAGCGACATGTATCAAATGTATAAAATGCAACTATTGAATACGGCATGGAGACGCTATAATAATGTTAAACAACACAATGTTTATGTTTCTTTGAGAAAAAGATATCCAGTGAATTATTTGTTTAAGCATAAATTGTTTATTCGAAGGATTTTTACAATACAAGTTCTAACATTACAATTTTTTAAAATGGATTGGTTGAATAAGAAGCATATTTCTTAGGTTTCTTGTTAAAGCAGCGTAATAGCTGTATGTAATTGTTATGATGTTTGGAAATGTATGGGGGAATTAATGATTATTTCTGCTCAGATTAATTATTTTTTCAGGATAGGAAATAATAAACT
>Ga0302271_10004877_pt1 | contig 10492 bp, 8 predicted proteins | sample III_Bog_N1_1_FD_198767 | JGI IMG/M metagenome (GOLD analysis project Ga0302271, IMG submission 198767) | Peat permafrost microbial communities from Stordalen Mire near Abisko, Sweden - III_Bog_N1_1 | ecosystem: Environmental > Terrestrial > Soil > Wetlands > Peat | place: Sweden: Abisko... | reverse complement strand
TCTCTAAAACCTACTATTCTTGCTACTTGTATATATTGCCTTTGTTTATTTATTTTATTCCTCTCTTTCTCCCCTCCCTCTCCCTTGCATGTCTTCCCCCCTTAATTTATATGCACCCATGCTTTCTCAGCAATGATTTTATTTCAAATCCATGCAAAAATAGATGATAATCACACAGAAATATTTTTGATGTACACATAGAAGATTTTTTATTTATTTTGTGGTGCAACTATTCAAACAGTCTAGTTCTTAGCTCTCTCCCATCCTTTATCTCCCTCTCTCATTTGCTCCCTTCATCCTGGAGCTTCCCCAGGTATTTTCTTCAGTGCATCGCTCAATAGCTTCTTGCACTTCTCATATCGAGCTCTTTCCTAATTTCAATACAATAAAAAAATGAATATTTGTAAGCATATCGTTCTTTGTTTTTTACATTCCTTTAGAAGGACTTAAAGATTCCTCCTCCATCTTTAGCTGGTTCAAGTCTCTGTTGTGTTTTTTTGTATGATTGCATCGGTGAAGTGCTAGCATTAGCTCGTTATCCACTTCTAATATTCTGAGAATAAGCCGAATTCATAGATTTCTACGTATCTCGAGCTCTTCCCATACTTGTACAGCCCAAAAAGAAACAATAAATAACAAAACTAACCATCTCTATGAGAGAAAATTACAAACAATCCCCTCCCCTCCCCTTCTCTTGCATATTTAAAACTCCAAATTAATAAAAAAGATTATTATGTCTTATCTTAAACGAAGTCTAGTTCATCTTCTGGTTTAGTCTGTGTTGATAATGGAATTTTTGTATTATTAATAGCAGGCTGGAAGGTGCATTCGGTGAGATTATGAGTTATTTTGTTCTGTCGCTGGGATATCAGTTTGTTATCACGCTGCTCCTTCCAAGCTTCATTTCGTAGTAAGAAGGAATTCTCCTCAAAGTTGTTATACCGATTACTATGAGCTACTAATGTCGGCTGAAACACACATTCGATGTCTTGCTCTTGCTGCTTCATCTCATACATCGCGAGCTTCTTTGATTGGATTACCTAGGCCTAATTAGAAAGAGCGTCAGAGAGAGAAAACGAGTAAATAAAATGCAACCAAATAATCTTTAAAATGAATATTTTTTTCTCTCTTTACGTTATTGTAAAGATCTTCCCAAATGGAATTGCCTTTCCGTTAGAACTTGAAATCCGACCAATTCTTCTTGTCGTAGATTGCATCTTTCGGTGAAGGTGAGAATGCATGCATATTTTTCTTATGAGAAGTGTGCGCTTTCTAATAAGGGAACTTCTTCGTTGGTGAAGGTGTAGATAATCCAGCAGTGGCCGTAGCAAAGTAGTGACTTGTTAGCGTGCTGCTAGGGAATTACTATTATGGCATATTTCTTGGTGGAGAGAATGTAAAGTTATAATTGCTATTGTTATTATTCGGATGGTTGTTGTCTTGAGAAAGCAACTGTTGTTGTTATTGCAGAAGCAAGATTTACTATTAAAGTTGCTGCTGTTATTATTGCTATTATTTCAGCTGCAATTGCTATTATTACTATTGTAACTATTGCTACTGCTACTCTAACAACTATAGTTATTACGTCTATGAAGGCTTATTTGTTTCTTTTGGTGGTTATATCAAAGCAGTCTGGGCTTTATCATCTACTTGCTTTTATTACAATTAACCAGTCTATGCTTGTGTTTGCCCTTGATTATTGCTATTATTGCTAGGATTTGATTTGCTCACAGTGAATTCTTAAACATTAGGGAGGGTATCAGGTGATGGTTATGCTTAGGTATTGGTAGGATTCTCACTGCCGCTATTAGGGACTTATTACCCTTTGCGTCCTTTCTTGCCGTATGTCCAGAATACTTCCTAGCAAAATACATTCAATTCAAATTAAACTAACGATCTGTGTGTGTGTTTGTGTGATTTGATTGCGATTAATAATGTTACCTCATCATCGTTACCCATGGCTGCTGTTATGCGTTCTCTAATACTTTTTGTCCTATTCTTTGTATTTGTAAGTCAATGGGGAAATATTCACTTTGGAAGGGAACAACTCTCTCTCTTTATTTCTTTCTCTTTTGGGTTGCTTGAGAGTGATCTTATTCAATGTCTGCAGCACTATCTTGCTTTTATATTGAATACTTTTTAATACTTTTAATAATAATAAGAATTATCGCTGTGTTGTCTTTTTGTCTGCGTTAATCTTTTCTCTTCATGGCTAATATTAACTTTTGCACAAAGAATCTCATCACCAACATCCAGATTAATGAATTAAGAATTTTGGTTAAAATTGGGGTGGGGAAGATAACCAAAACAGATTTGATGAATTCTTAGTTCCTATGCATTGAGCTTCTCTCTTTCTTGGCAAAATCATTGAATATCTCTTTAGGCATTTTCAAGATCTAGGTTAGTTATCCCATTTTGAAATAATATTTTTCCTCATTCATAATTTAACAACTTTATGATATTTTGAATATTCTCTAAGAAAGTTAGTTTCATTTTCTGAAAGCATCATGCATTTCCAACAAAGATGGTAATTTGAATTCTTCAAAGACAACTAGACATTTACTTGTTGTTTTAGTTGATTCTTTGACTTCTTGAGAGTATGACTATGTGTTAATACATGAACGCACTAAAAGAAAGTCAGTTTTTAGTTTTTCAGCTTAAGATGATATTATTCGTTTTTGGGAAAGAGATTAAGCATTTGCAAGGTTTTGCATAAAAACATAACCAAAAATACAAAGAAGAACTTAACTCAAAGTGAAAGAGAGAGAGAGTTAATACAGATAGTCTTCGTTGTTGAAAAGAAGAACAGTAATAGTAATCACACACCTACACACCCTTTCTTCTTCGTTATTCATCTCAATGAGGCCATGGGGCTTCTACGTGACAATTGTTTTCTCCCTCATCAGCTTATCAATCGCAGGGAATATTGTAATAAAATAACCAAAAATGACATTTAAATTCTCAAATCCATTAACTCCCCCCTCTCTTATCTAATTTCAAATAGATCTGGCTAGAGATGCCTGCGCATGTTGAAATGCTGATCGCTGAGAAGACTTCATCAGCTGCTAATACTCGTGGTGGCATCTCAGTGGAATCATGGCATCCTAGGATGAATCTCGATATGACTGTGCAGACTCCTCATTTTCGCGAAGTCCCTAAACCAACTTAAGCTAACCTGAGGAGGAAGTCTCCTTTGCAGCCAGCAGCGCTAAGTGATGGATCATAAGCGATGTTATATTCATTCATCTAGACATAATAATCGGATTACTTTATGGATAAGAATCTCCATTGCAAATGCTAGTTTATTATCCCACAGAAAGAAGAGACTAGTAAGCAAAGCAATGGAGAAATCGACCAAAGCAATAAGGAAAATGGGAATCAATCGGGAAATGTGACTGCACATGAAGAGGAAACCAATCATAACAGTAACTTAGTTCCACTTTCTGCTGGCTCCTTTTTGCAAGCACCATAGCAGCAATAACAACAGCAATAGTAATAGATTCCAACATAACCATTACTTGCAGCTCTCCCTGTATAGTAATAACCATAACAACAGTAGCAGTAACAGTAGCAATAGGGTTATTATTATTAAGCACCACTTACTCAGCAAGCTTAATTACCACAACAGACTCAACAAGTTCCTTATGTTTAGCAGCCATAGTATTTGAATCAGTATCCTGCCTAGCAATAACAACAACAGTAATAATAATTCTATCCTACAAATAATGGAATCTACCCTTAGCAATAACAGACAGTTCCAGCATCTCAATAGGAGAATCAATAGAACTAGCAATTACTGATTGGATTGCTTGAACAGTAGAAGCAAGTTATTGGGATTATTGAGAATATCTACAGCAACAACAACCATCCACAGTAGCAATAGCAAGTTGTACCATAGCAGTAATAACTTGAATAATAGCAAGTATATGCTCAACAATAACCATAACAGCCGTAACAATAACCATAGCAGCTTTACCAACAAGGTTATAATGTTATTCCCTAGCAACAGCAGTAGCAATAACAACCACCTTAGGTCTTCTATGCAGCGTCACCGATGCCACAACAGTAGAATCCAACGATTCTGCCGATCCTTCTGTAACCAGGAAGACAAGGGACTGCTTACTGAGAGGAAGATGACTCAAGTGTTTGTTGCATTCCGTTTTTTGAAGAATAATATCATAATTCTTTGAAGTCATTGAAAATGTATTTCTCCAGACAAGAATCTATATGTAAAATCATATAATTGGCAAACTAACCAAACAGCAATATGTTTCATTTAATCTTTCTCAAATCTTCTTCATTTTCCTCTTTCGTTTTTTTTTTTGAATGTTACAATATGAATGCATTGTCTTTCATTCTAGGAGTAAATTAATCAAAAGAAAGGATGCATCTCAATGTCCCCCTTTTTTCAACCACTTTCATTCTAGGTATGCATTCCTCCTTGCAAGTATGACTTATGGCATGGGAAAGGAAATGAAATAGAAGAAAAGCTCATCAAAGAATGAAAAAGAATCCTTGCAAAAAAGAAGAAAAGAAAGAAATTAAATAAAACAAAAATAATATATTTACACCTAGACAACAGCAAAATGAACGCACTAACAAGAGCGGTATCCAGACAAGCCAAGAGCTTTTTCACAGTCTCAAGAGCAGCTTTTTCCAAGGAAGAAGAGTGGCTAGACAAGAGAACACAGTCGAACGAGAAGTTCTACTTCACACAAGAAGACAGTAATGCATTTTTAGATGAAGAAACACAAACAAATTAAATATTCCTTGGGTTTGAGAGGGATGGGGAGGGGGCTTATCGTGGCAGGGGTGGATGAGGTTTGGTTTACTTTGCATGATTAGGGGGGTGTCATATCATCATCCTTCTCCTCCTTATTCCTTTTGAAAATGAACATTTTTTACAGGATTTTTTTTCTCCATCTTTCAAACATGTATATTCATTAATTAATTACCTTACAGAGAAGAACATGGAGAGATTATTGGAGAAACTGAAAGTCACAAGCAAGTTCACTGAGGATTCAGAGTATCTTGAGGGAGAATCTAAGCAAGTCGAGGTAACAATCCAATCATGATTGTCTGACGCTATTTAGAATTAGAGAGCATTGGATATTTTGCAAATAATAGCTTTACAATTAATACAAAAATGATCCAAAAAGGCAGAAAATGCTTAATAAAGAATGAAAGAGGAAAAACTACACACTTCACATTTAAAAAGAGCAGGAATATCTTTCTTTCTTTGATGATATTAATTCAATGAGACATTGTTGTTTATTGATTGTTTCGATTCTTTTTCTCTCAGAGCATCTTGAAGAGATACCAAGTGAAATATACACCCGCTCTCGTCGATGAACTCGTTGACTGGAAGAACAATAGGACTCAAGTTTGAAACCTTAGCGAAATGAGCCTACAAACAGAGAAAGGGCACTTAATCTGCGAAGAGCATGTGAGTTTTAATAGTTCTATTTGATTCGAAGACTCAGTCAGCTTCTGTGGATTCGAAAATATTGTTATTATTATTATTATTATTATCAATGTGTGTGTCCATCCTAAAAGTGTTGTTATTTCCTCAAAACTAAAATTATAAACATGAGAATAATTAAAAAAATCAGATTAATTCTGTCTAGACAATTTTGGATTACAAAAGTAGATGCATTATGCCCTTCTTGCCATGCTGATTTCGTTGCTTTGTCGTTTGACAGCTTCCAAAATTTTTAATATTTCTATATCTGTTCTTTGAACACATTTGGTTGATTTGAATTAACATACGGGCATTCAAAACATGAAAAAGTTATTCATTTAATTAATTTATTTGTTAGAATCGAATCGAATTAATAGTAAAACAATAATAATAAAAAGGGTAATTAGTTAATATTAAGAGATTATCAACAAAAAACATGAGTATTGTGGAAGTGCGCGTCTGTGGAAGATACAAGCTTGGATCCAAGATAGGAACAGGCTCATTCGGGTAGATCTACTTGGCAAAGAATGTTTAGACTAACACTGAAGTCGCAGTCAAAATGGAAGAGATCAAATCCAGACATCCATAAGTAACAGATTTCTTAATCTAACACCAAAACTAACTGTTACTTTCTTATAACTATCTTTGTTCATCCCCCTTCCTCCTATTTCTCTGCTTAGCTCCTTTACGAGGGGAAGATCATGCAGAATCTCCAAGGCGGCATAGGCATTCCCAACATGCACTGGTGCGGCTAGGAAGGTGATTTCAATTTCTTAGTCATGGAATTACTTGGTAGTAATCTTGAAGAGCTGTTTACTCTCTGCAACCGTCGATTCTCCTTGAAATCAACACTTATGATAGCCGATCAATTAATCTCAAACTTAGAGTACATTCACTTTAAGACTTATGTTCACAGAGACATGAAACCAGAGAATTTCCTCGTCGGACTCAGCAAAAAGAGCAAGAACATATTCACGATCGATTTCGGTTTGTCAAAGCGCTACAGAGACTCCAGGACTCACGAGCACATCCCATTCAGAGATAAAAAGCCCTTGATTGGTAAACAAAAAGATATCATAAGTGAAGCAAAAACAGCTTATCTTTATTTTTTATTATTTATTATTATCTTAGGTACATGCCGTTATGCTAGTTTGAACGCTCACCGCGGGCTGGAGCAGTCACGAAGAGATGATCTAGAGAGTCTTGGATATATCCTTGTATATTTCTTGAAAGGTTCCCTGCCTTGGTAGGGGATCAAAACGAACTCCAGAGAACAAAAGCAACAGATGATCCTCGATTCGAAAGTCACCACACCAATCGAGGAGCTATGCCGAGGGTTACCACCTGAATTTGGAATATTCATCAACTACACAAGGAACTTGAAATTCGAAGACAAACCCGATTATACGTATCTAAAAAAGATCTTCAAGGAGCGATTCGTCAAGGAAGGCTATTAGTTCGATTACGTGTATGATTGGATACTCATTCCGTTGGCGAGTAGGAATCCTACTTTCGCAGCGAAAATACCAATCACTGTGGATCTTATCCCGAATGAGGAACAGTTCATTCAAGAGCATCTCGAGTCAGATGATTCGAAAGATAATCTGCCGGATGATGCCAGTGACAAAGGCGATGACAATGAAGTATCGAATTTATATTAGAACTAGCAAGGATAGTAATAACAGCAGCAGTAATCATCTGCATTACCAACATAAAATGGAATGAGAAATACTCAAGGAAATATGCCGAATTCAAATAACATGAACAACAACAATAACAACAGAGGTGTTGGAGTTGGCAATATTGCTGCTCCTGTGTAGATGTAGTAGCAGTAATAACAGTAGTAGTATTAATAGCAGTAACAGCAGCAATAACAGAATATGAATAACTATTAGAATCAACAGTAGTCAGTGTATTAACAGCAGTAATAGCAATACAACAAAAATGGAGAGATCATTAAGTAAGCAACAGGATAAACTGGATCGTCGAAAGTTCCAGACAAAAAGGGAAAGAAAGAAAAAGGAGATTGTAATATCTTCTGAGACAGAGAGACAAAGAAACAGAAAGAAAGTAAGAATAAAGGGAGTCTGTGGAAGATACTACTGCCATGATTATTAGATGTTTATGTTAGAAATACAAGTAAATACTTAGAAATATTTTCATGTTTTAAAAACACACATGCATACACATGCACAAACGCAATAGGAATTAGGATATTAAATGTTAGTAAGAATAGTAAATCAGTGGTGTTTTAGGGTGGATGAATATGTTGAAATATTAGAAAAGATGAAGAAATATTGGCAATTCAAGAGAAATCTTATGGTTGATTATTACTGCAGAAGATGGCTTTTAAACTAAGGAATGAGAATCTTGTTATTTTTTTTGCTGTTTGAGAGAGACATATTCAAATTGTGAGTTTTCTCCCTCACCCTCTTGTAGATCTAGCTCTCTTTTTGAATTTTTTTATATATTTCACTCTCATTGTACTTAGTTGATCACATACGAGTTATCACCGCAGCACAGAACATCCCCGCTTCTTAACACAACATTCCCAGCTACTGATACTAATATCGGTTTAATCAATCCTGTTTTGGAAGATTCATACTGATTTTCTTGCATAATTCCCGCACTCATCATATTGCTGCTAACATTACTGCAGCTGCTACTGTTACTCCTTGTTTCTTATGCTTATCTCACAAAGAACTTCTCTCCTTTGCGGAATATCTCCAATGGAACATTACTCTCTTCCCATCTTTCGAAGGCGATCTAATATTTCTACTCTTCTTAGGATGTTGAGTCGCTTTTGGTAACTGTAATGAGATCGTCTTCGTTGAGATTATCGAATTCAAAATATTTGGTTGTTTCCTTTCCTTCTATTTCGTCCTTATCGCTGATGGGAGCATTTAGTCGTTGCTATTCAAGTCTAATCTTGAGATGCTCTCCATTGGCTTCTTCGCATGTGAGTTAGAACAAATCTGATGAAATAGTTGTGTTTTTATGCAGAATCACAGGTGTTTCTTTGATGACTATCTGCAAAGGATGTTCCTCAGGTGCTTTAGACACAGCAAAGAATGCAAAGCTTCTATAGATTATGGAGATATTCTCTAAATCCAGCGATTGAGATTTAATAGTCAACTCTTAGGGATTAGACTCTGCATGTATTACCAAATAAACGAAAGCAAATTATATTCAGGAAAACTTGAATTTTCCTTATAAATTCTAATAAATCTTACATGTCTCTTTCTGAATAATTGAAACTTTAAGCGTCGAAGGATACATTCTCTCTTGCTTAAACGCTCTCATAGCTGATTCAAAATCATTCGCATTCTCCTGCAGAAAATTCTCTTCGAAATCACTAAAAAACTCAAATACCTTCCCTGCAAGTGGTCTATCATCAGGTTGGACTTTCATGCATAACAACACGATCTCAAAGAAATACTAAGATATTGCTACAAACCCCACGCAGCCTCTCGAAAATCGAAGGTTTTGCATTGTGAAAATCACATTGATAAGCAACCCAAGTGACCAGATATCTACATTTGGAGTCAAGTTAACGTCAAGGGGACTGCGAAAATACCTCAACATCTCAGGTGCTATAAATGTCCAGTTCATGTGCTCTCTTTTAAGTTCCCTTTGTTCGCAAATCTAGCTTAGACTCACCTAGAAAAAGGACAGGAAATGGAAAGATAACAAGGTTATTTCAATTCACAAAAAAGAGAAAAATTCTACAGAGAAATCATTTTCGATAAGGATATTTTCAGGGAACAAGCAGCAATATGGTGCACTGTGTGTGGTATGGAAATTCCTAACAGCTGCGCAAAGGTTCTTGACAATCTTGAACTTCTCTGTCTGGGTGAGCTGCTTCTCCTTTGAGGGAGTACTGTTGGATTGCACAATGAAAGCGAGTGTTTACTTTGGGGGTGGTAGTATCAAAAAACAAAAAGATAAAATCAAAGGGAAAGTTGTGCAAAATATTCAGATTAACTATTCTAAAATTAGTCAATATTTCTTACTTATTAGTCCCGTTGTTCCATATGTGTATTAGCAATGCAAAGGTATTAGGAGAAATCTTGTCTTTTGTAAATGGCTTTTTTGTTGATTTGTTTTGACTTTTCTTTTTGTATTAAGGATTTCTTTAATCTTTGTGATAAAGAATAATACGGTGAAAAGGAACAAGTTTGACCTTAATACCTCCCGTGCATTATGATCCGTTCGTTGAATGTAACCTCAATCAATGTCCCTTACTAGTGGTTTCTTATAAAAGTTCTACATACTCTCAAAACTAATTATAAATCTCCCCTCCCAATAGTTTGAATCGATTCCTTCAGGAAAAAGGGTTGAGTTTTCTTGAATTAATTAGTCTTGATTAGTAGTTGAGATTCATAGGGTGTGTGTGTGATATGAAATGTTGATATAATCAAAACTACCATTTCTCATCTATGATTTGGAATTCCCTCCGTAGATAATTTATTCTGATTGTTAGTTAAGCTTAGTAATCTAATAGCATAATTATGCTCAGAAAAACATACATTCACTATCATTCCAATAGCAATTATTATTATTTATTTATTTTCATAATAAATTTGAGAATCGGACAACATCAATTTCACCCAGCATTCTGCTCTTATTAATAATTCATAACACAAATATTACACACATTTTTAGATGATTTCATCTGGATAATTACAAAACATAATATTTTTCACATTTTTCACATATCTTTTCTTGTAAAAAGAATCAAAACTCAAGAATTCCAGTATTTTATTTTTCTAATAAATATCAAATGCAGTCACTGTGGGGGAGAAAGAAGAGAAAAAGATAAATAGACCTATCATTAATAGTCGTTATGTACTATCCATTCAACCTTAAAATCCCTATTATACCATAATTATCATTTAAAATCCTCTCTCTTTCATCTGTCATCTTCATATTCCAAATGTGCTCTGTGCAATGATTTCTTGAATTTCTTATCAATTTTGAATTTCGCACCTAAATCAAAACTATGTGATGCCATTGAATTCTTCGCTTCCC
>Ga0302271_10004875_pt1 | contig 10500 bp, 7 predicted proteins | sample III_Bog_N1_1_FD_198767 | JGI IMG/M metagenome (GOLD analysis project Ga0302271, IMG submission 198767) | Peat permafrost microbial communities from Stordalen Mire near Abisko, Sweden - III_Bog_N1_1 | ecosystem: Environmental > Terrestrial > Soil > Wetlands > Peat | place: Sweden: Abisko... | reverse complement strand
CAAAGATTTCTTCTGCGCCTTGGAAAATAGAGAACGAGGTGAGCTTGCTAGATGTACTCAGGTCTGCAAAATGAATGTTCACCGTATACTTCAGTGCCGTTGTTTGGTTTTCTGCGGTGATGGTAAAAACTCGGGATGTTATGCCTGACCACCAGTCGCTGGGCTGTCTTTTGTCGTCGGCATTGACGTATGCAAAAGGATCAGTAAGTCCAAAGGTATACGTGAATGTGGTCAGGTCGGTTGATGCTGACATGGTCACGTCAATCTGACCATTGGTTGTTGTCGTGGCTTGTGTCGTCAAGACGCCGTTGATGCAGGGATTGGTGCTAGATGTTTTGCAAACGGTGAGACTCTTCACGGTTGCATCGGTTCCAACCTTAGTGCGCACATTTGCCTGCACGGCATAGAGGCGCTTGGTTGTCCCATTTTTCCCAGTCAACAAAACGTGTAGGCCTGTGCCCTTTGTATTTTGGGTTCCTTGTACAACGTAGGTGACACCTGTGGACACTGTAACTTGGCAAGTCTTATAGGAAGTGACTGCCGTGCCGTAGGGAAGATTGAGCACAATTAATCCTGTGTCCAATGCGCTAGTTGGATCCCAGATCGATGTTGCTGGGATGCCGAATTTGTAAGGATCACACAGCCAATATTCTAGCACGCGCGTATCTACATGGACATAGGAAATTTTCACCTTGTACACGTTGCTCGTTGTGCCATCTTGTGCGGTGACTTTTAGAACAAGGCCTGCGCCTGTGTTAGAGAAATCATAGGTTGCTGTCGTTGGTGTGTTGAGCAGAGTGGCGTAGCTCGATATGCTTGTCTTAACGGTCATCTTGCTGACATAGGATTCTTCGGGCAGATAAACCGTGACACTGCCTGTATCGGTTGACGTTGCTGGCGCTGTGATTGTTACGGAATCCTTGCAGTTGGCTCCGGTGGAATCGCAAAGACTAAAGGAATTGAGACGTGCTGATGTGCTTGGTTGTTCGCGATTAACGGTGAGCTTATACTGTGCTGTGGTGTATCCGTTGTTCGATGTCATGGTATAGGTGATTGGGCTTGTGAGGTCTTGGGTTCCGTTGGGAGTCGTGGTTGCGGCAAGCCCTGCGAAAATGGGTTTGAGGTACGCAGGGTTGATGCTATAGGGGAGTGATAAGTGAATGTCACCAATAGGGCTATTTGCCGTAGGTTGCACAACAGTATCGGTAAAAACCGAATTGTCAACGCCTACAAAGCCTACTCCCGTAACGGTTGCCTCGCTAGAAGATCCTACTGTCACCGCGTCGAGATTCACGGTGCAGCCATTTACAGTTGAAAGTGCTTCAAAGGCGAGTCGGTAGGTGCTATAAAGCATTACCTGGTGCTGCACAAGCTGTTTGGATGTGCTTGTGACAGAAGGTGTAAGGGTTTCAAGCAAAGTCCAGTCTCCACCAGCGTCTGATTGGTAATAAATGTTTAAAGCGATTTTATCACCAGAGACTGGGCAAGACAAGCGCATCAAAATGCTGAGCACAGGGTCATATGTATTGGAAAGATCTAGCGCAGGAGTGATTAAAGCTTTTGTCGTGTCACTGTTTAGGTATGCGACCGCATTGCCACTTGAATCGCTCCATGTTTCTGATCCGCTAGTGGATAGTTTGCTTTGCGACCAACCGGAAGGAGGTGCCCCGTTGTTGAATAACTCTTGCAGTACAGGCATAGCTGCTTGGGAAATTGTCGCTGACGTACAAATCGCCATGAAAAAGGACACGAGCGAGGATATCTTGAACTGCATTGAGTCTCCTTTGAATATTTAAAACCTAGACAAAAAACAAAATGCCAACAGCGGAAAAAAACAAAAGGCGATAAATAGTGTCTGTAATTGTTGACTTGTTGTTGTTTGCTTGACAACAAAATCGCGGTTTTGCTTGCCTAGATCGGAATTTGTGGGGTATTTTCGCAATATCGATACTCATTCCCTTTGGAAATTATGACCTCAAAATTCTTTGGAAAAAGCCTGCTCAGCGCCTTGCTCATTGCGGGAATCCTGCCATTCACAACTACTGCTGCCACGGGAACTTTCCATTGGAAGAATGTGGAAATTGGCGGTGGTGGTGGCTTTGTTCCTGGGATAATCTATAGCGAAACGCAGCCAGGCCTTGTATATGCTCGCACCGATATGGGTGGCCTGTATCGTCGCGATTCGGTTACGAAAGTTTGGAAGCCCCTCACCGATTGGGTTGCTCCCGAGCAATGGAATATGTTGGGAGGTGAATCTTTTGCAACCGATCCAATTCATCCGAACATCTGCTATTTCGCAGCGGGTACATACACCAACGATTGGACCGATATGAATGGTGTGATCCTTCGTTCCACCAACTACGGTGACACTTGGCAAGGCAATTCCATGCCGATCAAGTTTGGCGGCAATATGCCTGGGCGTTCCATGGGCGAGCGTTTAAGTATTGACCCCAACAGCGACAACATTCTCTACTTCGGTGCACGCTCTGGCAAAGGCCTTTGGAAGTCCATCGACTCTGGTGTGACTTGGAATCAAGTGACGAGCTTTCCTGTGACCGGTGATTACATCCAAGACAGCGCATACGCTTATACCGCAGATCCACTTGGCATTGTCTGGGTTGCCTATGATAAGTCTAGTTCTACCTTGGGCACGGCAACACAGCGACTCTTTGCGGGAGTAGCGCAAAAGGCTGGCTCGACTCTGTACATGAGTGAAGATGCGGGGGCCACATGGGCTCCGGTTGCTGGCCAGCCTCTTGGTCCAGATACAAGTCATATCATGCCTCATCATGGAATTATTCGCAATGGTGTTCTCTATGTGGACTACAACAATAAGGGTGGCCCATACGATGGCTCTTATGGTGAAGTTTGGAAGTATGATATCGCAGGCAAAACTTGGACTGACATTACTCCGCATAGCCATTGGAAAGATGAATCCTGGGGAACAGCGACATTGCAGACCGAGAAGCCTTGGTACGGCTACGGTGGACTCACTGTTGATCCACAAAATTCAAATGTGATTATGGTGAGCACGCTCAACAGCTGGTGGCCCGATAACATGATTTACCGCTCTACCGATGGCGGTGCAAGTTGGACTCGCAGCTTCTATTTTACCAGCTATCCTTCTGCCTCATTTAAATACCAAATGGTGCTTACTTTTCCTTGGCTCAATTGGGGAGTCAAAGACCAGTGGCCTGATGTGGTGGCACAAAAGTTTGGTTGGATGATGGGCTCCATGGCGATCAATCCATTTGATTCTACAGAGATGATGTATGGCACCGGTGCAACGATTTACGGCACTAACAACCTAACCGATTGGGGCTCGGCCAACAAGGTGAAGCTCAGTTCTTTTGCGGAAGGCATTGAAGAATGCGCTGTGCTTTCATTAGCGGTTCCTCCAATTGCAACAGGTGCAAACGCTGATGTCAAGTTGATTACGGGCGTTGGCGATATAGGTGGCTTTACACACACAGACCTACATACGTCTACACAGATGTTTCAAACTCCACGCTTTGGCCATACTTCGAGCATCGACTATGCAGAGCTTAGCCCTACAACCGTTGTGCGCGTAGGTACCGCGTCTCCTGACAAATATGAGGCAAAAAATAATCTGGCAACATCGGGTGACGGTGGAAAGACTTGGACAAAGGTTTATGCGCTCGATACAACTTATGCAGATGGCTCTGTCGCTATGTCTGCCAAGGGCTCGTTCCTTATGTGGGCTGCTGCAGGCAAGTCTGTTTATGCGGGGTCTGCTTATGGTTTGGCAAAAACAAATCTTCCCATCGATGCTTATGTTGCTTCGGATCGTGTGAGCGATTCCATCTTCTATGCATTCAAGGATAGCTTGCTTTATACTGGTACCGGCGTTACGTATACGGCATCTACTGTGAAAGTTCCTACCTCAAGTTCGAAGATCAAAGCCGTGCCCGGAAATCTTGGCCACGTATGGATTCCTGCGGGCAAGCAAGGTCTGTGGCTAACTCAAGATGGTGGAAAAACAATAGCCCAAGTTGCTGCGGCAACCGTGCAGCAAGCAGATGTGGTTGGCTTCGGAAAAGCGATCGATGGTGGTACATACCCAACGGTGTTTATCACTGGCATGGTCTCTAACAAGACTGGTGTGTATATGTCCACAGACATGGGTGCAACATGGATCCGCGTGAACGATGACTCGCATCAATATGGTGCGATCAACTTTGCGATTACTGGCGATATGCGCACCTTTGGAATTGTGTTCGTTGGTACCAACGGCCGCGGCGTTGTCTATGGCGATACGAACTCTGCAGATACCAGTTCGGGTTCAAGTGGAACTGTGGTAAAGACATTGCCGCAGATCGCCTCTCAAGCCCCATCCTTTAAGGCTTTCAAGACCGATCACTTGTTGCTAGTTTCGCAAATTCCGACCGGAGCAACAGTCGAGATTTTTAACACGCAAGGTCGCTTGCTGGCTTCTAAGGTGCATGCTGCAAGGGATGAACGTTTTGCGGTACCCGCTAGTGCGCTCTTTATTATTCGTGTCAAGACCGCCACTGTGCAGATGGTAAAGGTGTTGTAGATCGCGGCTAGAATTGCCTGCTTATTGCTGCACCCACTTGTCCCGCAGGGGTTACTAGGGGGGTAGCCATAAGCTGAGGCTGGTCTAAAGTTAGGCGAGGGTGGATCGTTCTTTGGTAATAAAAGATTGAGGTGGCTACCGAAAGTACTGAGCCAAAGATGTAACGTGTTTTAAAGTCGATATGGCTACCACCTCCCCCGTCAAGGTAGGTAAGGCACGCAAGGCCAAAGCCGCTGATGGGTGTTAGCAGTAGGCTTGCAGCAAGCATCCCTTTTTCTTTTTCATAGCGCAAGTGTGCGGTAATCTCTTGCCCAGGCTCTAACGTAAAATTACTGGCAGCAAGGTCGTCTTGAATTTTGTGGACGCTCGTGGTATCTTCTGGTGTGATTTTTACATGGATGGGTGTATGTGTTGGTACCCATGATTCGCAAGACATTTGGCAGATCGGTTCATAGCCAGAACCCTTGTCAACCCAAGCAACATAAAGCTTCAAGGGATCGAAACCAACCAGTATAAATTTTCCCAGAGGGGACTTGGGGCTTGTCATCGCTGGTTGGGTTGATTGATTAGAATCGATGTGCGTTGGAGTGGATGGCTCGAATTGCTTTTTCGTCGTGTCCACTTGTATTGCTGTGGCTTCAGGCTGTGTTGACTTGGGAAGACTTGCAAAATCTATGATCGTAGGCGTTTGCGTGCACGCAATGCTTGTTGCGAGAAGAACGTGTTTCATATAAAACCAAACACAAAATGTTGCAGCAAATAAACACCCACTCCCGCCAAGTAACCCAAGGCTGCCAAGGGCGCGATTTTGCGAAGATACCATCCGAAGCGAATGTTCTCCATGCCCATGGCTGCAACGCCTGCCGCAGAGCCAATGATAAGCATGCTGCCACCAGTGCCGGCACAATAGGAAAGTAATGACCAAATAAAATGATTCTGTGGGAATTGATCGAGGGGATACATGCCCATTCCTGCAGCTACTAGAGGTACATTGTCCACAATTGCAGACAACACACCGCTCAGCATAATGATGCCTGTTAAATTGCCTACTACGTGACTTAGCCAAAGAGCCATTGCATCTAACTGTCCGGTTGCCTGCAGAGCACCGACTGCAAGAAGAATTCCCAAAAAGAATAACACGCTAGGCATATCGATGCGTTGCAGAGCGCTGGCTACTCCCAACTGGTGTTCTGGCTTTTTGCGATGCATAAATTCGGTGACGGTCCAAAGTATGCCGAGTCCAAATAAAATGCCAAGCCATGGTGGTAAATGAGTGATTCCTTTAAACACAGGAACAAAAAGCAATGCGCCAATTCCCACTGCGAAAATGATGTTCTTTTCATTTTGCGTTACCAGCGCATTTTCTTTGGAATGATTTACTTGCTTAGTCGCGAAGTCCGTAGAGCCCTTCATCCATAAGGTGAGCGCAAGCAACGGTACCAGCAGATTTATCACGCTCGGAAAGAAAATATGTGAGACAATTGCGCTTGCAGAAATTTGCCCACCGATCCAAAGCATTGTGGTCGTCACATCACCAATAGGGCTCCAAGCCCCGCCCGCATTGGCTGCGATGATAATTATCCCAGCAAATAAAAGACGATCATCGCGCTTCGCAAGCAACTTGCGCACAAGCGAAACCATCACAATAGTCGTGGTTAAATTATCGAGCACCGCGGACAAAAAGAAAGTGATACTTGCGATAATCCATAACAACGTGCGCAGATTGCGTGTATGAATATGGTCGGTGACAATGGCGAAGCCACCATGCGCGTCAATGAGTTCGACAATGGTCATGGCACCCATTAAAAAAACAATAATCCCTGCGGTGTCTCCCAAGTGTTCTGCCAACTGACTTTGCACCAATGCTCGGTTGGGACTCATAATTGCATAGAGCGCCCAACATAAAGCTGCGCCCAACAACGCCGAGGCTGTTTTGTGCAAACGCAAGGGATGTTCCAAGGCAATTGCTGCGTAAGCGAGAATGAAAACAATGGTGACGGCGATGCTCATGGAGTTAATCTAGGAAACCATACACGTCAAAAGATTCCATGAGTATTGTCAAGGCTTTCTTGCGTAAAGAATCAATGTATTATTCTTTTGTTAATGTTATGATCAACTGACAAGGAGAATGCATGAACGATTCCACACAAAAGCACTTCCATGTTTCTGCAAATCGCGAAATATATGAACGGCATATTCAGCTGAAACAGAGGGTTGCTGCATTGGGAATGGTGTATACCGGAATGGTTGGTTCGACGTTGAAAAATTTGGACAAGGCTGCCGCGATTGTCCACCATGACATGGATGTGTACGAAGTCGATATTTCGCACTACAAAGAATGGATTGGCGAGGTGATTATGGTAGCTCATGATCTTGCTTCCACTTCAGACCTTGGACAAAAATTGACAGAGCTACGCTACGATACGCTCATCTATATCACAGGGGATACTCACGATCCAAGCACGGACTTTCCTGGTGAAGAAGAACTTGATGCTGCTACCGAAATCTTGCGCCCCATCCTGAAGAAACCCCATATTCGCGTTGATAAAGATGGTGTAGAGCTTCTTCCTGTGAAGAGTGTCAAAATCAGACTGGCGAGAGAGTTGGTTAAGATTCCTAAAGAGTATTGGCCCACAAAGTCGTAGTCAAATTATAACAGCGAACTCCCCATAGGCGTAACGTCTTAGCTCCTGTGCAAATTCATCTGAAAATGTTTTTGAAAGCCTGTTGTGGCTAAAAAAAGGATGCCAAAGCATCCCTTTTCTGCATGAATTTCAAAGGCTGAATTAAGGCGTAAGGGTTGTTGCTTTGGTTGTATTGATGGTAGAGCGATAACCGCCTGTCAGCTCAGCAGGGCATTGGACTTCGGTGTATGTGAACGTTGGATTGTCGGCTGCATACATCCAGTTGGCAAACCAGTTACAGCCGCTCAGTAGGTCTTCGCGTCCAGAGGCTCCAAAGAGTTTGGTGCACATATTCTTGACGCAGCTTTGATACGCGGAAACAGTCGCATCATACCCAAGGCTTTGTTGGCAGTAAGTCAAGAATCCGCCATAGGGTGCACCCACGGTTGCTTGGTCTGAAGCACTAACGTTCCATTCGGCTGCGCATCCACCAGTGAAAACGCCCATGCCACCACCTGGGATCATGATGTCAAATTGACCTGCCGTCACATCTGTTCCAATGTTCGAAGCAAGTACGACCATGTGCTTTCCTTTGAGAAGCTTGTGAGCTTGTTTGATTTGATTGTCATGGTTTCCCCCATCAAAGGTGGCCATGAAACACCTGCCGCAAGATGCGTCCGAGGCGGGAACAGCTGCGTAGCCATAGGCGATGGTATCGTTAACAGCGTAAGGTGCTTGGCTGTAGCAGGTATAAGCCTTGCCACCCGTTGTGCAGCCGCTAGGCGTGGATTGATACCCAGTCCAATATTGGCTGACATTGGGGCTGAGTGTGAATGCTGCTATTTCTGTGTTATTGATGCTACAGTTCTTTCCAATGCCAAACGGATTCGCGTTGGTGTCAATATTTTCGCGGTTTGAGCAGCTGGGTTTGCAGCAATCCCAATAGCGAGAGTTCCAACCGTTTTTCGTGGTTGCTCCAGCAACGGGTTGAGGTAGGGTAGGGTTAATGACAACAGTAGATGAAGATAGAACGGAGTTCGAAGACGAAGATGTCGTGGTCGTTTTGCTGCTAGAAGATGCTACGATCTTGGTACTGCTAGACGACGTTGTGATTTTGATGCTGCTAGAAGACGTCGTTGGTATGATAGGTGTAGAGCTAGAAAGAATAGTCGTAGAACTTCCAATAGTGGTTGTAGAACTCCCAAGCGGAATCGTTGCTGACGAAGTTGGAATTGTGGTGGAAGATAGAGCAACTCCCGAAGATAGCTGCCCTGGTGTTGTTGGTGTTTGGCTATCGGAGCAGCCAAGAAGAAGTTGCAGAGCGCCCCCTGCGATGACAAGAACAGCCAAATTCCTTTTAATCGACATAACTTACCCTTAGTGTTTTGTTTCCCTGAAAATATATTCCGTAATAGAATTCCGAACACTTTCGGGGTTAGAAATACAAGATGTCTTGCTATTTCACATTGATTTGAAGGTTAATTTTTAGCCCATTTGCGTAGCGTTTTCGCAAACTCTTGCTCAAACTCGTCGTAGAAGCAATTTGAAAGCCATTCTGCGATCCAATTGAAATCGATCACATTGAGCTCATTATTCTTGTTGGAGGGTTGAATGTAGGTGACTTCAAATTTTTTCCGATTGGCTGCATCACCAAGTAAACAGTGCTTTTGAAGCTTGTTAAGCAAATGATTGTACTTCTGTTTATATGAACTGATTTGAGCAATATGCACGATGCCATCCATAATTCCTCGCACCCCGGCCGCTTTACTTTCTTGCAGATAAAGATCCTGCTTGTCGCGGCGAGAGCCCGAGTCAGTTTTAAATTCAACAAGATAGCAGATGTCGCTATTCGTAATGGCCATGAAGTCGACTTTGAACGATCTATCCGCATAGTTAGTGCCTTCGTGTACAGGCTTTACAGTACCTAAGCGAATGGGGAGTTCGGGAATGATTGCAATAATTTCAGTCTTGAAAAATGCGGAAAGAATATTGGGTAAGTAGTAGCCAATAAGGCTATCAATACGAGGTTCTGCTTTATAGGCAGGCAGGCGTTTCCAATCGGAAAGCATGTCAAAATATTGCGAGAATTTCATGGACAAATTATTCCTTCTATGATTGAATTTTGATGTTCTCGTTCATAGAAAAGATACTTCACACAAGATGACAGTTTTTGACAGCTAAGGTGTTCGTATTCAGTAGCCCGAGCAAACGCCACTGACGCAAGTATCGTTGGTGGTTGCTGGATTTCCATCGTTGCATGCCGTTCCATCGGGTTTTGCCGGGTTCGAACACATGCCAGTTGAGTGATCTGCGGTTCCTGCGTTGTGGCATTGATCAAGAGCGGAACAAGTTATTGGCGTGCCTGAGCACACTCCATTTGTGCAAGCATCACCAGAGGTTGCAGCATCGCCATCGTCGCAAGTCGTTCCATTAGTTTTTGCGGGGTTGGAGCAAATCCCCGTGCTGTGATCCGCTGTCCCTGCGTTGTGACATTGGTCAAGAGGTGTACATGTGATTGGTGTTCCCGAGCACGTGCCGCTTATGCATACATCATTGATAGTTGCTTGGTTTCCGTCGTTGCAAGCTGCACCATCAATCTTTGCAGGGTTGGAGCAAATCCCCGTGCTGTGATCCGCTGTCCCCGCGTTGTGACATTGATCAAGTGCAATACAGGTGATCACCGATGAAGACGATTCAAACGAAGATGATGACGCTTCGCTCGATGAGCTACTCACGCTTGATGAAGACACCGCAGAGCTAGAAGATGCGACGATCACCGATGAAGATGATTCAAACGAAGATGATGACGCTTCGCTCGACGAGCTGCTTACGCTTGATGAAGATGCTGTTGTGACGATGCTATCCATCATCACTATTCCAAGATCAACTGAATAATCTGAGATTGGGATTGACCGTGAGATTAGTCCCGTCTTAGAAAATAGAACCGTATCGGTGATAGCTGCAGCTTGAAGGCGAAGCGCTTTCATCGATGCAAATGATTTTTCTTCGGACTGATTCTGCGATGCTTTCACTGCGATGGTGATCCCACCTTTTTGTGAACCCAATTGATACTGGACGATGTAGACTCCCGGAGCAGGCTTGGAATTTCCCAAGGGGGCATATTGGTGATCACCAGCAGTCAATGTTTGATTGGGTAAGGAGAATACGAGATGGCCAAAAATATCGTAGGTGCGCAGAGCCCCTTCAGTAGCTTGAGGGAGTGAAAAATTGAGGAGTCCGGATGATACATCGATATGGAATGGCACAGCACTGGTAAGCGCATCAGTAGTCGCTTGGCTTATTAGTGTGAAATTCCCA
>Ga0302271_10004874_pt1 | contig 10501 bp, 2 predicted proteins | sample III_Bog_N1_1_FD_198767 | JGI IMG/M metagenome (GOLD analysis project Ga0302271, IMG submission 198767) | Peat permafrost microbial communities from Stordalen Mire near Abisko, Sweden - III_Bog_N1_1 | ecosystem: Environmental > Terrestrial > Soil > Wetlands > Peat | place: Sweden: Abisko... | reverse complement strand
CTTAAGATTAATCATCTTTTTAGATGTTTTTTTCAGAGAATATAACGATTCTTTTAATTGTAACTAAAATAATTAAAAAAAGGAAAAAATATTTTGCTGTTCCGTTAGGTTACTCATTTTCAAAATTAAGTGATAGCAAATCTCCTTTTCTAAACATTCTTAGTTGATTTCTTATTTTGGAAGAGGCTTTTAAAAAAAATTCACTGAAAATACTCACTAAATAACAGTTTATCTTTTATTAAATAGGGATGAGTCGACCTTCAATTTTGTTAGTTAGTTGAGTCTACACTAAAATTTAAAATATGGATTTTAATATTGATTCAAGGATTTTATCTTCTATGTAATTAGAGTTTTTTGAATGTATTAATTGAAAAACCAAGAGATGATAGTAGATTCAACAATAAGTCATAGAAAAATAGATATTTTTTCAAAAGTATTCTGTTGAATTTATTTATTTCAACAAAAAATAGTAAAAAATAAATGAAATCAGCAACATATTCTTTGATTTTCATGATTATCTTCTCAAATTCTTATTGAGAACAAATGTCCCTTTCATATCTTTAATATTTTTTAGCAATATGAGTATTTTGTGCTCAGTAACTAATTATTTATCATCAAGGAATTTCTTTAGAAGTCTTATTTATCACCTTCTTTCCTTCTTTTCAAAAATCAAAAGATAGAGATTATTTTCTTCTCCCAATCTATCTGAATCTCGAGCAAAATTATCAAATTACAGGATTAAAAAATCATAAAATAGTGCCTTTTAAAACAGTAACCATTTAATTACAATACTCTTTTTGGTGAATGCAATAAAAATATTCATTTGTTTTGCATTATTCCTCTTAAAGATAGTAGATTAGAAAGAAAATATTAACAAAATTCTACTTTTTTTAGATGAAAATCACTGAGACAAAGTTAGGATTGAAGTATTCAAAAACAAAGAAAGTTTCTTTGAATAAAAAATATGCAATTTAATTACCAATTTATTATTTTTAATTCAAGATCCATCTTTCAATTTTCCCTTGAAATTACTTTTTGGAAGGTTACAACAAACAATTCTGGACAAAACCTAACTATTCTTTGAAGTTAACAAAATAATAGCAAATAATCTATCGTAGGTGTTACAAACTCGTTTTTTTAAGGGCTACTTGTAATTGAACCTAACCCTTTGATATTAAAGTTTAAGATCATTTTTCATTTTTTTAACTAAAATTTGTTTAAAATTAATCTTCATTACACTAGCTTTATTCAACTTTTCAATAGTTTTAATTCTTCAATATAACTTATCATTTTTCAAATATTTTTGCTGCAGGACTTCAAGCAAATGACTTTAAAGTATGCTAATAATTAATATTAATTCAAACATGAACATCAATCATTTTATTTTTCAAGAAGAACACATTCTTAAACTGTGTAACTACTTATCCGTGTTGATTTACTCTCAATACCAAGGAAAATAGAGGTATTTTTATCTGTAAAGTTAAATCTCAAGAATATTCGGCTAGAAAAATTGACCCTTTCTATAACTTTAATTAAATTTTTTCTATTTCGTTTCAAAGGCTCAGCGAAATATCTATCATTACAAAGAGAAAAAAATAGAGGAAACTCAATAAAGCAATTCTTCACTTCTTATTTTCGCTTTCGTTAAAGTAAATAGAGAAAACTGCAACTTCATCTTGCCTGTTTCGCTGAAATTCCTTGATAAACCAGGCTCTTACTTGAGAGGGAGATAATTAAATGGTATTCATCCAATAATGTTTCTGCAAACAAAATAATAAAATACTAATTATCTCTTTTCTTTTGATTATTTTCTTGCAAATTGATTAGGAAGTTAAAAAATAATTAATCCTCCCCCTCCCATTTAAACCAATCTCTTTCATCCAGCGTTAACTTGAACACTCTCAAATAACTCAAAGTGCGTAAAGGACATCTTCAGAGAATAAAAAGAAGACAATAACTTTTAGTTATTGTTTATTTCTTTTTGATTGTTTGGGGAGAAAAATTCCCTGACAAAAAAAGAACTTAAACCTTTTTTAATTGATGAGAAGGAGAGAAAGAAATACGGAGTAAGCTTCAATGAAAAAAGGGGAAAAACTGCATCCAAAATAGAACTTAAAGCAGACTCTGTCTTCATTTTACTTCTAAGAATTCTAGAATTTGACTTCTCTTCCAAGAAGAAGTTTCACCTTATCGTTAGTATTGATTTTGATTTATAATTTGCAGCTAGCGAGTTTCGCGTTTACAACAAAAGTAGATGAAGAATCTGAATCTAAAGATCAACTTTTCTATGGTATTTTGTAGATTATCAAGCAATTTAAAGGATGGCAAATACTAGAAACCGTTTTCCAATAATCTACCTCATGGGAGATTGTGGTAATAGCCTAAACAGTAATGAATATCTTTGTCATCGTAACAATCGCAGTTTGCTTAATATTCTTCAAAAGAAAGAACTAAATAATAATATCCAAAAATGCCTCTTCTCCTGTTGAAAGTTTATTATTTATCTTTAAGAAAACCTGCTAGATAGTAAATACGATCCATCCTTTTTGTCTTTCCATGCCATTCTAGCACAGCAACTTTAAAATCATCTTCACCAGTGATTCAAGTGACTTCTTTCGCATTCTCGCTATCACAAACGTACCCTTATCGCTGCTGCTTGGGAGCCTCATAGTATCTCACGATTATACATATAAGTTCAACAACTTAGATCTTCTCGCAAGAAAATACAGTTTTATCAGTTTGTTTTGCTATTTCGAGGATACATTAATGTGTTTTCTCGCTTAAGCAGACGTATCTTGGAGTTATATTATCTTTGGGATATTTATATATATACGCATACTCACTTACACCTTCAAGGATTGCTATTATTCGAGTCTAGCAAGGAAAATCAATATCTCTATGATTATTTGCACGCAATCGTTGTGGGTAGCAGCTAGTTTATTTAAAGTCAGTGATATCGCCTCTTAAGTAGATGTTAGCTTAATTTTTATTTCTGTAGTGCCTCTGGAGGTATTAGCTGTGACAATATTTGTTAATTAAAGAGAATAGAAGGTTGCGCAGATAGGATTTCATCGGAAAGTAAGTGAATTATCTGCTACTGAGATAAATTCATTTTGTAGATATCTCTCGGGGTACATGGACATGGATGGGTTTGAATATGTCAAGGATGGTAAGGGTGTCATCTTCGAGACAGCGTATGTATTTCATATTTCATCTTGCACTTTGAAATCATGTTTCTGCAAGCACTATTCATCTGGGAGTTACTCAGAAAAAGAGGAATTTTTCTCCAATAGCAAATCTATTAAACAGAAAGAGCAGCAATTGTAAAAGCTGAAAACTATTAGGATGTCTTAACAAAAATTAGAAGAAAAACTAGAAGTAAAGGCTGCAAATTCCACATCCCACGAGTATAAACCACATGGCCCGTTGATGCTAAATGACTAATATGATAGGTATGTTTTTATGGGGTTTTTGATCTCCAGTATTTACAGGGAATTCTTGTAATCAAACAAAAAGGAATCGCATGATAATCAAATGATCCATTACAGTTACCTATATTTCATCATTGAGGTAATGAAGATTCCGACAAAATCCTTCGTGGAGATAGTGCAAATACACAAAAAATTTGTGAAAAATAAAAAATCCCTAATGGACATTTTCGAAGCAGAAAATCTGATGCGACATGCACTGCATGAATTCTCGAGTTTCTGGGTGAATTCTAAGATTCAGAACTAGCGCTTAAACTTAATGGCAGTGATTGATTTCTACAATTTGAATTTAAGCATTTAGAAGAATATTGAATTGTGTTTACAGCTGAAAAAGGAGTTATTGTTGTATCTAAATAATGACTTTGTGGATTTATAAGAACTAAACAGCAAGGGATAGAAATTCTTAACTTTTAGGGATAGTCTTCATCAAGATATTTAGAGAATGTTTGACATAAATCCAACAATGAAATAACCAATTTTCTTCGCTGAAGTGTTCTCAGATAATTTCGATATTATGAAAGCTTCTCCGAGGTAGTATATTAGAAAATCTAAATAGTATCTAGATCATCATCTCCTAAAAGAAGATCTAGGAATTAATTTATTTGCACCAAGATCGGTAATGATCTATATCACTCTCCTTCATCCAATTGGAATAGTCAAGAGAATCTCCTCAACAGTAGAAGATCTCTACGGGATAAAGTAAACTTTAAGTTTTCAGATGAATACATGCATTATCAACTAAAACAAATAACAATTGATTTAATAGGTAAGAAGAAGTAATAGGCAAGAGTTGTAATTTCATGATGCCAGAATCAATAGCGTCTATTCATGATGACTGCTTAAATTTGTTCGTTGAGAAAGGAGATCTTCATAACTTAAAAAAAGGGATCATTTTTGGCTTCGGAAAATACAAAAATGGATTCATTTTTGCAGTGAATGCTAGGACGAAATTGATTTAAGAAAAAATGGATGACTTTGGTGTAGTTGGAACGTTTAGAGAAGTCAACACGAACCTAGATTACTTCATCACAAGTCCTGAAGGGATCATAGTTGATATCACTGAGAGGATTTACAACCATTGTTTCTTCGAGATGTGGAAATAAGACAAAAGTAAAAAATAAATAAAATTTGTCTAATTTATTTATTGATTTGTTTTTGAACATTTTTTGTAGAGAAAATCGAAGGCCTTGACGCTTGCAAGTTCATCCCTATGCTTGGGTATTACATTCACGGATTAGAGCAAGAACAGACAGTCTAATCCGAGTGGATGCTGATGTGCATTCCGATATCTTCTGCGATGATGAGCAATTTTAGAAAAGAGCCAAACTACGATGCAATCTAAGAAATGTCACTCCTTTTGAGCAGATTTTAGTCTTACAATCAGTTCATGTTCTTAGATGTGGACATGAGATTTGAGTAAATCGACACTGCTGTCAATGTGTCGGTGAAATTCCTTGAGATAATTAGATTTCGTGTGTTAAAAAAAGAAAGTGAAATTCTCGAAAGACTGAATTTCTAAAGAAGAAGACTTGAGAGATTACTCAAGAAAAAGTTAAATGTACCATACTATCCATTGAAAGATAACCTCTAATCAATAGCAACTAAGTAATTCAAGAAGATTGGAAAAGGTTTGAAAGATAATTTCGTAAATGAGAGTTATATTGAGTCAATAGGGGAATCACAATTGACATAATAATTTGATGAAAGTTCTTAATCGAATTCGATGGTTAAGAGATAATAAGATTTAAAGAGATTAAGTGAATCCTATGTGAATTCGTTGATACCAGAAACATCAGAAAGGAAAAGGGAAGAAATTAATTCAATAAATGGAGTAGATTAGGTGAAGTTTACCCACAATGAGCTGGAATCATTGATGAGTCCAACAACAAGGTATTTAAAGATAAATTAAGGGAACAATCTAGCAGAAGAAGACTTAGAGAATTAAGGTTTAACTGATCCAAGATCGAGTTTGATTTATGATAAAACTAACAGCAACACGAAGAGAAGGGAAAGTACTGATGGGTAGATTGAATCTGGAATTGAAAATAGACTTCAAAATAGACCGAAAAATACCTCAAATACTAACATGAATAATGTAGATGAAGTATGTATTTCCTATGGTGGAGGAGGTGTACAAGAGGAGTTTGGTTCTCCAACATTAATGCGCGCAAAAGAGTGCACAACTTACACAAATCGTCAAGAAGAAACGATGTCTTCGCTTGTGAAAAATCCTTATGATCTCAATAATTTTCAACTAGAAGCAGTCAAGAGAAAAGCTGAAATATCCTCGAAATACATGGGCAGTGGGAGTGCAGCAGATCAACCAGGACATTTCGCTGGGTTGTCATCCTCTAAGACAACCAAAGGGATTTCTATAAACTCCCTCCTCAATATGAACAACAACAATATTAATAATTTTCCTAATTTATCCTCCAACGAAAGTATTTTTGATAAAAACAAAAGTTCCAGCAAAATCATAGTTTCACCGCAGACACCAAATAACCCGAATAGGAATGGACAAAGCCTGTTTTCCATGGATAAACGAGGGGAGAATCTTAAGAATACTAAACCGAATATGAGAAGCATTTTAGAACGTAACTTAATCGTTAAATCTAGAGAACCAAACAATCTAGTCGACTTACCATCTGCTTACATGGAACATGAAGATCTATCAAAGAATTAAGACTATGGCTTCAATTCAGAGTCCCTTGGGGATTCAGAAATGGTGGAATCTAAAAAACGTAAAATTATCGCTCAAGTTGCATAATCGTCTATTGGATCTTCAGACAGTGACCTTCATAAAAAGAAACTTGCTTTGATTCGAGTAATCATGAGCAACTCCATGCCGAGAGTTGCTCGGATCGTCATTTACTTGGGCTATCTCACTGGCTGGATTATTCTATTAGCTTGCTTAGCTTAATTCTTACTCTCTGCAGATCAAGCAAATAGTCTGCACAACAATCAACAAAATCAAGAAAGCATTCCTATTTTTGTGAATGACTTCTTGAAAATTAATATGAACGTTGAAATCATGCGGTATTTCATGACAGAAGTACCTTTCAGCGACTGGGAAAATCTTGCTGCTGATAATTTGTTGCAACTTTCTCTGAAACATCTCTCAGAATTTCGAGACGAATTTAGTGGTTATCTAGACACTGATAACAGTATCAGCGGATAAGATTATTTAAGCGACTAAACTCTCAAAATGGTCAGCTTTCACAGCTCTAAGAATAGTCTTAGTCCACAATAAATCTATCAATTTGACATTAGCTTTATTGCCTACATCGAGCACATGTTGGCATCAATCTACAATTACATTAAAAACCCAACCGACAACCTTCAAATCCAGTCACCAGTGAATTCGAATTAATTATAGCTCATTAATGGCCTCATTGGGTATTTAGATGCAACTCACGATGGATCTATTTTCCAATTAAACAATAACACAAGTTCGATAAAAATCATCTTCGTGTTTATCTGCATTGGATCGATGCTGTCTTTTTCACTTGTTTTCCCACTAAAATAATCCATGGAAAAAGAAAAAGAAGAAATCCTTCGCTTAATGTGCACTTATCCCCCTGATAAATTAGCTGGATTCCTTTAATAAACTGAATTCTCCATTTATGAAACGATGAATCATCCCTCTATTAAGCAAAAGAAAGAACCCTCCTAGAAATAACGAATCCAGCGAGTCAATGAATTCCTTATCAAAGGGAAGAAAAAGACAAACAGCGAAACCACTGTCTTGCCTAAAATCACAGCTAAGACTATCATGCTCGTGGTACTTTCTACTTGTTTGGTTATACTAATACCTTGTTTTGTTTTTGTCCTCGACGAAACCTATGTGTCTAAATTCTCAGATAGCTTGGATATTCTTTATATCATCGGCACAGCTGGTGTGAGATTAGCTGAGAATTATTCTGTGCTGTTTACTCTTCTCAATATTAAGAGAATGTAAACGAATTTCGCAGATTATTCTGATTTCTATGAGGACACATATTTCAATGAGCTACTTGAATATTTCAAATAAGTTATTTCTAAAAGTGAAAAGAGTAACTCAGAAATGTAGCTGCTGCTTTAGCGAATCGAAAATAGCCCTTCTCTTTCTGATGAGGATAAACTATCGTTTGCTGAGATCGTGGATAGGAATCTCTGCAACGAACTTCCATACTATTTGAATAATCTAAAGGGCTCTTTAGATGAGACCTATCCTGGGCTGGTGGTCTGCACAACTGACAAATACGATAGTCTTTTAAAACAAGGAATGATAATCAGTTTCCATGAGTTTTTTCGAATCTTTAAGCTCACTCTTCCGCTTTTCGAACTGACATCATACAGCGACTTCCAAGCTTAAACCCTAGCTTTCAATAATGATTACTCTTTTCCTAAAATGAGGTAAGCATTTGACAATTTAGATGCTTCGATCAATGTCATTGCATCGATCATGTCGACAGATGTTAAAAACAATTCAGCTCTTCTCATCGAATACAACAATGTGCTGTTTATCTTCTAAGTGATTCTGCTGATTACGGTGTATTCCCTAATTTGGTACAATCTCTTCGTTCTTTCGTAAAGAAGCTTCTTTAGGATCAAATATCTTCTTTCGATATTCTCAATTGATTAAATTCTTGAGAATTCTTACCTCTCCAACTATCTGACGAAACACTTCAGGATTGCTGGATATCTATGAGGAATACAGCAGAATAGATTCCTTCAAGGATATTTTGTATCAAAATTTCGATAAATGAGATGAATATTATCCTTTCAACTACTTATTTCTCAATCTCATTTTTTGTGAAATTAATCATAATTGTTGTATTTTGGACATTTATTCTTTGAAGTAGATTATTTTATCTTCTTTAAAACGTCTTTTTTGAAATTCTTTGCTGTTTAATCCAAAAAAACTTTAAATTCCTTTTGAATTCAATGGCAAGTTAAAAAGAAGATGAACATTTATGCTGCGTTTATTGAAATAACGAATTAATTGCAGGATAGCTATTTTTGTTACCAAACATTTTTCTTTATGAATTTTGTTGTCCTTTCTTCTTTTTTTCTCACTTTTCTACTGTTTTGTTAATTAATGTGATTGTCTGTAGTCATTTAAGGTTACTCGATTAAATTAAGATAATTAACAAGAAGTAAAATAAGGTGGAAGTCAAATAATTTGTTAAATTAAGAGAAATTTTTGTGGGAATGGGGGGATTATCTTTAAATGAGACAAATAGTCCAACTCCCTTCGATCAAGCGATAATTTCAAGAGAAGTAGTACTTTAACTAAATTTAGTGTTTCCTAGCTCGCATTTCTAAGATAAATACTCGAGGAAAGTTTGTATTTTTTTAGAACAAAAACCCAATTATTTTGTATTAATATGAGACCTACGTTAGAGGAGGATATCTACTCAAACAAAGAAGACATAAATTAGGATGATGACTGCCAGCTGCATTAACTGGGTGCTGAGTAGCGCAAATGTTTTCTAGGTGAAAATGTCGAAATGGAAAAAATGCGCAGCAAATTAGAAGCAGAAGCAAAAATAATGGATCCTCCATCTTTACAGATGCTCGATATCTTCTCTGCTTCATAATCTCATTCCGATTTCCTTATCTGGAATGAAAACATTAGCATCAAAGAGAAATAACCTAGTAAGGCTAGCCACAAGGACATTTTTGCATTTTTTAAAATAAATATTTTAGGAATAACTTTCATTATTTCATTCCAAACCCAGAAGTTTGTTGGGGTTTTAAACAATTTGGGGGGAGGGGAGGAGGGGATTAATACTGTGAAAAATTAACTCTTTTGTGTACTTTTCCATTTTCTAAACCTTAAAAAATTTCTTCTTTTGTTTTCAGATGAAGCAACACCAAATGTCATGAAAACCTGCAGACAAGATACTAATAAACCACATCTTTTCTCACAAAATTCTAATAACACAAATTATCCTGAGCAAATTAATTGCCCATCGCTGTGTGATTTTCATGAGACGAGCGTCCTCTAAAGTGAATGTAGAACGAATAAACCTCCAAGTGCTATGACAATTAATGAAATATCTAATCAATTTTGTAAACCAAATAGCACCTACAATATAAACTTAAACCACAATACAAACCTTAACTTAAGCATATTTAACTTGAACGGCACGCATGGAGTAATAGAGAGTGCGAGTGCCTTAAAGAGTTTGCAGTTAAGTAGAAGTGCTTCGACCTAAAATAATAAAACGGCTATTTTTTTTGGATAAAAATTTACCCCAAGCAATTCAATGTTTAAATAACTCACTAAAATGAGTATGGTCAAATAGTTCATCACGAAAATTACTTAATTATCTAGAAAATTTAACTTTCAATTTCTCAAGTAACAGCATTTTCAGCTCATCAATGATCTCAGCTACTTTCCATCGAACTAGCAACTTAAAAGGTAGCACAGGCCCATAGTTTATGTTAGTTTAATGGAACTACTTAAGGTAACTGTGAAAGTATTCTCGCTATTGCCACTCACTACACCTGAAACAGTTGCTTCGATTTACTGGGATATGATATACGGACTAACATTGCTTTAGTGTTTTGATTCTTAATCGTAAGGAGATTTTCCAAAACTATATTAGAAACGATCTAATCTTTGATTTTGCAGTGTTGATGGCTCTTGCGAAATATGACTTTCTTCTATGGATTTTTTTCTTTTGCATACCAAAGTTGAGTTAAATCGTCAGTAGAGCTGATAATTACTTTTAGATTGTAAGGAAATATCCGATTCTCTACGAGATATCCCATCTCCTTGTGACAATATTATTTATCGGATAAATAACAGGCTGTGGGTTTTACTATGTAGCAGCCAAAGAACTAGAAAATGATTTAAGCGTATCAACTTGGTTGAGTATCATTCATTATGAAAATAACGATGATTGGTTTGCGAAATACATCGTCAGCTAATATTTTGCGTTTATTACGATGATAACTGTGGGATTTGGAGACATCTATCCAACTACTACAACTGAGAGAATCTATGTGATTTTCATCACTTT
>Ga0302271_10004867_pt1 | contig 10511 bp, 6 predicted proteins | sample III_Bog_N1_1_FD_198767 | JGI IMG/M metagenome (GOLD analysis project Ga0302271, IMG submission 198767) | Peat permafrost microbial communities from Stordalen Mire near Abisko, Sweden - III_Bog_N1_1 | ecosystem: Environmental > Terrestrial > Soil > Wetlands > Peat | place: Sweden: Abisko... | reverse complement strand
AAGAGAAGCACCATCACGAATATTGCAAGCTCTGAATCCTTCAATTTATGTTGGTGTTTTAATTCCTTTGAGTTTATTAATTACAGCAATTCCAGTCATTTCAGTGATTTTCTCAGAAGGGATACTGTTGACGATTTTAGAGTTAATCTCTCCTTTGTGCACAGCGACTTGTGATGTAATTTCTGAGGCGTCTGTTAAGATTTATGTGTAAGGTTTACATTTCACATTGATAGATTGTAAATACTCTTTGACATCTTCAGGTAATTTATCGCTATTAATGTAGAGTACACTGTTGTTTGTGTTTGCAGTTTGGTTAAAGTAAATGATAAGGTAAGATTTAAACACAGGATTGAAGGAAATATCAGAGCCGCGAAGGTTCAAAATCCCTAAGGAAAAGAATAAACAGATAATATATTTTGGGAACAATTAGTGATTACACGAAGCATTTCTTGTTTGGAATTAAATTACAAGCTATCTCGTCTAGTTTGGACGTTAAGATAGCAGATGCATTGATTTTTGTTAGCTCTTCTCCTATGGCTTTAATCTTATCTGCAGCAGTCTAGCCTACGTACTTGTCTTCATGTCTAATTACCTTGAAGAGAAAAGCATATTTCATTATTTGGTTACAAATAACTTTTCAGCTTGTCCATGAGAACAAGACAAATATACCTTATTTAAAGAATCAGCTGGTTTATTTTACCAGATGGCATCAACAAGGTTCTCTTCAACAGGTATGAACTCGATATTGCCTTTCTGGAAAAATTTTTTACGAGCTTCGACTGTTTCTGTGGTTAATTCAAGAAAAGAATGAGCCAAAAAATCTTGTTATCAAGAGATATCTTTTCGTTTGGATTGTAAAATCTACCAGCTGTGATGAGGAGAGGATCGAATCCTATTTTCAGACCAGCTGAAGATTCTGCCGCTTCAGCAAACCAAGTCTTGAAAGCTTTTCCAATTGATTTTAAAGGAAAAATAAACAAATTACAAAAAATAATTGAAAAGAATTAGAAAATGATTATTCTGAATAGATTCAACAAAAATCATATTCTGTTGGATATTTTACCCAAACCTGTTTTTTTGAGTTCCCAGCCTTATTCTAATTGCTTTCCTGCCTGATTGAATAATAGAAATAGAGCAGTTTAGAAGATTTTCAGTGAGAATAACACATAGGACTAAGCCCTTTGATGACTATTATTTTACTGCAATCCAATATCTAGAATCTGTATAGAGATAAGCAGACTAATCACTGATGTATGCAAGACCAGCAGATCCATTGAATCCTGAAATATAGTGCAATCTTTCATCTGATTCTGCAATATATTCGCTCTATTTTTATTAAAATACAAAGACTCTAAAAATAGAAATAGTGTGTGTGTGATATCAATTCAATGAAAATCTTTTTTTTTTACACTATGTTGATCGTCGTGAGGAACAACATAGCCCTTAAGACCATGTTTTTGCATGAGAGATCTGATCTAAACGAGTTTCGGAGACATGTGAATAGAGCAGAATCGAAATGCAATTTGGGAAAGACTGAATAGATCTATTTATGAATTTTTTGTTCGCAGTGGAAATCGTATCATTATTGATTGATGTTAATTCGCAAGAAAGTTATTAAATCTTAAGAAACATCTCTCTCTTGATTTTGCTCCCTTCTGCCTTGATTTCATCAGATTAATTATTGTAAGAAATTTCTAAGAATTTTCTCAAACAAGATTTGAACACAAATTGAATCAATATCAGTAATGTGTTTTGAATGTATTTTCAGATCATCAGTTAAAAAATAACATTATGCGCAAATTAATATATTTTCAGAACAATAAAATTGGTCTTGAATAAAAATTGACATGCAAAAATGAATTACCATAAAGGAAAGAAAAAAAGGAGGCTTAAAGTCATCTGTTTTTCAAATGAGATTGAAATTTAATAAAATATCACTGCAATAATTCCCTCGATTAATTCAAAAAACAATTATTCCATTAGCATCAGTTTTTATTATTACTCAATCCCCCCACCTGCCCATAAACAACTAATCCAAATTAATTCATGCCCTTTTCTTATCCCCATAAAAATCACATCATTTTGGATCACCTCAATTAGTTTTTCATATTGTAATCTCCCATTAACGAATTAAAATCTGTTTAATCGCATATGCTTTTCAGCTCTAATACTCTTTCATCAATCATCAATATGCTTCATCATCTCCCAAAAATAGATATGAATTCCCTCATGAATTATCACTCCAATACTCAAATATGATAAGCAAGCACATTACACATAAAACAAGCAACTTCAAATTATGAATTTATCCAATGATAATTTAAGGGAAGGCACTATTCTATTGAAGGCAAACCTAAACAGCAAGGATAAGCCAGCAAAAGAAAAGACTAAGTAAACTAGCACAACTATTTTGCTGTGCTTTTAAGACATGTACAAGCAAGATATCCTCGAGAACGCTCTATTTTTGCAGAATTCTTGAAAACGCAGTGACGGATCTTATTCGATTTGTTCGAAATATTGTTTCCTAATTTCTGTCCATTTACTGGTTTAATCAAAATGGCACAGAACGGAGATTTACAAACGAAAGGCAGAACATTTTTAGAGGATTTCTTGTAGAGAGACTATCGAATTTTTAGTACTAACTGGAATGAAAATATTAGAATCAACTATTTAGACACCGGGTTGATTTTATTCTTTGTTTATTTCTTATAGAATTCCTCCTATTTCTGCTGATATTGCTGGAGATCTTGCCATTTCGATATTGAGTTCTTGTTAGTTTTTCTTCCCCGATGCTTAAACTGCATCAATATCAGGTTGTTAGTTTTATTATTACTCATTCAACGGCATGGCAGCTTCAATATCTTAGATTTTATTTTAAGAAACAGATGTTTTATCTGGTTCCTTGTTATCAGCTGATGAAGAAGCAGCTGCTGCTTTCTACGACAACTGTGGAATAATATTAGCTTAGGAAGGTTGATTAATTGAAATGTAAATTTCAGGCTAAAAATCAAGAAGCGGGAGTAAGAAGTGGGAGAGTTAATTTGAGTCAGTAATCACCTTGATTAGCTGCTAAAACAAGGTGCAGTTAAACACTTCACAAAGGTACAGCCCGTAGAAGAACACAACTTCAACCCAACTAACATATTCTATTTAGCTAAACACCTTGAGTAGCACGATCATCCACATTGTTCCTGAGAACATCCAATTCGCAAACGAGATCGATTCGAAGGTGTCATATTACAATTTGTCCCTTTCTGTATCCCAAACTCTCTCTAAAAGCACACAATCTACACCTTCTTTTCTGTTATTGCTGAGATTCCATTGAGTTTTGCTACCATTTTAATCTCTATTATCATTATTATTGTTGTTGTTATCGTTGAATTCCGCTTCTTTTTCTTTTTCGACTGTGTGATCTAGGCTAGGTAAATCACTTCTAGGTTAGTTCATGACTGCAGATAAGTAAATACAAGATTGCTTAAAAATGAAGAGGAGTTTTAAATCTAATTTTGTAATTTTATTGTTATTTCCTTCTTTAAATTTAATATGATTAATTCCATGCGCTTTCGATATTTCAAACAAAGCCACTTTTTTACTTAGGATTAGTAATGAGCATTCATAAGAATTAAATTCCCGAGATTGTTTTTGTTTTGTAATTTATCTATTACAACTCAAATTATATTATCGGTTCTATCTTTCGCTGAATGAGTGCATCCTTTGTGGTCTAGTTAGTTGTGTTTTTTAAATATTAAATCTAAAATATGACATATTAATTCATGGAATAGAATAGTACTAACTTTAACTATGATTTTTTACCTTGGAAAGGTTCTAATAGTTAAAGAAAAATCGATCATTTCTAGAAAATTAAAAAACAAACACAGTTTTAAGTTAATAAATGAATTATTAATATCTTTATAATATCTTCAAGGAGTTTATCATTCTTCTTCTTCTTCTTCCATATGATATCTATTCTTCATACATAATAAAAGAAAAAAATATTAATTTAATTGAGTTTTTTGATTTAAATATGTTTGTGAGATCTAATAATCACATTTAAATCATTTCAAATTTTAAATGTGTGTCTCTTTCATTTTGAGTTGCTTTCTTTTTGTTGTTTTTGCTGTCTAATTTAATCTTTAAAAAATCTTTTCTGTATTGGTTCTCAATAATTCGAATTTCAACAAATGAATTTAAAACGCTCAAAGACAACCAGCTACTGTATCAAGCAGCTAAATTGAATAGCATTTACGTGTAGAATTGAATTATTCTTACTTTTGAAGGAATGCAATACTAAGTGTGTTACTAACTATTAGAAATCTTAAATTGAAAGTGGTGGAAGTAAAAAAGTAATCTTAAAATGTAATTAAGACACAAGCTGACAAAATCTTTTATTTAACCTATGTAATCATAACAAAAATACAGCAAAACTTGAAAGCAGCTTCAATCATAACTGAATTATTATTTATGTTTTATTCGAATATTTCATCATAATAACTATTGAAAGATTTTTGTTTCAGTGATGTCCAAAATTGCATTTTTAATAAATAATCAAAATATCCTTGAAATAGAAAGGTATTTCACCCTTTTGAATCTATTATCTTTTCTGGAGCAAAAATAAATTAAGTTTCACTTGCTTTCTGTGTTTCAAATTCCATTTAGCCTCTTCATATTTTCCTAACACTCTATGTTCTCAATTTTTAAATCCCAGCTAGTTACGTATCCCTATTGTATTAGGTGTCTTGTGCTATTCGAGATTCTATATTTTCATCCACTTATCGAACGAATCCGCTGAATCCCTCCTGACTTAGTAGGAGCTTTAAGAATGGAATCTCTGCCGAGTTTATTTACCTGCAAAGTGCTTCTTGTTAATATTCTTACTATTTTTATTGTTATCAGCGCTACTTTGATTATCACTATCCGCATTATTATTGTTATTGTTATCATTACGGCTATGCGAATTGAATCTCTCTAATTTACTCGTGCTGTCTTTCATATTCAAAAACTAATCCTCCTATTCTTATTCAATCGGAATATCCAATATGCAAAACTCCACTTGGAATTCCTTCCCTTTAATATCCTTGAAAACAATCGAATCAGGTGGCCCAATGAGAGACGCCAGTTAAGTTGCCATCCTGATTCCAAAATAAAACTTATCACTCTCCTTAAACTCCTGAACCATTCCTCGCCAGCTTAAGTCAAGTTCGTGTTCTTGATGCGATACAAATGGGAAGAAATAATCAGGCGCACATTGATTTCTAATTCTGATTTTAATGCATTGTCTGTCGAACTCGTCTTCGTCATTGTCATGAGATAGATAAATCGCTATTGTTCCATACGGAGGAGTGTTTTCTACGGCATTCTAAAGTAGATTAAACAGTAAATGCTACACCATCGATTCGTCATTTCTTATTTCATCTAGTCCTTTCATGCCCATGAACCATACTCCACCAACTTAAGGAGCACCCAAACCTACAACAGGAGGGACGATCTAAGATGGATTGGAAGGATTATTCACAGAGTGTTTCGTTTGCTACTGCTGATTATCTGAAGGAGGTATCTATGGTTTATCATAAAATTACAGCAATTGCTATTGCGAAGAATGATCCAAAATATTGCTTGTTTGTTCTTACAAAATTTAAGATTGTTTATTTCCTTCAAGCTAAGCTAATAGACCAGGTTATTGTTATTGGGTTTATTGTTAAGACTATTAAGTTACTGATGCTACAACAGTGGAAGATGTTGTTGTAGCTAAAACAGCCGGTGGATTCTGCTGCAGATAAAGATTTTATTAGCGATTAGAAGTGGAAATATGTTTATTATTGATGTTATTAACACTGGAATTGGGTTATGTTGGTAGAATGTTGGAGTTACTTCCTGCATTTCCTGCAGCGAGGAGACAACCAAGGATTGAATTTGAATTTGAGATCAATGGAAGATTAGTGGTATTGCCCGTTTGCGCTGCTACATGGATGGAGATATTCGATAGACTAATATTGCTGCTATTAAGATTACTATTACTCTCAGCAGCTTGATGAGGCAGTTATCTTTGTATTTATTGCACCTATTGAACAGTAGGGTTGTCCGCTGCTGTGTCTCCTTATGAGCTGACTAGAAACACTATGTGTTGCAAATCGATTGTTTTCTAAAAGATTCGCTGCACATTTTTGATAACTTACAGCAAGGAGAACATCCTCGGGTTGATCTCCGAAAAGTGCATATCCTTCACTGCAAAATAATTCGTAAAATTAGACACTGTCGAACTAGCAAGCAGACTGAGCTGCAGCACAGTGTCTAATTGTCTCTTTGGGATGCAGTAAATCGCCTTAGGAGCAGCAGAAGCTGCAATTGTTGGGATACTTGAACCAGTTGGTGCGATTATTGAATTGGATGATAATCGTAGATTGTTTGAAAGACTGGAATCTACTGTGACGATATTGGTATTGCTGTTCTAATGATTAACTAATGTATTCAAATTACTATTGTTGATAAATCTACTCAATTCTACTTCGGTTATCATCTGTGACCTGTTTATCAATGCTTTGAGAGTCTACACTACTTCCAAAGCGCAATTAGTCGATTTCATTAAGGAATGCTTGCAGAATTCTTCGTAGAAAAAGGCACGCTCATTTGTTCTAGCAAGAATTATGGAGGCTTCGTCATTATGTCGGTATTAGGTTTACTAATAATTTGTCAGTTAATTGAATTACAGAATTATTTTATTGTTCTAAGCGAAGTTAAACAAACCTATTTATAAGATAATACGAATATCTCCATCTTCTTCACCTTCTTCTTCTTGCTGCTTGTTACTATCTCTCGCCAACGAACATTCATACTCTTCATCAGCGAAAATATCTTGCATTTTCTAAGCAGCTTACTAGGAAATCTTGTTCCCCTTTTTTTACTGCTAAAATGACTTTAAATTGATGAACGACTTCGATGGCACGAAGAGAGACCTCGATGCAGCAGCTTTGTTAGTGAATTCAGTAACTACACCAGCTATCCCTGCTAAATTCGTCTTAGTTGATTTTTTATCTTGCGATTGAAGTGACGATTATTTGTGTATTTCTTCACCAAGATTCAACGCTTCGAGTTCTCTGAATTTTTCCAGCAAAAACGCTTGTAGAGTTCTCTTCTTGTAGCTCTTTTAGGAAGGTTCTTCAAGATAAAATAAGCTCTCTGCGTTATTGTTATTATTGTTATTTTTGCTGGATGCATTATCCAAATGATTTATGCTATTTTTGCTGTGATTATATCTGTTTTCATTGTGCGAAAACTGCTTTGATCTTTTTCTGAGAATGATAAGTCTCTAGCTTAAATCCTAAAATGTAGTAATATTAATCGATTTCATTAGCTTTCTTGCTCGATCATTCAATAAATCAAGAGAAATAGTCTCCTTCGCTTAGTCTTGCTCGACTACTATGAAAGTTGAAGGGAGAGCATCAATGAGTTAGTAGATTTATTCAGTGGTGTTGGTAAGTTTTTTTGTTCTTTTTTCTTAAAAATGGAAACTTACACAAGCTGCTGCAAACGTAATTATCGCGTATTGAATTGATCGCAAGGAGGAATTTGAGAACGCGCAGAAAAGACCAAGATTAATAGCAAGAACAGAAATTTTGAGCTTGAAACAAGACGAATTAGAAATCATTATTAGAATTAGATTCCCAATGCAATATGCAAAGCCAGAGCTTTAACTTGTTCCTCTTTCATTTCTAGAAGAACTGCTGTCTGTATTATTTATATTCACTTGAGAAACAGCCCAAATTGTATTGATTACCAAGCTAGCTGCAGCGTTAATAAAACTGTGATAGTGAGGCCAGATATTCAGTGAGGCTATTGTAAGCACAGAAAGACTAACTTGAGCAGCATGAAGAGAGAAAAGAAACCAATCTGTAGAATCTAGACTCAAATTTATTATTACATCTATTGCTGCTAGCAGGATAACGCATACAAATGTTAGCTTGATATTCAAGACTACATCACTACTCTACTTAGAAAGAAGATCTTTGGAGAGAGAAAATAACTCCTCTCGTTTATTCTTCAATTTCCTTAAAGAACCTGCTGATTTTGGGATCTTCATTCGCTTTTTGTTAGTTTCTTCGGAAGTTATCCTTGTTGTTTGGTTTCCTTGGAAACTATGAAGAAAAGAGATAAAATAAGAGAAACTCCAGCTTATTTTTCCAGCTCAAAAAATCAGATTTCTTTGTCTTTGATCTTCTTCTTCTTCAGTTTCTTACTAACAATTTTGAAATCATTCTTCTCGCTCTCTCTATCTTTCTTCCTATTTAGTCCTCCCGCAATTTCTCCCACTAATTCTTGACACATAATCATTAAATATTAACAAATATGAAAATAATAATTTATCATTCATTCATTTATTTGAGAGTTTAAGTTGAATACAAACAGTCTAACAATCTTAGCAACAACTACCATTTTATATACAAATAGTCTATGACTATTCTTTGTTTTGCTTTTTTAGGTGAATTACTCTGAATTAAATTATTAGGAGGATTCATGGCTACTACAGAACAAAGAGACTCAGCTTATTTTTGTTCAGAGTGGAAGCAGTTTATTTACTTGAAAATGTGGATGTTTATTTTGCAAATCTGTTGAGGAATTTATTCTTTGATTGGATGATAAATCAAAATATTTGTAGGCTCTAAGAGTATTTTTAGAAGATAAGGAGGCTGATGATGGTGATGTAGAATAGCCACTGATAGCTTTATTTCTATTGAATTCTATCCCTTTTGAGCTTTCTCTCGTTGAGAGAGAAGTAACTATAGCTGTTGGAATGACTCCTAGATTTAGTTCATTTACTTTTTGATTTTTGATTCTTTAAAATCCTGTACTAGATGCTTTTTCTTATCCTAGAATTAGTAATCTATCCCAAAGTATTCTCAGACTAATGTTTCCTAATTAGCTGCTCGTTGGAATACCTGTAATTTGAGCTTTGATTAAGTTAATTTATTTTAATATTTAGTTTATCTCATCTAAGGTTAATCCATTTGCTTTGAGTTGTCCAGCAGATACTATTGAAGATTCCATGATGGAAACAATCAAGAGCGATTCATTATTTCCTCTCTTTTGCTGATTCCTTCTTTGAATAAGCTGGTATTCTATCGATGCAATCTTTTCATTGATTATCTGCAGCTCACCTTCGTTTGTATTTTCTTTTAAGAATAACTAATTTTATGTGCTATTTCCTCTATTTATTTTGATTTTATTCTGCTAGTTTGTTATGCATTCGCTATCAGCATGGCTATTAATATCCTGCAAGTGCACGTATTCCTCACAATTTATGCAAAATACTGGAAGATCTTCTTTCACCAAGGTATCGTAATTTATTTATGATATGATTTCTGCTTCCATTCGTTTTTGTTTCTCAAAAGGATCATGTTAATTACTGTTTTATCGAAGATTGATTTCAGTTTTGTTAAGAATTTCTTATTGTTCTTAAAAGAAATCTAGTTTGCGCTAAGAAGTAAACTAATTAAATCGATCTGGTTCACTTCGTGAGCTCATCGTCCCTTTTCTTGTTTCAGATGACTGATATCTAGATGACATAATAGGATATTTTTGAGGAGTCCTTGGGTCGGGGAGATTTTCATTTTTGCCAGTTAAACGAGTTTCATAAATCTTATCAGTACTTGTAAATCCATTAGGAACAGAAATCAGCTTAGATCTAATGGGTGTTTTCTCTAAAACCTTCTAATTACCGGGTAAATGAAGATGACAGCTATCTATTTATTATCTCTTCTCAGTTTAATTCTTAATTTAATCCGCATTTGTTGGGGAAGTTAATAATATTCGTGGTGGACTAAGCACTTACTGCTATCTGAATTATTAATTATCTTGCAGCTTGTTTTGAGGAACTCTAGAATCTTTCGGAGCTGCTTATTCGATAAGTTATTTCTTGGAATTAGGCAGGGAATCTTGCAAGGAAAGCTGATTGCGCAGATAATTCATCATTTCTAATGTTTCTTGATATTTTCTATGCAACGTTTACGAATCATTAGCGATGCTTTATTGATTGTATCCATTCTCATCAGCTGCTCGTTTGACATTTTCACTATCAAGCTCATGGATAATATGCAGGAAGCTATCATTCGTGGTTTTATCTTGGCTGAGCACACTCATGAAATTTGGATTTCTCATCCATTTTTGAATGAAATTTAAGTCAGTTTTTGTGTCACACAAATTCTTCTCTATTAAGCTTTCTTTAAACAATATGGAATGCTTATTCAGTTGCTGCCCATACCTTTCTAGAATGCTATCAAACAATCTCGAAGACAACCCATCTGTGTCACTAAATATCTGCTCATAATCTTCTTCTTCATATGGTTTTGTCCTATTCTTTTGATCAAACCCAATCATTGTCCTGACTGCTGTCGACTACCCAAGTCTGCTGCTTGGCTAGTTCTCACTTTCTAACTCTAAAGTTGGCTATAAATTGCCTTTATGCATCTTTGTTGCTACTTTTTTTTAGGTTGTTTTTTAATTTATCGAACTATAATTGT
>Ga0302271_10004866_pt1 | contig 10511 bp, 3 predicted proteins | sample III_Bog_N1_1_FD_198767 | JGI IMG/M metagenome (GOLD analysis project Ga0302271, IMG submission 198767) | Peat permafrost microbial communities from Stordalen Mire near Abisko, Sweden - III_Bog_N1_1 | ecosystem: Environmental > Terrestrial > Soil > Wetlands > Peat | place: Sweden: Abisko... | reverse complement strand
GTTCCAACGTTCTTTGGCTGCGAAGATTGTCCTACAGGATGCTCCAGTTGCTATGTTGGTAAACTTGAATGCAAACATCATGTATGCATTTGTTGAATATTTCTATCTTTTTATGAAAACTAGGTGAGATTATTGACACCAGCTATGCCTAAACAGAACTCAAAAACTAAACTCACTAAATAGTAAATGAGAACTATTCTCCCTCGCTTGAGTACAGAATTAATTCTAATAAAAACAAACAATATCAAAAGCTCTGTAATGGCTGCAAAAATGGATACTACCTCTTTAATAAGGTTTGTCTAGAAATAACCTGTGGAAAAAATTGTGGGCTTTGCTAGATGCTAAACGATCAGACAATATGTATCTCTTGTAATAAAGAAAAATTGATAAACTCAATATTCTCTATTCGGCCATTTATTTTTGGCTTGTATGGCATTGAAGTCCTAGACATTCACTACTTAGAAAATTTTAACTCAGATAAAACGAACTGCTTTCTGTGCCCAATTGGATGCTTTGGCTGTGAATACAACGAGATATCTACAAACCCGTTCGCCTTATATTCAGCTAAATGTCTCAGATGTAAATCCTTAGGATCATTTGGACTTGCTGCTTCTTTCTCTAATTATGAATGGAGGCTTGATCCAGACACAAGTTCTTGCACTCTCTGCAAAATAGGAGACTAGAGCTGTTGGTACAAGAAAACCAGCAACATCTATGCATTTTGTGGAGGGATAAATATGCCCTTAGGGTCTGGAACACTTCAAAGTCCAATAAATTTATAAAGAGGAAAGGATCTTGACTGGGATTGGCTAATTATTGCAGAAGATTAATTTGAATAAGCTTTGGTCTACATGAATGAGCTCGGTCTTCGTGAAATATAAATTGTTGTTACAATTGTCGATCAGGAATGCACTCTAAAAGAGTCTGTGAAAATATCTACAACTCTTCTGACTTATCTGCCAAACTTGCAGGTGTTCAACATCACAATTTAAGGTCCTTCTAATATCACCCTTTATTCCAATTTTACTATTGAAGGATTTCTAGATGTTAACTTTAATAATTTAGTCATATTATAATCTACTCAAGCGACTGCTATTTCTTAAATTAATATCTAAAACTCCTTGACTAAGACTGTTTTTTTTGAGAACGTCATTTTTAAAGGGATATTCGATAGCTATTTTGATATTTCTAAGTAAATGAGCAACTCTAAATTCAGTGGAATATCTGCAGATCAATACTCGATTTTTGTAAATGCTGTTTTTTAAGTCAATATTAACAATCTCAACGGAACTTTGTACTTATTTAACGTAACCACCTCGAATATCCTAGTCTATTAAGGTTCGCTTTTCAATCTTCTTGAAACATCTTCTTCAGCATGCACCTTAGATTGCACATCAAACATTTCTTTCAAGACATTTATCGTTTCAAAGGTAACCAATAATCAAGATAAAAAATAATAAAAGAAACAGATTTTGTTTGCTTTCAATTTATTTTCTCCAATTTCTTCTTTTAATTACTTTTCATTTTCTTCCAAAGATTCTATTCTCAACAGGGTCAATTCTAACCACTTCTTCCTAGAATGTGGTTCTTTTTGCTGAGAATTTTTAACTAAAGTCTTCTCTGATTGTAGGGCAAAGCATTATTTATAATATAAAGCCCAAGTCTTAGACTTCATCTTAGTCTGTTGAATTTTAAGATACATCCATAGCCTCTAACAGTTTCTTCACGGGCTCATTGCTGACCAAGAGCTAGTTCTTTGTGGGATTTAAGATAATAAATATGCTTATTCAAGGCAACTCTTTTGTGGGCGAGGGCCAATTCGACGGAATCATCACTGCAAACATCCTCTAGTGTTTCGATTTGAAAGTCTCTGGAAATTTAATTACCTAAAGAAGTCTATTTTCGAGCTCAATTAATATTAATGAACAAGTAAATTAGCCAAATACAGACACAATATTTTTCTTTCAAGACCTAGAATTCGAAGGCAATACAATAAATTAATCACAGTACCCAATACTTCTCGATATTAATGGAAAAAACTAGGAGATAAGTAATGTTTAAGTCATCAATTTCTACTTAACCACTGCAAATCCAACCTCACTGGATTCCAAATCTACTCTCATGAACATTCAAAACTGCAACAAAGTAGCTCTCAGCAACCTGCAAATCTTGAATATTTCTGTTCCCATGATTGGATACATTTCAGAATGTCAATCTGTGGTGATATCAAGCGTGTTGGTTTCTAAATCTAACCAGGATAATAGTAGCATTATGTTTTAATAAGAATGGTTTTTTAAATTTGAATAGATCCACCTTGCTTTGGAATTGAAGAACTTCGAAGTAGAATCTATTAGATTCCCTAAAAATATCTTGAGAGTCAAAAATGATATCTAAAATATGAACAACGAAGCAGCTTAAAAATCAACGATATCCTTTAGCCAAATGAAATTCAAAGGCAATACACTTGTTTTGAGTAATAATATCGATTCATCTTCTTTAATTTCAGTCTATCTTGGATAAAAGTAGCATATTAGTTTTACAGATGTCCAATTCGAGAACAGCTCAATGGTTTATTAAGATTAAGTAACTAATAGATTGTATTTATCAAATCGTCAGTATTGTTTTTTTTAATTATTGGTTATTTTAAAGCTCTCATTTTAACCCATTTTCTATTTTTTAGATACATTTAAAGCAAACAGAAACGATAGCAGTTTGTATTAACATAGATGCCCTAAAAAGTGAAGTTAATATCAAGCAATCTGCTTTTTTAAATACTCAAAGTGATATCTTAAGAAATTCTGTGAATATTGTAGCAAACACCATCTCAATCTAAGATACTTCTTTTATTTCTGCCAAAAGAACTTATTCGCAGACGACAGTGCTCGGTGGGCATCTTCATGTAAAGGCTAATCAACTGTTCATATTCGGAGGATCATTTATTCGGGGATTTGCACTTTAAGGAGGAGCTATTTTCTTCTAGGGAATAGGAGATTGCTAAGTATATATTAATAATTGTCTGATTAAGGGCAATTAAGTGCTTGTGCAAAAATATGATGGCTATGGAGGAGGAATCTTTTTCTAAACATAGAAAGCGATTAGTATGAGCATAAGGATCATGAACTCAGAAATTACTAACAATATTGCTCGAGAAGGCGGAACAGCTTACATAGAAACCTTCAATGGGAACACTTTCTTTTATGCTTATTTGAACAAGTTCTATGACAACTATTCCCTGAAAGGAGGAGTGTTTTCAATGCCTTTTTTGTAAGAGAATAATAACAGGATAATACTCGAAAAGAACAAATTCTCAAGTTAGTTTAACTACGATTTGAGCGATATCTCTGAAATCGCTTAGAATAATAACAACTAATACAAATCCTTTTACCTTATTGAGATCCTAAGAGCAGCGATTGTTGAAGTGCTTGACTGTGAGTTTGTCTCTTCCACTTCATCAGACTTTCTTATGAGTGTTCAAGATGCTGAGTAAAGCAACACTAGTATCTAAGAATTCAATGTCTTATTGTGGGGTGCTTTTAGGCTTGTTGAGGTTGGTACTTTCTTTGAGTCTAGAAATACCTATTAGGACTGTTTGGTTTAGCAATCATTTATTTCAGTGGAAGCCAAAGACATAAAAATGACCTCTAGCTCATTTTCTAACATACAGCATTAACTTCAAGAGCAGAAGAGCTCACAATTCACCATAAAAGATCTGCTTGACTTTTCTGCTGATACATTATTTATCAAATATACAAGTTTCAGCTACTTATCTTGCAAAGACTGCAGTGTTGGATCTATAGTTTTTGACTCGATTAAGCTCCATTTAAATTCTTCTTCGTTTAGCAATAACTCTGGAGGACAAAAGGGAGGCGGCTTCTTATTCATTTAGAGATCCTCAAACACAAAATAATCTTTAATAAGGATGCTCAGCAATATTTAAAATATTTATTCTGAGGGCATGTCTTTCATTTTCGATTGCTCTTTTGAGTACAATACTGCTCTCAACGGAGGGGGTTTTGCTGTAGAGTTTTAAGGAAATCCAATTGAATTAGTTATTTTGAAGAATTTCTTCCGAAAAAACACTGCCAGCTAAAATGGAGGAGCCATTTTTTTGGAAAGAACTTCCTAAAGCTAGTCAATAATTTTAGCACCTGTTCTCCGGTTTATTTAGAATTAGTTTATATTCAACAAAGCTGTTGCAGGAGGAGTATTGTTTTCTGCTTTGAACTACTACATTCCTCCTCTCATCAGCTAAAACAACCAACTAATTTCTAATTTTGCATCTTCCTTCGGATCATCTTTAGCAGGATCTCCTTTTAAAATGCAAGCTTTCTTCAAAGGAAATTACAGTCCAAATGGCTCATTGCTACAATTAACATTCACAGGTCCACTACAGGTACTTTTTATTGTCGTTAAATCCTTGATTTTTAATACAATATTTTCATTTTAAACTAAAAGGATGAGCTTCTAATCTATTTAGTTTAAGAAGAAGGTGAATTGATAAAGCTATCTGAGGAGGATACTTTAGGCTTCAGGCTAAATATTAAGCTTAACAACCCATCTGCAACTTCTAGCATATCCTTTGTGGACATAGATTATCAAAACAACGTCTTCAATCTCACCAGTAAACTCTCTTTGTTTGCTAAGTTCGATTAATCCCTAGAATTACTGTTTCAATGTGATTAGATTTAAAATCCTGATATCTCTTCGCGACGACTGAGCCTGGCCTTTAAAGCAGCTTCAAGATGTCCTTTAGGATATAAACTAGAAGAAGATACTTGCATATTATGCAAAAGCTAATAGTTTTCTTTAACTTACAATCCGACAACTTGCCAGTTCTGTCCAAAAATAAGTGGGTTTCTATGTGAAAAAACTAAGTTTGTCTTTCCCAACGGCTATTGGCGACTAGACCAAGGCAAGGAAACCTACTAAATATGCTCAAATGCTATGTTAAATTGCTTCGGGGATTATGAAGTAAATCATAAACTTCGAAGCTAACTCAATGTTTTTAAGTATGATCCAATCGACAGCATGATTTACTATTGCCAAAAAGGTATTTTCATACATCAAATTTACAAATTAATATATAAAAAGTTCTAATAATTATGTATTCTTTTTAATAAAAATATGTTAATTCTTGTTTTTTCCCAATTCTCAGGCTACATCGGTGCCCTTTGTGAAGATTGCGATGTTTTTGGGAAACATTGGACTCTTAAATACTACAAAAATGGATCCTATTCTTGCGCTAAGTAAGATTCAAAGGATTGATGTATTTTTTACTTTCATTAATGGGTTTATAATTTTTTGTTAGATGTACTGACAGCTTCATGGATAAATTTCTATTAATTTTGAATTTTTCCTTAGTAACCCTATTTCTTATGGCATATTCTCTTTCATTAAGATATGGCATCTTTCAGAAGATTCTTTAAAATGCAAAGAATCAACTTGCTACTATTAACCCTAATAACCATGAACCTGATTTATGCAATTTGATAAAAATAACTATGCATTTCATTTAAATTACTTCTTTAGCCTATGCAATTAATCCTTCTTTGCTCGGGTCAAATGTGTCTTTCATTAAATTATTGGCTAATCCTATCTTAGAATTAGTTTTATCACAAGATTGTGAGCTAGCATCAATGTATGAATAACTTTATTAGGAACAAGATCATCTCCCTTATGTTTATTTCAGAGCAATAACATTACAGATAGCATGTATTTGCTTAGTGCTGATTTTAATTGGCTTCTTGATGATATTTTATCCTTTTGCTAAGCAAAAAAGAACATATTTTAGAACCCTAATGTTAGGTGCTTTGATGTGCCTGATCTACAACTAGCCTGGAATGCTAAATTACCTAGCCGGAGTTACTTTTTGCAAGAAAATTGATGAAGTCAGCTACATTTTGAAATACACTGGATATGAGTGCAACGACTCTCATTCATTCTACTCCATGACTATCTTATTGCCACTCATTTGCTTTTGGAGTGTGGTTATTTGCGGATTCTCATATTTGCAGCTTAAACTTAGACCAAATAAACTAAATACCTTCGAAAACTAACAAATCTTTGGATTCCTGTATTTGGAGTACAAATAAGAGCATCGCTTCTGGGAATTCCTAAAAATAGCCCAAAGGGTTTTAAGTACAGTGGCAATTGTAATTTTTGAAAACACGGGTATTAAAGCTGGCCTATTGATATCAATTTCCCTTTTTGGAAAGTACCTTACCATTTAAAGTAACAATATTCTTGTTTATTGTGAAGATAATAATATTTTAAATATTATTTGACCTCTAGTTCAGTAATTTTTAAAAATTATTTAGGACATCCTTACAAACTTAAAACCTTAGAAAGGTTAGATGCGATATCTGCGAATGCCTCTTCCTTGACCTTTACGGTAGCCTTGATGTCTTTCTAACAATCTTAGCAAGTTCAGGATGTCTCAAGCGCTCTTTTTTTGATTTTGATTCTACGATTTCTCTTAGAAATTGGTTTTTTAGTCTCAGCATCGTTAATAAAAAAAACTACAAAAATCTTTCAAGAAAAGATAGACAATAACGAATAAATTCACCCTATTATCCTGTTTTTATTCAAGCATAGGCTTCATTCTCAAAGAATCAGCTAGCTTTGGGTTAGGTTTAGAAGCGTTTTGAATAAAATTCTAGCTAAAAATAGGGAGAAAACTTTCTAACCATTCAGATAAAAAATCTAGCTTAAATCGAGAAAAAGATTGCAAATTTCTAACGCTAAATTAACAAATTTAAAAGGGTTTTATGAGAAATCTCGAACTACGTACATAGCCTCTCTGCAAACTTAACATGATTAATTCACAGATAAATTCATGCCAACACTGCCCAATCATTATTTTGATCACAAATAAAGATAGAACACAGATCTTAATCATAAAATTGATATCATTTGAAGGTGAATGCTTGTAAATTTTACTCGATACTAAACACAAACACAATTTTAAAAAAATCACTTGTAAGTTAGTTTTAAATTGTCAAGTAACACTCTAAAGATCTATTTTTTATAAAAATTTCTTTTAAATGATTAAGATGACAAATTTCTAAAACGAGAAAATAAGAAAGAAAAAATTCTTTGTAAATGAATTTGATTTCCTTACATTTTTCTGTATTTAATTATCGTTTGAATCAGCACAAACAACTTTAAATGTATTACTTTAATCAGAAAGAGCTTTCTTTGTTCTATTGGATAGAGCAGATAAATGAAAATATCAATTGCTAAATAGTGAATAAAAACTCAAAAAATGTATTAAAAGTCATAGAAACATCTTTTTTGTTACTTAGTTCATCATTTTATTCCAGTAATTATTCTAATATAATTCCTTTCTCTCTCTTTTTCTTTTATTCGTTTAGGTTTTAAATGGTTAAGTTGATTCAAGCTGACATTGTCAAAGAGAAAGGTTTCCTTAATGACAAATGACAAGGATAGTTTACAGAGTAGATTTGATTATCTTTTTCAAGCAATACAATATTAATAAGACCATCAGATGCTTCTTAAGTCTAGGATCTATAAAAGCTAATCCTGTTACTAAAAAAATAAAATCACAAAAACAGTGAATTTAAAAAAAAATGCAATAAATTTCTTGAATTATGACCCACAAAATAAGAAATAAACGAAGATAAATAATCACTTCCATTTTGCTGTTGTTGCAGAATTGTGAAACCTAAACAGGATTTAACGCACAAAAAGACCCAACCTTTCACACTTAAATAAAAATTAAAGCAATTTAATAATTCAAGATTTTTATCCATTTCATTTTTAGTATGAATTATTCAATAATTTTCATCAAAGCACAAATAAATTACACGAATAAAGAAGAATCCAACAAAGAACTTTGATTAAAGTATTGTCTAAGTTTTTTTAAGGATAGATTCAATTAAATTGTTATTAATAGAAAATCTCATTTTTATTCTGTGATTTTTCTTCCTCTTTTTAGGGCAAAGAATTTGAATATTTCTCCTGAAAATAACTAATGAGTAAATTTCAAAATATTACAAGAATTCATTCGTATCTTTTGGAGGCTAGAATTTTTCAGATAGATTTAGAGAAATTATACATACTCGATTCGATGAATTTCTGCAGCTCTTCACAAGAAGTCGAGCTTATTTTAAAGTTCATTAGATCGAAGCTGAATTCAATTTGACTAAAATACTCATATCTCAGAACAAACTAAACAAGATTCCACAGTAGGAGCTAGAGCTTTAGATACTATTCCTGCGTCAAATTATTTTCCTTTTTTTTCTCAGGATCTGTTTCAGTCTCAATAAAGCTAATAGTTTTCTCCCTCCTTCGATAATAAGTCATACATCGAGCCCCTACGATTTGTTCTAACTCTTTGACTAGTTTTTCTCTAGAGGCATAGTTTTTTTAGAAATAGCTCAGGTTTTATTTCATCTTCTCTGTCAATTTATCAATGATCGATTCTAAGGATTTGCATTAGTTTTCATAACTTAAGCACATAAGCTGATCCATTTTGTGTTAGGCTATAGCTTTGAGGTCGCAAAGTAACTCTTCCATTTCTTTAAGTAAGAAGAATAGTATTTTTTCCCACATACCCTTTTCATTTGTGCTACCTTTATGATTTTTTTCTGTGGGAATTTCTCCAATCCTGTCAAACGTATAAAGGATCTGGTTCTTAAACTTTTCCAAAAAAAAAAAGTTTCAGGTAATTAAACTTATTCTGTGATGTTAAAATGCGGTAATTTAAAGAAATTAATATTTCATTTTGCTGATACTTTAATGAGTTGTGTTCCATAGGCTAGTTTTTCTTTTAGTTTTTTCTTAATTTCCATGTTCTCGATTGGTTTTTATTCTCCAACATCAATTATTTCGAGTCCAGAATTTATTCTCGAGGAAACTTCCGTTTATATTTCAGTGTCTAGTAGGTTGGGATACTGCTCAAATTTTATTCTTGAAAATGGCTAATTTTGAAAATTTTATGACACTTGGCCGTTACTTGTTTGAATTTTAGTCTCTGGAATCTGATTTGGAGAATAATAAAATTGATTAGAAACAGTTGAACTAAGGGAATTGTTCAATTGGTGTAGTTGAAAATTGTTTGGAAAAGATTGTTGTTGCTATGGATATTGCTAGTTTTAGTTGTAATCTTGATATGGCTATAAAATCTGCTGTTATTAGAGGAATGGTCCTTATTATTGTTACAATTAAAAGTTTGGTGTTTGCTAGTGTGGCTATTAGAAGAATTGTGCTTATTGGTGTATCTATCCAATGAATGGTACTTATTACTGCTACGATTAAAGGTTTGGCACTTTTTACTGAGGTTATTAGAAGAATTGTGCTTATTAGTGTATCTATTGGATGAATGGGGCTTACTATTGTTATTATGGCTATTAAAGGTTTAATACTTACTATTGTGGCTATTAAAGATTTGATGTTTACTTTTGTGGCTATGAAAGAAATTGTGGTTACTATTGTGGTATGATGGGCTATTATTGCAACTATTGTGGTGATGGGTTAAAATATTATGCTTATTGCTAAAGCTGCTGATTTTATGGCTGCTATTGTGGTATCTTTTATTAATTAATTTACTATTGTTACTGGTTGGCTTGAGGTGATTGAAGTTAATTGATATCCTTAGTGGGAACATTTTTATTGGCTTATTAAATATCATTAAGTTAAACAGTTTTAGAACCAATTTCTTCTATCTTTTTTTAAACACCCCAAATCTGAGAAGTCATCAATTCGTCCTATTGATTTTGATCATCGAGTTTCGAAGCGTAAGGCTTAAATAGAGGAGATAACAGAAGACTTGATAAATCTGGTCTATTTTAAGGTTTGAAGCTTGTCATTAGAGTAATAAGATTCTTAGTCTCAAAGGATACTTTCATAATTTTATCATCGAATGCCATTTATGCTGAAAAAATCGTTTTTAATAACTCCTTATCAGTATTTGCTGTAAAAGGAAACTAACCTTGTAGCATGTAATAAAGAAGGACACCGAGGCTTCAAATAACAACATATCAAATGACAAAAAAATCAATAAAATAAGGTGATTAATAATTAATAAATAACACAAACAAATATTGATATTTGTTTTCTTACCTGTAAATATCTGCTTTGCTGGAATATTTCTTTCCAACAAATAGTTCAGGTGCCATTGTAATTTTAGTACCCACCACTGTGGCTGTAGTATCATCGGGTTTATCAAGAGCTTTAGAAAGTCCGAAATCTGCAACCTTAGGAATACCATCTTGGAATAAGATGTTTTCTGGCTTGATACTGAAGCAAAAAGAAAGGAAAATATGAGATGGTGAGAATAAGCACTGGTTCATCATTAATCAAACTTTAGGAATTTAAATCTATCAGAATATATTTTTTTACTCTCGATGAAGGATGCAGTACTAACTGAGATGATTAAATCCCTAAAGGATTTAGTAGAATATCCTGAGAATAGTGTCTTCGTTGTATTTCCCTGTAGTTTTTAAGGTTTTAACATAGTCATAGAAAGATCCTCCGTTGCAGTATTCTAG